>Ga0209427_10009459_pt1 | contig 10865 bp, 9 predicted proteins | sample DeeMarSWOR136_30_FD_187465 | JGI IMG/M metagenome (GOLD analysis project Ga0209427, IMG submission 187465) | Marine sediment microbial communities from White Oak River estuary, North Carolina - WOR-1-36_30 (SPAdes) (version 2) | ecosystem: Environmental > Aquatic > Marine > Intertidal zone >... | reverse complement strand
CCATCCATCGAAAGAAATTGTTTTTTTCGTGTTTTCTTCGTCGTTTATGTACTCAAGGAACACTTGCGGTCCAGAAAAGCAGATTTCTCCAATTTCTCCTTTCGCCTTTTCTTCACCCGCTGTTCCGTCTTCCTTCATTGGTTCTCGTATCGTAATAGGCGTTATCGGCATTGCGTGCCCTACGCCAGCGAGAATGTCGTCAACAGTACCATCAAGGGGCGTGTAAGTGCAAAAACCAGAGAGCTCGGTAAGTCCTAATCCCGTTCCAAATTTTGGAGCCATCGCAGAGAGTTTCTCTAAGAACGGTCGGCTGACCGATTGCCCGCCGTATAAGGCAAACTTTAAGGACGACAAATCGTATGTGTTATAATTAGGTAAGCGCCATTGCAGGTTAAACATCGCGGGTATCTGACCAAAAAGGGTTATTTTGTATTTTTGAATTGCGTCCAAGCTTTCGTCGGGTCTGAAAATGTCTAATATAATGTTTTTTCCGCCCATATACCAAGGAGTCATTAATTGCTCGGTTTGGCCACCGACATGACTTGGAGGAAGGTTAACCAACATGATATCGTCTTCGCTCATACCAAATCCAAGCGCCAAGCATAAATTCTGAGATGTGATGCCTTGATGGGACAACAACGCAGGTTTTGGATAGCCGGTCGAACCGGTCGTATAAATCACCATACATCCATCCGTTTCTTGAACGCCTTTGTGCAATTCGTCGTATTTGGCCTTTAATTCGGCGTTTTTCCCCTCGTCTACCTCCTTGAAAAGTCTTTCAGCATCTTTCGCAAACTCCCACGCCGAAATTATAGTTTCTTCCCTACTTTTTTCGATACACGCGTCTGGAGGGCTAAATTGAACGAAGTATTGGATAAAATCTTGGTTGTCCCGAACTGCTTCTGCAACCCTACCGAAGTCTGCGACATCTGTTTCGCCCAAATGAGCGTAAACTTTCGCTTTTACTAGCGAAACGCAGCGTAAAACCTCGTTCGGCTTCAGTCTCATGTCAAGAGGAACGATTATTGCACCGATCTTGAAACAAGCGTATTCTAAAAATATGTGCTCGGGGAAAAACGGTAGAGAAGTCGCAACAAAATCTCCTTTACCAATTCCCATTTCAATTAACTTTAAAGCAAGGGCGGTACTGTTATTGTCGAATTGTTTCCACGTGAACTCTTGACCAGTGTTGTACGAAACGAACGAGATCTCGTTTTGTTTTTCTTTTGCCCATTTTTCGACGACCTCGTGGGCCAAATGCAAGTCGTAATACTCGTCTTCGTAATACTTCCAAGTTACCTGTGGTATTCCATCTTTATAGGTTAATTTAGTCATTTGCTTAACACCTCCTTTAATTCCTTTTTAGAAGGTACATACGCGTCTGGAAAAAGAAATATCAAATCTTCCTTAGTTGGTTGCCTTCCATACTCGCATATTTCGAACGCCTCTCCCTTCAATACTTTTTTATTTGGATATCCTTTTCTCCACAGCTTTCGATAATCGCTGATTAATCCCGAGTAATGCCATATAACCAACATTTCTACCAACTCCAATTTGGTTTTCTCGTCGTAATCTGGAGGAATTGTATCTTCCATCGACATTGTCCAGGGAAGCCATTCAAACAATTGCGATTTGTGCATCGATATTGCGTCGGCTTTTTTATCGTAGACATCTGTGACATCCAACAACACATTTGCTTCGAATAAAATAGGCTTTTTGAAGTGATCATACGAATAACAAATAATTGGATGTTTTCTCGAAGGCGAAATCGGGACTTCGGGGCAATAATGCGGAACGATTAACATGTAAGAAGCATCCATAACGAGCTGCGAAGTGTAGCGGTGATCTCGGTGGTAGTCGTAAGGTCTATGCGTGATAATTAAATCGGGATCATAGGTTCTAATAGCTCTCACCATTTTTTCCGTGTTCTCTCTATTTACCCAAATCCACCCATCGTCGACATTCAATGTCTCGTATTCTGCTCCAAGAGAGCTAGACGCCGCTTTTGCCTCTTGGAGCTCTACAGCAGCGAGTTCAATTGGTCCTAAAGTCTGATGCCCCATATTTCCGTTCGTTACTGACAACCATTTGACTTTATGTCCCCGCTGAGTTAATTTTAAAGTGAGCCCTCCAGAAAGCAAGACCGGATCGTCTGGATGGGCGCAAATAACCAATATTTTGTAAATTTTTTTTGCTCTACTTACTCGCGGGTAAATCCACGAGCAACTTAGCGGCAATACATTTGGATCGTACTTTGTTTCGCTCATAATAGTAGATACACCTAATTTTCTACCCATAAAATATCTAGAAATATATTTGATTTTCTCTACAATATTGAATTATATCTAATTTAAACTAACTTAAAAAAATACCTTAAAAATCCGTCCGATCTCGATTTCTCAGGAAAGGCAAAAATTACGATAGGGTGTAAGAAAGGTTTACTAGGCGAATATTGCTAAATATGATAAGAAAATAAAACTAAAAATTGATTATTTCGTATTTTGAGAAAGTAAGAGTATTTGAAAAAAAGGATTAAAAAAAATAATTTAATAGCAGAATAGTAATTATTTTTAGGCTGGGTTGGTCCAATTACAATACGCAATAAAAACTGCAAGTAGAAACAAAGTTATAGGATGTTCTGGTCCAAAGAAACCAGCCGATAACACAACTAAATCAGCTAAAAACCATAATATCGGGTCATCAATCTTCATCGGGAACACTCTTTTATTTCAAATTTAATTTCGTGTAAAAAATGCTATTAATTTATTCTCTTTGAAATCGTATATAAATTTTCACCCATTTAAGAACTTTAAAGAGAACAGTACTGTTCAAAATCAAATTCTTTCCTATATTCAACATCCCCATTAAACACACTGGGTGACGGATACAATTCATCGATGTTTTCTTTTATAATTCCCCACCGGTGTTAAGATTCCTAATGTACTGTGGAAAGTTAATGCTTGAAAAATGTACAGGAGGATAAAATAAGAATAAGAATAAGAAGAACTTCCTTCCACGGAAATCCATTGTCTACCGTAAGTAATTGGACAATCCACAGAAGGAGAGAATAATCCAAAGAATAATAATAAAATTAATAATGTCCTTCCACGGAATTTCAGGGTTTTCTGGAGGCATTTGATAAACTTCAAGGTAAGAAAGCCGAATAGCATCGTGATAAATTCTGTTCTGAGCAATATTCATCGCTGTTCCATGATATAATGTTCCATCGGTGTTAAGATTCCGATCGTACTTTGGAAAGTTACTACTTGAAATGTCTACCCGAATACAATGACCTGCTTGGAACACGTGATGTATATCACCCAAATCTATTGTAAAATCATATTTAATGGCTGGATTGCCAGACATGAATACAGGACTTGCCATTGAATTTCGATATCTCGCTCTTATAATACCATCAGCAACCAACGATAACCTTCCATTTTGATGAACATCAATTATCTTGGCGGTAAAATCTGTATCCCTTTTGTTTGAAGAAGCACTAAGGACAACTTTAACTGGCCCTATAAATTCACGAGATTTAGTTAAAGGTTGGGTTGTATAACTTAGAATATCGTCTCGACCGGAGACCACGGGTCTTTGATCTGCAAGTTTTATCGGGCTTACTATTATAGTATTTCCGCCTTTTGTTAATACCGGATCCATTGGATCATAACTATAACTATCAAAATCTTCACCAACAGCACATTTTTCAGTATCGAGAACTCCGTTTTCGTGGAAATAGTATTTTTTAGTAGATTCACCTATTTTTGGAGGCCACCAGTTTGCATATTTCCACTCCCCATCTGCGCGATCATAGTAAGAAATTGCTGGCTCATCTATTATTCCATTTTGTTCTCCTTTTAAGTAGAAATCAAACCATCTAATTAATTGTATTGGATCCCCCTCAAGATTATAATGATCATTATCTTCTACTCTGAGTTTCACCTCAATTCCTCTCTCTTGTAGAACCTCAAAAAGTTCGAATTGGCTCTTTAAGAAAATGTCGTACCAACCGGTCAATAGTAAAGCGGGAACATCTATATCGTTGTATACATTGAACTGGCTTCTCCACGCATCTTCGCTAGGATGATCCCATATTCTATCTATTTCTGGTTGTAAGGTAGAAAATTCAGTAGAGAATTCTGATAAGGGAAGCTTCATCCACCAATCTGAATCCGTGGCATTTCTCCCTGCCCCCAATATGTGCCATCCTAAATTTTGTATTAGACCTTCACCGACGAGAAGAGGGTCGCCAAGAACATAATCATAGAGAAAATTTCGGTATGTATTAAATTGCGATTGTGTCAGCCCTCGTAGTTGAATATGGCCCCCGGGCACATTAGAAAGACCGCTCGTTCCGTAACTCTCATCTGTAGTTTGGAAAAGTGACCAGACGAAACTATCTCCGCTAAAAGCACCTCCAGGATAGACGAACTCGCCTAAAACATTTGCACTTGACGAATAAGGAGCAATTGCTTTGAGGTGAGGTGGTTTTTCGGCAGCAGCTAAAAGCGCGAGTACGCCATCACCAGAAGCCCCATACATGCCAACATTACCGTCACACCAATTTTGGTCGGCAATCCACTCAATTGTATCATATCCATCTTCTCCCTCGTCAAGATAGAAGCGATCCAATCCCTCCGAATAAAATCTTCCTCTGGAATCTTGAGTTAAAACCGCGTAACCGTCCGAGATTCCAAGTGGCCAATCGTTTGGACCTGGTCCGGCGCCCGGTACACCATTTCTATATGAAGATCTCACAAGAATTGCTGGATAAGGACCATTGGCAGGATCATCAGGTAGATATATTCTAGTGTATAAATCAACGCCATCGCGCATCTCTACCATTTCTTCCATGAATACTGGTTCTCCTGCCTTATGTGGATCTAAAGGTGAGACAGGAGAGTTGCTCATACTGATAGAGCTATAATTAAAATTAATATCGAATATAACGACAAAAATCAGTGTAATAAATATAAACGGTAAGAATAATTTTTCTCTTCTTATGCTCAAATTTTTCGCCTCAATCGCTTTTAAAAGATAACTTCAGTTAATTTTTCACGATATTGTATTTAATATTTGTGTTATTTAGGATCTTCAAAGAGAACAGTACTGTTCAAAATCAAATTCTTTCCTATATTGGTTTAGAATAACTTGTCTCTGAGAGTGTTTTTGGAGTCGATTTTATATAGACCAAAAATAGAACGGAAGCTATACGCTTAAACGCTTTCGCTTAAAATAGATATCAATTTTTTTTTAGCTATTTTTTCTTTTAGTTCTTTTATTAGTTCTTTTTTATTCTCCTCATCGCTTAATTGCGTGTTCGGGAAACCAACAATTAGTCCAGAAATTTTGTTTTGAATATTCTCTATTTTTTTCTCCAAAGGGGAGAGCTTCTTCTTTAGAGAAATATAATCTTTAAGAAAATTATTCTTTTCGAGAAAAGACAATATTTCGATTTTAATTTTTTCAAAATAAGAGAGTAAGATATCAAATTTTTCAAAATCGCTTTTTTCCACTAACCTTTACCCAAAAGTTAAAATTCATTAACATAGGTGTAATTGGGTATTTAAAGGTTGCGCTCACAAAAGAACAATAATGTTCATTATGAAAGACTAACTAAAAAAAGCTTTAAAAAGTAAAAATAAATATTAAAGAAAATCTGGAGGCGCCATCGTCATTATCTTTCTCGCAATCTTAGGGTATTGCGCTATAAAAATGAATTCCTCCTTGACTAATGGCTTTTGTTTGTGAACATTTGCGTATCGGACCAATTCTAAGACTTCCCGTGCTTCTCTATCGTTCTTGAAGGATATTTCGAATCCATTGTAGACATGTTTCATGCCTTTTACGCCACTATATTCACCAGTAGTAATAAGCCTTCCTGTTTCGACATAGGTTGGTTTTCCCCGTCCAAGCTCTTTAAAATCGTACAACTCGTAGCTTTTATGATCCTTCAACGCACCATCCGCGTGGATACCGGATTCGTGTGCAAACGCGTTATCTCCCACTCCTGGCTGGTTTTTTGGGATTGGCACTCCAAACGCGTGTTCTGCATAGGCTGCAAGATGGTAGGATTGCGATAAATCTATTTTTGGATCTAACAATCCTAACTCTTGAAACTCCGCACCGTATTTTAAAGCGAGACAGCACGATACTAAATCGGCGTTGCCGGCTCTTTCACCCATTGAGTTTACAGTCGTATTTATCCAGCCGTCTTGACCTTCCTCGACTGCACCCTTCGCGCCCTCTACGGAACACGCCACTGCCATCCCTAAATCGTTATGACAATGAATTTCTATAGGCATATCAAGTGCCTTCGCTAAATCTTTAATTCGAAAGTGTATTCTAAAAGGATTCTCGTATCCTAACGTGTCACAATAGCGGAACCTGTCAGCACCAGCCTTCTTAGCAGCGTTACCAAATTTAATTAAATAATCCATGGAGGTTCTTGACGAATCCTCCGCGTTTACTCCAATCGTTTGTATACCTAAATCGTGGGCTCTTTCGACTGCTTTAACCATTTCCCTAATAACATCGTTTTTATCCCACTTTCCACCAAATTTTCCTTCAATCATCTGATTGGAGGTGGATATTGAAACATTTAAGTGTTCGATTCTCGTGAGTTGGCGAGCCATCTCTACATCGCTTTCAATAGCTCTGACCCACCCAGAAAGTATCATGGGTTGTAATACTCCTCTTAAAGCGAGTTCGCAGTTCGCGTTGATGTAATTCGTTTCGTGGTGCGTGGTTGGGAATCCCATCTCTGACTGATGTACTCCCATCCTATTTAGGAGTATATTTAACACCGTTTTTTCGAGTTTAGCTAAACCCAGCCGAGATGTTTGCACGCCATCTCTATTAGTTACGTCTAAAAGATATATTCGTTTATCCATAATTTCAAAGTGATAATGATTCCGTTCTAATGAAAATGGTTATATTTAGGCAATATGAAAATTAATTTAATAAGTTTTTCTTTATATGGGGTAAAACTATTTGTTTAAATAGTTAATTAAGCGTTAAAAATTGTTTAAATTCTGCCTCTTAACGATTCGGTAATTTTAAGTTTTTTTAGAAAAATAAAGATTTATTGAAAAAGCTTTAATTTTTTAATTAATTTTCTAAAAAATCGAGTTATATTTTTTAACAAAAGCGAAAAACTTTTAGGGACTCAATTAGGATAATTTTCTACTACGAGCTTATTAAGCCTATTAAGTTACTAAACTTAATATCTACGATAGCTCTTACATTATTTATGAACCGACAAAATATGTTTTATTCGTTTATACTTCGGTTGGGTAATACTCTGATGAGCAAATTACTCTCCAATAAATGCAAATTTATCAACATTAGTAAAGACAATAAGAAAAAATATTAACAAGAATATTTAAAAAAGAATCTTGGTTATTCGTTTGCGGACTTTGTGCACATCCAAACGGCAAAAGAAAAAGGATTAAAAATTGTGTCTTTTGATCGCCATTTATATGACGCTCGCAGCGAAAGTTGGACCTATAAAAAAATTGGTCGAAAAGTCAATAGATTATATCTTGATGCGTCCGCGTTTATTCCTTTAGTTAAATGGGAAGGAAAAAGGACTGCTAAAATGCAACACTTGCTATTCAAGGATAATACTGCCCTCTATATTTCGAACTTTACTCTAAGCGAAGTATATAACGTACTGAACAGGTAAAGATTATTGTAGAAAACCTAACGCCATTATTTCCCTTTCTGATAGCGCGGTTTTTCCCGCAATTTTGTGCTGACTGATGTATTCGTTAATTGGCATGCTCTTTTCGAATAAATCGTCGAACTTATCGAGAAAAATCTTAACGATGTCTTCTTGTCTCGAAATGTAAGCCCCTAATAAGATGTTTGACGGATCAAAGCTGGGTTGAATAAGCATTTCGTCGTCTCTAAGCGAAAAATTACTAAAATCTTCTTCTGTAATTCTCACATCCATTTTTTTTGGGGCGACATCGGGAACTCTGAACTTCATATGCTCGAGCAATTTGCTATATTTTTGCGTTTTTAGAAATATCTCTAAAACATTTGAATTCAGAATAGTATAAATTTCAATATTTTTTACGTGTTCTGTTAAATCTACAAAACTTTCCTTCAAATTTTCCGTTAATGCTTTATCAGATTGAGCAAAATTATAGTCCATCATTTCCTCGATTAGAGGATTCTTATAAACGATTCCAATAGCTATTTTAGTTATATTCGTCGCTAAATAATGATAAAAAATCCAACTAAAATTACGAGTATCAAAATTTAGGAATTCAATGGGTTCTCCTACTTCGGGTTCTCTCAGATCGTACATTTTGAAAAAGAGATTTAAAGAATTCTTTAAAACATTTATTTTTTCTTCTAATTCGATGGTCATATCGTCTATATTCTTGTTTACCAATTTTTGCCAGGCTGGAATAGGATTGAGCAAATTGATTTTCATTGGCCTATCAAATATTTGCACTAAATCCAAATCGTTTAGGACCGCGCAGATTTTATAAGCTCTTTTTAAAGAAATGTTTAACTCTTCGCACACTTCCTTTAAGTCGTCGATTTTTTTTTTATCAAGCAAGTATTGATATAACAGATCTATGCTTTTTTCTGATTTCCCAATCAGATCAAACATTTTGGTTATGACGTTTCTTTTCTCTAAATCCTTATCGCTAGCCATGATTCACAGAACGCTCCGTTTGTGTGCCTCCTTTAAAGCAAGTTTGCATATAGTTTCGAACACTTTGTCTACATTAATGTTATCTTTAGAAGAAATTTCCCACCAACTTGCTAAATCGTTTTGTTTTGCTATTTGAATACCATATTTTGATGGAACTTCCCTATTCTCTTCTAAATCTATTTTCGAGCCGATTAACATTATTGGAATATTGCCGCTTCTCTGAAACACGATTGAAATCCACGAGTTAATGTTTTCTAGAGTTTTTAACCGCGTGATATCGTATAGAAATAGTGCAGCGTTCGCACCTAAGCAATAAGTAGGAAGTAAAAATCGAAAACGTTGTTCGCCTCCGAGGTCCCATATCTGGAGCTTGATTTTTTTGCCTTCAATTTCTACAGTCTTAATGTAGAAATCAACTCCGATAGTGAGTTTTTCGTCGATATTGAATATTCCTTGAACATATCTCCTAGTCAAACTCGTTTTTCCTACGGAAGCTTCTCCCAAAATTAAAAGTTTAAAGGTGTAATCGAACGTTGTTGGCATTTTTATCTCATTATGCTCTATTAGATATAATACTTATTAAATCTTAAAATTTAATAAATCTTTATAAGATGTAACTATATGATAAAGTTAAATAAAGATTTAGGATAAGAATAATGATAAGACAAATGATGGTGATTACCACTGGGGGACTATTATGTTTTTCTAAGAATTTTGTTCAAGCAGAATTTGATAGTGACTTAGTCAGTGGATTCTTGACTGCTATGAGTAGTTTTGCGCAAGAAATCAAGACGGGCGCAGTGCAGAGTATGGTCTTTCAGAACCAAAAATTTTGTTACGCGATTGACGAAGAAACCAATACATCGTTCGTTTTTATCATTGATATTTTAGACATCGAGGAGGAGGTTAGAGAGAAATTGGATCTTGCAAAAAGCGAGTTCCTTAGAAGATATATAGATATGTTGAAAGATTGGACTGGTGATATGTCCGTTTTTAAGGATTTTAACGATTTCGTCGACGATCAAGTGTTTCTTCCTCCGAAAATTTTATTCGTAGGATTCCCTGGAGTCGGTAAAACGACTATTTTAAACTTGTTTCCTGGTGAAACAATTTTAGAATTGGACGAGGATCTAAACGAAATTATAAGAAAACCCGTTGTTGTTGAGGGAATCTTGAATCTAAAGCAAGTGGAACTCAGAGAATACGATCTTGGGGAATTAGTTGATAATTCTAAGTATTATAGAAATTTATTAAATTCAGTTCAAATCATTTGTATTGTTACGAGTTCTGCTTCAAGTAATTTAGGAAAAACCAAAAGACATTTTGACATGTTAAAAAAATTGACTCAAGCGGCCTCATTTTACATAATAGCAAACTTTCAAGATCAACCTGATATGGCATTTGAACCAGAAAAAATCCAAGAGTTATTCGACGGCACAAAAACCTTTGGATTTAGTGGCTTAGAGAAAAAATCTAAAGAAGATATGTATGAGATCATGGGAGTTATCCTAAAAGATAGGTTTTTATCTGAATAAATTGAAAATATAGGTTATTTACATTATGTCCGAAAACGAAAAAAAAGAAGAAAAACCAGAAGAGGAAAAGGCTACTCCCGAAGCACCTAAAGAAAGATGTACAGAATGTGGTTATATGAATCAAGCAGGGAGTACATATTGTCTAGGCTGTGGGAAGGACATTTCAGAGCTAGAACCTGTTGAAGTTGTGTTTCCCATCTACGTCAAGAAAAAAGTAATAGACCAGATTACGAAACTATGTAAAAAATCTGATTTGGAAGTATTTGGATACCTTGTAGGGGAGCTGCACGAGTGGAATTCTACAAAATATATTGTAATTTCAGAGCAAATTAGTGTTAGAGCAGGAACTGATAGCAGAGATGTTTCTGTGCAATTATTAGCAGATTCAATGGGATTATTTGACGAAAAATTTCAAAAATTAAAGAATAAAAATGCTAATCTACTTAACATCGGGTGGTGGCATTCTCACCCGGGTTTTGGGTGCTTTTTATCTGCCGTAGACTTAACTACCCAGAGAGAACAATACCCATCCCCCCATGAGACCGCGTTAGTAGTCGATCCGGTAAACGATGACTTAAAATTCTTTAAACTCGATGGTTCTAGTGAAAAAGGATATCGTGAAGACAGTTACGCAATCATAAAATAAATCCAAC
>Ga0209427_10009457_pt1 | contig 10866 bp, 5 predicted proteins | sample DeeMarSWOR136_30_FD_187465 | JGI IMG/M metagenome (GOLD analysis project Ga0209427, IMG submission 187465) | Marine sediment microbial communities from White Oak River estuary, North Carolina - WOR-1-36_30 (SPAdes) (version 2) | ecosystem: Environmental > Aquatic > Marine > Intertidal zone >... | reverse complement strand
TTTTTAGGGAGTACGGGCATTGGTTTTACTGGAGCAGTAGTTAGTGCATTAATGACGAATAATATTGCAAGTGCTAAAAACAATAAAGTATTAAAATTGTCGAAAGAGGAAAATGTAAATCCTTGTGATGTAAAGGTTAATGTCAAGACTGTTTTTGGTGCTTACATTCATTCAGGTGTGTGGGAGGGACCATGTAGATTTGGTCCTTCTGCTTTATTAACAACTCCTGAGCAAGAAAGGGCTCGGTTCCGAAATAGTTTTAAAAGGGTTGTTGAAAATGATAAGAAGAGGTTCGGTACTGATGTAAATTTCTTGGATCCTGTGTATTATGAGTATACAGAAGAATTGAATGGCTCTTTCACTGTAGGTGATGACGATATAGCTGATGACTTATTTCAGAAATTGGAAAATGATAAAGTGGATTTATATTTGATACATGGAAATACTTTTGGACAATATTTTCATGCAATTGTAGGCAGGAGCGTTAAAAAACCGACGATAGGAATTGGCGGTCTGTTGTCGGAAAGTACTGCTTATTTAAGAAGCATAGGTTTGGAAGCTTACGTAGTTAAAAATGATGATGAATTAAATAAGCTAATTCAAATATTAAGAGCAAGAAAAGTATTTCAGCAGACAAATATATTATACTTTACTAATAGAGGAAGAAAACTTAAACGGAATTCAAGTGTTATATCTGATTATGAAGACCTTAAAGAAAGATTTGGTATAGTTGCCCAAATTGCTACCTATAAGGTACTTTCTGATGAAATGAATAGAGTTAAGAAAAGTAAAGACACTATGGAAAAAGTAGAAGATTTTGCTGATAGACTAATCAAAAATGCTCGGGCGGTTCATATTGATAGAAAATATGTTATAAATAGTATTGAATATCATTTTGCGGTCAAGAACTTGCTGAAGAAATACAATAGTAATGCGACTGTTATAGAATGCAGGGAATTTTGCGCAAGCAAGCTCCCGGAAAAGTGGAAAATTGTTCCTTGTTTAACCAACTCTATTTTAAATAGTGAAGGATTACCAGCAGGATGTGAAGGAGATATGAATGCAATGTTAGCAATGAGGGTGTTGATGTCTCTTTCAAAGAAAGCTGCTATGATGGGCAACCTGGGTGCCAGAGGGGAAAATATAGTTGCATTTGGACATGACGTATCAACAATGAAGATGAATGGTTTTGATAAACCTGGTTTTGATAAACCTGATATACCATACGAATTGAGAAACTTCGTTCACTCTGGATGGGGAACAAAAATACAGGTAGACTTAACAAAAATTAAAGAGAAAACTGCTACTTTAGCCCGATTTGATCCTTTGGCTAAGAGGATATTAGTAACAAAAGGGGAAGTGTATGATTTGATAGGTTTTGGCAAGTCTGGTTGTGCTCTGAATTTACTAATAAATGTCCCAGGCTCAAGACAGTTGGTTGATAAGAAATATGATTATGGGCCCCATTTTGCAATGGTATATGGAGATTATACTCAGGAACTCATTAAGCTAGGTGAGATGCTAAAGGTGGAAGTTGAATATCATAATCTCTAATTAGTTTCTGTTGCGGAAAGCTGTTTTCGTTATAACACTCCTGCGAAAGCAGGAGTCTACAGCCTAAAAAGCTGGATTCCCGCCTTCGCTGAAGCTATGGCGGACAAGCGATGCTGGATGCTCGTCTATAGAGTTGCTGAGAAAGATGAAATGCTTGTGAGATGGTGAGTGACTAAAAGATTATCGGACGAATGCGACCCGCCGCTTTTAGAAAAAAACGTTTTTTAGTTAAATTACCACTTGAGGTATGTTATGTTATTAAATGAATTAATACACTACTCCAAGACGATAGGTGCTTTGGCGTGCAGCCAAGGCATGTTTATGTTAACCCTCTTAATGAAGGAGAATTATCATGTTTAGGAAAATGATTTGTTTAACTCGCCGGAATTTTTTGGGAGGGTTAGGTTCAAGTATAGCAGGGACTGCTATGGCTGGGGAAATGCTGAGCGGCAGAAGGATTCCGAAGCAGCAGGAACATTGGAAAGTAATTAAGCCGGTGCGTAAAAATGGGCCGGCGTCGAAGTACGTGCCAACGATTATGGCGGCAACCGTACGGCGGAAGGAGGATTACGGCATGTGGTGGCCGGGTGCGATCTATGATGGTAAAGCGGCAATTAGCGAGTACACTGCACAACTAACGGAGACAGCCAAGTCGCTCGGTGTGCGATTAAATCTGAGGCCGAATCCGATTTACAGTAATACCGATGCCGATGCCTGGGTAGCGAAGGCCAAGGCTGCTAAGCCTGACGGGATAATATTATTAGTCATGGATCGGCAGAAACATTCCTGGCCCACAGCATACAAGGTAGCCGATATCGGTATTCCGACTGTTGTTTTTGCGCCACTCGGCTGCGCATTCCATAGCAATACCAGTCCGCTAGCGAAAAAACCTGGTTGTGTTGTTTATTCAACGACGGTGCAGGATTCTGGTCAGATGCTATACGGCATGAAGATGCTTGAGGCTGGGGCAAAGATGCGCCATAGCCGATGCATCAGATTTGGGGGTAATGAGCGAGGCGAATCGTCTATGGGGGATTTAGGGATTAAGGTGCTGCATCTTCCGGTGAAGACATATATAGATGAAACCCGCAAAATTTCTACGACCGATGAGGTATTATCTATGGCGGAGGATTTAATGCGACGTGCGAACCAACGCATCGGGCCGACTAAAGAAGACGTCATCAATGGCGTTAAGGGCTACTTTGCGGCTCGAAATATCCTTGAGCGGGAAGGAGGCGATTCTATAACGTTATCTGGTTGCGTGAGTTTGGTAAAGTACCGGCCATGTATTGCTTGGGTGCGGTTGAGTAATGAAGGGATTCCTTCGGCTTGTGAAGGTGATTTGGGTGCTGTCGCCTCAAAAACCATTGTGCAGTACCTGTTCAACCGTCCCGGATTCCAGCAGGACCCTGTGCCAGATACAGCAAATCAGGCGTTTATAGGGGCACATTGTCAGTGTGCGACGCGTCTGAATGGTTTCGATCAACCTCCGGAGCCATTCGACTTGGTGCATCACCACGGTAATGAGGACGCAACTGTACGTCCTCTATGGCGAAAAGGCCAGCGAGTTACTGCTATTGACGTCTATCCTAAGAAAGGGAAGCAAACGAGTATTATCCTGTTCACCGGCACCGTCCAGGATAACATTAGCGTGCCGCCAAATGGCGGATGCGTGGTGTCTGTCAGATTCAAGATCGACAGTGACCAAGATGTGTTAACGTTTCCAGGTTTCCACCAAGTGTTATTCTACGGTGACTATAAGAGGGAGATCGAGGAGTTCTGCCAATTGTTTAACTTTGAAGCACAAGTCGTTTAGCCGTGTGAGATAATTATTATGGAAAAATCAAGAGGCTTTACACTAATAGAACTTTTAGTGGTAATTGCCATCATTGCACTATTGATGGCGATATTGATGCCGTCACTGCAGCGGGTAAAAAAGCAGGCAAAGGCAGTTGCTTGTCAGTCGAATCTTAAACAATGGGGCCTTGTCTGGGCAATGTACACAGATGACAACAACGGCAAATTCCCCGGCTATCTCGCCTCCAATTGGATGGAGAAGCTGGTGGATTACTATGGTGAAAGTGAGAAGCTGCTCTATTGCCCCATGGCCACAAGAACCATGTCTGAGGGGGCTCCCGTTCGATATGCAGTCATTGAAAGTGAAGGCAAGCGGTGCGGCAGCTATGCGCTCAGTGAGTGGATTTATGACCACATCGTCACAGGCTCAGCGGCGTATAGCGGGGGTCGGAAGGCCGAGGATTACTGGTGCAGTATAAATCACAAAGGATTGAGTAACGTACCGGTTATGGCCGACGGTGCCTGGCGTGCTGACGGCCAGCCATACCCTACCGACGACCCTCCGTCATACGATGGGGAGCCACGAACAGGAGTTGGTACCGCTGGAGATGAAATCCGCATTTTCTGCATTGACCGTCACGATGGTTTTATAAATGTCCTCTTTATGGACTGGACTACCAGAAAGGTCGGACTCAAAGAATTGTGGACTTTGAAGTGGCATCGCAACTTCAACACGGCGGGTCCATGGACCAGGGCCGGTTATGTCCAACCGTCTGACTGGCCGGAATGGATGAGAAGCTTCAAAGACTACTGAAGAAGGGTTACCCTTGGACATATTAGATTGAACTATGTCGGTTTTTGAAGAAAGGAGGTAGAGTCAAGTTTTAGTAAATTGTCCCGGGGAGGTACAAAATTTAGTAAAAGTGCGAGTTTTTGGTAGTTTTGTCGAAAACAACGAGTGCTTTGGTGCGTAGCCAAGGCATAATTATTCTTAACTTTTTTTGAGGAGGCGTATCATGTGTAAAAAATTGATTTATTTGGTTTGCTTTGTTTTGGTGCTGGGGATGGTGTCGTCGGCCTATGCCAGCAATATCATCTGGGTCTCGGATGCTACAGATTGGAGTGGCGACGGTGCCCTGGACGACCGGGGCTGGGTGGACCTGCTCAGAGCTGAGGGTTACAGCGTTGATTACAAGGGGGAAGACGGTTCGGAGGCACCGGACTACAGGTACTGGCGTGGGACTCTGGATGATGCAAAAATAGCCGAGCTCAATGCCGCCGACCTTGTTATCGTAAGTCGTGACACCAGCAGTGGCTCCTATAACGCCCCAACCCAATGGAACTCCGTCACGACGCCACTCATACTGCAAAGCGTGTACCTCGCAAGGAACAACCGTTGGAAGTGGTTCGAGACCGACAGTCTTGAAGAATTCGGCGGCGCTCCCACGCTGGAAGCCGTGGGTCCAGGCCATCCTATTTTCTACAGCGTGCCGCTCAGTCCGAGCAATCAGGTTGATATCCTCGACGGAACTGTGGGCGGAGCTATAGGCCACACTTCTTTTATTCAAGCCACTGATGCCGGCAACGGTACGATGATAGCCAAGCGAGCAGACAACGATTGGGCTTTTATCACTGAATGGGAGCCAGAAGTAGAGTTCTATGCAGGAGCAGGTCAGACCGCTGGGGGTCGGCGCATGTTATTCACCTCCGGCAACGATAATAATCAAGACCCTGTACCTACCGTAGCTATGTACAACCTTACTGCTGAAGGCGAAAAAGTGTTTCTCAACGCCGTCAGGTATATGCTTGGCGCCTTGAAACGCGTAAATGCCTATAACCCAGTCCCGGCTGATGGCGCCCTCCAAGCCGATACGTGGGCAAACCTTAGCTGGCGGGCGGGAGGTTTTGCGGCCTCGCACGATGTGTACTTCGGCGAAAATTTCGACGATGTGAACGATGGAGCCGAAAGTACATTCTTAGGCAACCAGGCCGTAACGTCTCTTATTGTCGGCTTTCCCGGATTACCTTATCCGGAAGGTCTTGTTCCAGGCACAACTTACTACTGGCGGATCGATGAGGTCAATGATACCGAGCCAAATAGTCCATGGAAAGGCAATGTCTGGAACTTTATGATTCCACCACAAAAGGCATACAACCCTATCCCGGTTGATGGTGTACAATTTGAGGCCCCAAATGTGGAACTTAGCTGGACACCAGGTTTGAAGGCAATCCTACACACTGTTTACTTCGGCGACAATTTTGACGATGTCAACAGTGCCGCCGGCGGACTCCAACAGGCAGATACAACCTATACTCCCGGCACCCTTGAGTTAGACAAGGTTTACTACTGGCGGGTTGATGAGTTTGATAGCGCCGCCACATATAAAGGCGATGTCTGGAGCTTCAAAACATTGCCTGAGATACCGATTACCGACCCTAATCTGGTCGGCTGGTGGACTTTTGACGAGGGTATAGGCAGTAATGCCCTTGATTGGTCTGGTCACGGACATGACGGCAAGCTGATAGGTGACCCGCAGTGGGTTGATGGATATGACGGCGGTGCCCTGGAGTTCGATGGGGCTGATGACTACGTGAATCTTCCCTACGCAACTCATCCTACAGCCTACACAATAGCTGCCTGGGTCAAGCCTGCACGGACGAGTGCGGCCAGTATTGTACTACGCACGAGCGGTCAAGGGCCAACTATACACGTTTCACACCAGTTGACGATAAACAGCTCTGGCGTGTTCGAACATTTCACCCATTTCGACTCCCCTGCCTCCAGTCACTATCTGACAGGAACCACCGCGATTGAAGCTGATAGTTGGTATTTCGTTGTGGCGGTTGCAACCAACAACGGAGACATGCGGCTGTACGTGAATGGTCGGGAGGAAGGCACTGCTATAACAGACATTGGTGGGACGTTATGGGCCGGTGGAGATCGTTTTCTCGTTGGTTCTAACTCAAGCCACGGAATGGGTTGGTTCGAAGGGGTCGTAGACGATCTACATATTTATGACTATGCACTGTCGCAGGAAGAGATTAAGCAGGTTATGAGAGGCGATCCGCTACTTGCCTGGGATCCGAATCCTGCTAACTGGTCAACTATGAACATCGATGATGTTGCAGCCGTTAGCTGGTCGCCGGGAGATAATGCAGCTCAGCATGATGTCTATTTCGGGATAGATAAAGACGCCGTGAGTAGTGCCGATGCGACTGATACGACCGGCGTGTATCGCGGTCGACAGAATGCTACCATTTATACTCCACCTGAAGGCATTAAGTGGGGTCGGAGTTACTACTGGCGAATCGACGAGTTTAATGCCGACGGTACAATCAGCAAAGGCAGAATCTGGAGCTTTACAATATCTGACTATGTTACTGTGGACGATTTCGAGTCCTACAATGACCTTAATCCCGATGAGCCCGGCAGCAACAGGATATTTCTAACCTGGACAGATGGATACGATATCCCGACGAACGGATCCATCGTTGGTTATGACGTTGCTCCTTTCTGCGAGCAAAGTATCGTTCACAGTGGCCGCCAGTCGATGCCGCTCTTCTACGACACCGATTTCAAATACGCTGAGGCAACGTTGACCTTAAGCTCTATGCGAGACTGGAGCAAACACGGAGTTGAGCTATTGTCGCTATGGTTCCAGGGACGGCCCGCTTCTGACGGCAGCTTTGTAGAGGTATCGATAGGTACGTACACGATGACCGGCTCTGGTGTGGATATATCGGACACCTCCGACCAGTTCCACTACGCCTTTAAGACGCTCAGTGGCCCAGGCTTGATTATAGCTAAGGTCCAGAGTCTCGAGAACACTAATAACTGGGCTAAAGCTGGTGTGATGATTCGGGAAACGTTAGATGCGGATTCGGTGTATGCCGCAATAGTAGTTACACCCGCGCAAGGAGTTGCCTTCCAGCATCGCACGATAAAAGGTGAGGCCAGCACCACTAAGACAATATCCGACGTCACAGCACCGCAGTGGGTGAAAATAGAGCGTGACGCGACCAGTAGCTTTACGGTCTCTTATTCGGCTGATGGATTTACCTGGGTGGCAGCGGGTGTACCGATGAACATCCCAATGGGTGCAAAGGTCTATATAGGTTTGGCATTGACGTCGCATAATACTTCCAAAGTATGCGAGGCCAAATTCTCCAACGTCAGTACTACCGGTACGGTTGGTGGGCAGTGGAGGAACCAGGATGTCGGAATAGCCAGCAATGCTGCCGAGCTGATGTATGTTACTCTCAACGACAGCGCGACAGTCTATCACGATAATCCCGAAGCGGCATTGATGGAGGAATGGACACAATGGACTATCGACCTGCAGGAGTTTGCAGCCCAGGGTGTGAACCTTACCAATGTCAATACGATTGCTATTGGTTTCGGCGATAAGAGCAATCTGCGGGCCGGTGGTTCAGGTGTGGTGTTATTTGATGATATTCGGCTATATCGCCCGACAGAGCCGGAACCGCAACCGTAAGTATAAATTCAGGTGGCAATTAAAATTGCGTATTTGATGTAGCAAATATGTATCAATTCGGGGCTTATACTGAGTGATTCGGTATAGGCCCCTTTGTATTAGGGCAATTTTGCGCTTGTCAAGGGCCAATAGTACCACGTGACATTTAGTCTAACCTATTACAAAATGGACATTTACACCCTTGGGTTCCTCGCTCGCCATTTAACCACTTTCTGCTATAATCTCTGTCTCAAATTGGCTTTCTATATACCTTGGAGGAGCATTCAAATAGACCTCATGAACAAGAACCTCAACATCATCAACTTTGCTGTATCGATGATCATCAAAGCAGTCGTAATTGCGGCTCGATTTTCAGGCAGAGTTCGGAAACGGAGCTTAAAACGCCTTGCTGCCATGGAGGTGGATGTCAAAGACAAGGAAATCCTCTTTCTCAGAAACATGGTTGAACAGCTACAGATGCAGGTGTCAATCCTTCAGAAACGCATCAAAAAGAAACAGAAAAAGCCTCGACATACACTTCGAGAAAGGCTGTTTATCCTCTGGCAAATGGAAACATACCAGATACCAAGCCGTAAGGTTACGGAATATTTTGGTATCGCCAGATCTACTCTCTACCGGTGGCTGCATAAGATCGAAGATCAGCAGCAAACCAGTATTCCAGCCAATAAAACACTCTTGGAAATTGCAGTTCTGATATGGGAAATAACAAAATCAAACATCAACTGGGGGCGGATTCGGATAGCAAACCAGCTGGCCCTGTTGAATATCTTTATCTCAGCCTCTACCGTTCGAAATATCCTTCAAAGACCAAAGCCCCGAAACACTCCTACATCTTTTGAAATTCCGAGAGAAGCTCAAGATAAAACAGAAGCCCGCTCCATTCCTGCCTGGTATCCAAATCACGTTTGGTCTGTAGACACAACCAGGGTGTTGTATTGGAGACTTTGGCCTATACATGTCTGCGTGGTGATTGACCATTTTTCTCGTAAGGTCATGTCTGTAACACCACTGGAAGGACCTAATGCAGGATGGATTTTTGAAGCCTTGGAAACTGCATTTCAAAAGCATGGATCTCCAAAACACATCATTTCAGATCGGGCCAGTGTTTTTATTGGCGATGTTTTTACAGATCTTCTGGATCAATGGGATGTTAAACCTCGCTTCGGCGCCATAAGACAACATGGGTCAATTTCTGTCACGGAAAGAGTCATTAAAACTCTGAAATACGAATGGCTCAAGCGAGTTCCGATCATTAAAGGATTTGATCACCTGACCATGCTGTGTGAAGAATTTGAATGTTGGTATAACAGCTGGCGTCCTCATATGACATTGGAAGGTTTCCGGCCTGATGATATTTACTACAACAAGAAGCCAAAGAAACCTAAACGTGATTCAAAGACAGTGCCGTGTCACATCGATCAACATCTTTTCCGGGAAACAAGAATCACGGGGTATCGCCTAAAGGCCGTTGCGTAGTTTTTGCCATCCTGTTTCTGTCATCTGGATGCAGGAGAAGTCCATCTACAAATCATATATCCTTGATTCTACACAGCAATTTTGAACAAATGGTTATCTTTGAGTATATTGATTAGACATAACTATCCCATTTATGAACTTTTCAAAGAAGCTTTATTCATCATTTGGAGGTTCTGCAGGGGTCCTATTGTTCCTGACAAGCGCATTTGGCCTGAATATTGGCACCCTTGGAGAGAAGCAGTTTCACTACTCTCGAACGGTCGTAGCCCACCGCCACATGCATAGGTTTCGCTCCCCATCTATTCCCAGCTTTGATGTTTGCACCTTTGGAGAGCAGTAATTCAACCATCTCTGGCATGCCACAGTAAGCTGCATAGTGAAGCGGCGTATATCCATTCCGTTTAATCCTTGCCTCAATATACGCGCCGTTCGCGAGAAGCACTTCTACTACTTCCTTATGGCCCTTGACAACAAGCGATATGGAAAGATGGAAGATGTTCCTATAAAGCATGAGTATTGTGTGATTTTCAAAAAGCCTGTTGTCCAAACAGTATGAGGCAGATATGACATGGACAAGAGAGAGCCACCAAAGAATGATGGCTCTCAAAACAATTCTTGAATTTGTTGCTATTTCTTTTTCTTCTTAGTTGTTTTCTTCTTTTTTGCAGCTTTCTTTTTAGCCATTTTGACCTCCTTATTAAAAAAACATGCTTATCTACGGGCTCATTCTACGAATCCCGTCTTTGTGGGTATTTTCATAGTTCAATATATTTCTTTCAACAAAATATTTGAAAGATGTGAAAATTTTTTCAATTCGTAACTTAGCGCGAGCGCCCCACTGAGGAGACAAAATTGCTTCTACACTCTATATTTTTTTCGATCAGTCTCCCGTCCGGCGCAGTTAAACTTCGCCATTAGCACTGTAGCGTTATGAGGTTCCCAAAAAAGAACTTTCAATTCAGTAGGCATAGAGTAAAATAGTAATAGCGTTGCGAGCATTGAAAAGCCAAAGTGTTCACTAATAATCTTAATAGTTATCGTCAAATTAGAAGTGAAAGAAAGGAGCTTAATTATGGCTGTATTCATTTCTTTAGTGAATCTTACGCAACAGGGAATTCGGGATTTCAAAGATTCTCCCGACAGAGCCGCCAAATTCAAATCCATGGCCGAAAAGTTAGAAGTAAAAGTCAGAGAAGTATATTGGACCATGGGAGTTCATGATGCTGTGCTTATTTTGGAGGCTCCGGATGACGAAACCGTAACCGCAGCAATGTTAAGCTTGGGATCGCTTGGTAATGTAAGGACACAGACGTTACGAGCTTTTAGTTCCTCGGAAATGAAGGAAATTATTTCAAAAGTACCAAGCTGATTAACTGGTATATATTTTGGCTCCGAACATTCCAGAGCTATGGTGCGGATTGTGCTGGAGACATTTGACATGAATCCTATAGTTTAAGGATCTCTTATAGGGCTAAGCATTATCGTCAACGGTCAATGGCCCCGTTTTCGTGAGTTGTAAAATACCAGAATCCTTCAAAAAGTC
>Ga0209427_10009456_pt1 | contig 10866 bp, 7 predicted proteins | sample DeeMarSWOR136_30_FD_187465 | JGI IMG/M metagenome (GOLD analysis project Ga0209427, IMG submission 187465) | Marine sediment microbial communities from White Oak River estuary, North Carolina - WOR-1-36_30 (SPAdes) (version 2) | ecosystem: Environmental > Aquatic > Marine > Intertidal zone >... | reverse complement strand
TAAGGTAAAAATAACTAAAGAATCATTTGTTGAAATGAAACTCAGTGTAGGAAGTCACGTTTATTTAACATTCAAAAGCACTGCAGTAGAGGTTTTTTAAAGCTAAAATATTTTATTGCTTACTTTTAAAATAAAATAGAGTGAGATTAGTTAAAAGTAATTACTGGCCTGCCTGGGACAGTGGGTGGTGCTTGATCTAGCTCTGCCGCTTTTCCTACCTCTTCTTGGATACTATCTCTTGGTTTTCCATCTTTTATCAATGTTGTATCATCAAGTGGTGCGAAATTATGCTCTGGTATATCGCAACCATATACCTCTATTTCAGCAATCTGGGCCAAATAGAAGATGAAAAGAGTTTTGGCTTTAGTGATAGAGACCCTGATGTATCGAGCTTCAAGGCCGTTAATGTCCCAGCTATCGTAGTGAGTAGATTTAAGGGTATAGCTTTTTTCAGTGCTTATCACTTCCCAATTAATGTTGTCTCTGCTTATCTGTATCTGGAAGTTTACCGGGAAGAAGTCCATGGTGAGAAACTTTAAGGCATACATATCGATACTGCTCATCTGTTTTATTTCACCCAGATCAAGGGTGATGAATTCATTTTTCTGGAATAGAGAGGGCGTAGTAGACCAGAAGGTGAGGGGATCTCCGTCTACGGCCTTATCCTTTGCCCGGAAAGGAAGTAATTCACTTGATGCTATTACGGAGATTGGCTTGAGCTTATCCTGAGAACCTACAAGTTTGATATGGTCTTTGGCAGGCTCAGTCATCCAGTTGCCGGCAGCATCCCTGAATTTGACATACACAGTTTTGCCCCCTTTGCCTGGAGTTAAAGTCCACATTTTAGTAACTGTGTAAGGTTCAGGATCTGACCACTCTTTACTATCGTTACTGAAAGTCATCAGTGCATCCCCACCGAGTTCCTCGCCATCATCAGTGGCAAAAAGGGTTAAAGTAACGTTTGGTGAGTGAGTGAGTTTATCACCGTTGTTGATGGTGATGGTGCCAGTAGGTGGGGTATTATCAGATAAAATGGTGGTGGTCACAGGAGTAGTTGTGGTTATTGCTACTACTGAGGTTGTAGTAGAAGGTGATGAGGTGGTTGTCGTTACAGGAGTAGTTGTGGTTGTTGTTATCGATACTACTGTTGTGGTAGTAGAAGATAATGTAGTGCTTGTTGTAGATGTAATAGGTGCTGTATAAGCTATGGCTATGGTATCAGTGCCTGTATTTCCAGCAGCATCTCTTGCTGTAACGGTAATAATATTTTGACCACTTTGCAAGCTGATATTGGAAATCATCCAGTTGGAGGTACCGAACGCTGAGCCGCTACCTCCTCTGTTGTTAGACCAGGTAACCGAAGTTACACCTACATTGTCTGAGGCTGTGCCACCAATGTTTATGGTACTTTTCGAGGTGGAGTAAGCGGGGGATGAAGTTGGGGCTGTGACAGTGATAGATGGGTTTTGGGTATCTGGTGGTGCTTGGGCTACTCCACTTACTTCATTAGATTTTTCACTTTCATTATTAGAATTGTCATAGGCAGTTAGCGCTAAATAGTAGGTTGTGCCCTCGTTTAAGTCTGCTAGTTTATATTCTGTAGTTTTTCCTACATCAATAGGTGTCCCGTAATTACCAGATGAGGTTCCATAATATACCTTATATCCAGCCAAATCTCCTTCGGCATTTGCATTCCATGTTAAATTTAAATAAGCACCGTAGCTCATTTGAGTAGTAAAAATGAGTATTATTAGTAAATTAATTATTAATTTTAATGAATTGTGAATATTCAGAATGCTCATTTATACCTCATAAAATGATTAATTTAACGATTTTATAGCAAAAAGAATGCCACATACATTAATAGTCGATAAATAATAATAATTTATAAATTGTGAAAACAAGAAACTTTTAAAGCACATAAATATATGATAAATATGATAATTTTTCATTTTGTCTTGGATGTTGCCTCACTATAAATGGTAAAATAGTATATATAAAGAAATCTATTAAATCTTTTAAAGATAATTATGTATAAAAAAACATAATATTATGTAAAAAATAGTATATTTTATATCTTATCGAATAGAGAAAGTTTGGAGATTAGAGCTGCTATGTAACACTTATTGAATTAATACTACAACGACATTTTCTCAATAACTATTTGAAATAACAAGAGAATTTTAATTGCCTAAAAAACAATTAAATCATTTTACTTACGATGATTTTTGTAAAAAGTGTTGCTGTAGTATTAACAAGGGATATTTTTTATGATGGTTTGTTTTTATAGGAAATGGGCTAAAGAGAAGTAGTTCTCTTTGTTAATTGGGCTTACATTCATGTGTGGGTAATGTCAAAAGTTTTATGGGAAAAGAGGAAAAGAGGAAAATATGAAAGCCCAGTGAAAGAATTTGATATGTGAAATTTAAAAATTGAGAGATTGGGGAATTGAAAGATTGTGTATCAAAGGGAGTGCTCTTTTAAGTTCTCTCACTAAAATAGTTTACTCTTTTAGATGTTTGCTATCCCAAAATATAATGCCTAGTTTTGTAGGTGTGTAATTAAATTGTAGCTGTTTGGAAAGGAGATTGAAGGGTAGAGTAAAGTTTTAATCGTTTTATTTCTTCTTTTGAAAAAATGCAACTGTGTTCTTAAGCCCTTCAGAAAGAGGTGTGGTAGGTTCCCACCCTAGAACACTTTTGGCTTTTTCAAAAGAAAGCACACTTCTTGACTGTTCACCTGGCATAGGTGGTCCATGTATTTCAGGGGCCTTTGAGAGTGTTAATTTTTTAATTTCATGGAAAACTTGATTTATCGATGTTTCAATTCCAGTAGATATATTAATTTCACCTATGACATCATGCTTTAAAGCAAGTAGGTTTGCTCTTGCTACATCACAAACGTAAACAAAATCTCTGGTCTGCTTTCCATCTCCGTTGATAACAGGCTGTTTGCCTTGGAGCATTTGTTGTGTGAAAATAGCTACAACTCCAGCTTCACCATAGGGGTCCTGTCTTGGTCCATATACATTGGCGTATCTGAGAGAGATATAAGGTAGGTTATGGGTGTTATGATAGAAGAAAAGATATTTCTCCGTGCTCAATTTAGCAATAGCATAGGGGCTTAATGGACGTGTGGGATGTTTTTCATCGGCAGGGAAATAATCTTGCTCTCCATAGAGAGCACCTCCTGTAGAGGCAAAAATGAATTTTTTAATATTATATTTGATGCAATGTTCCAAAAGTAGAAGAGAACCTTTTATGTTGATCTCCATATCATGGATAGGATCTTTTACTGAATCTCTTACAGAGATCTGAGCAGCGTGATGTATTACCGCTTCGATTTTTTCCTTTTTAAAGATATTAGACAGATTTTTATCTAAAATGTTTAGATGATAGAAAGTAGCTTTTGGATTCACATTTTCTTCTTTGCCGTTAGATAGATCATCTATGCTGACAATATCATGCCCTTCCTCTGTCATAAGATCAGCTATATGAGAACCAATGAAACCTGCTCCACCTGTTATTAGAATCTTCATTATTGACTCCTATTAAGTTTTCATTAATTTAATGGGAACTATTTTCTGAAAATGATTGAGAACGGGACCTTTTTGACACATTCTGTGCTAAAATTGACTTATCCTTTAAGTTTTAGATATAAAAAAGTTATTAAAAATCAGCAAAATAAGTTCTGGCATGGTTTATGCTCTTTATTAATGTAAAAAAGTGTGAAATGAGTAGCTAAATGACAGTTAGTACATATCACATAAATCATTTAATTAAAACATATTTTAAGCAGACTAGATTAATTAATCAAGCAAGAAGGAATGTAGAACAATCAATGAGTTACACGGTCAGGTTATCCAAGGCTGGAAAAAGACGATTATTTGAAAAGATGAAGGAACACGCAATAGATCAGGTTAAAGTTCAATATGGAGGGAAATAAGGATTCTCATTACCAAAGGCAAGATTTCTTGCTTTCTGATAGGGAAACCAGCTAGCCAAATGGCTAGCTGGTTTTTTAATTAAAAGAGAGTGTAGAGTTAATCCGTTAGAAATTTTGGACAGGGCTTTAAACCCCATTCAAACTCGTTTCTTATTTTTACCCTGTTAAACATTGATCTCACAAAATTTTACGCTTTCACACAAGAGTTATTTTAACAGGATTCACCCCGTTAAATAAGTAGCTGGTTTCACGCTTATATTGTCCATGCATGTCTCTTATATAATTACTTCCCCAACCAGATCACTTCGAGAAAGTAATTTAACAGGGTGAACCTGGTCATAAATGGCATGTCTTTCTAACGGGGTAAATAGTTATTGGTGGATTTGTGATATTCAGTGTGAATTGAATTTTCTCCGTTATGGTGAGAGATGCTCATTATTTTGAAAACTAAAGTTTTACCTTTATATACCGAAGAATAATTTGTTGATGCTTTGGTGACTCTGCAAGTATCTGCGAGAATCCACGTCCTAATTTTGCAAAATAGGTGCAACCTCTGGGATGCTATGGAAGGACAAGAAGGTGGAAAAAGTAGGTAGAATTCTCACGTACTTAATTGTCTGCAGTTTTATTGTGACAGGATTGATTGTCGAGGGTGGGAATACAGAGGAATGGGAGAAAGTAGGCAGTGATGGCTTCGGTGATATAGACAATAAAAGTTCCTTTCCGATGGAAATCTACAATAATGATTTGTATGTAGGAACTTTGAGTGATGCAGGTACAGAGATTTGGATGACTCCAGAAGGAGTCAGCTGTGAGTGGGATCAGCTTAATGTTAATGGTTTTGGTACACCTGAGAATTCATATTCAACCTCTATGGAAGTTTTTAATGATAAATTGTACGTTGGGGTTTTTAATGAGAGGGGAGGAGAAATATGGCTGACTAGTGATGGTACTTCGTGGGATCAAGTAAAAATTGCTGGTATTAGTCCTCATAATAGCTGTATTCGTGTCATGTCAACTTTTGCTCCCTATGGAAGCAATCAACATCTTTACATTGGGACTGATAATGATGAGGGGGCGCAAGTGTGGATGACCAGCGATGGAATTGACTGGTTAATATTGGAAGACAGTGGTTTTGATGATGAAAATAATACATCCGCTTATTGTATGGGTATATTCTATAATTATCTTTATTTAGGAACAGTCAACCAGCAGAGTGGTACACAGATTTGGAGAACGAAAGGCGGTATTACGTGGTCTAAAGCTAACACCGATGGATTTGGATATAGTGAAAATCAAGCCTCCTATTCTATGTGTACCTTCAAAGGTTATCTCTATGTGGGTACAGTAAATCACTTTAGTGGAACCCAGGTGTGGCGGACTTACGATGGGAGTACTTGGTACCAATCAAATGATGATGGATTTGGGGATCCAAGTAACTCCTGTTCTTATTGCATGGCTGTTTTTAATGACTGTCTTTATGTAGGCACAGGGAATATGGTAGCACGGGTGTGGCGAACAAAAGATGGTATTATTTGGGAGCAGGCCAATATTGATGGCTTTGGAGACAGTGATAACAGGCGGGTTCATTCTCTGATAGCGTTTGATGATTATCTTTATGCAGGAACTGGTAATAAAAGGGGAACGGAGATTTGGAGGTGCGATGCATCTGGAGGAGGGATAAGCACCTGTTTCCTGGAAACAATATTTGAAAACGAGCCACAGAAGTTACATACCTTAAGGATGATAAGAGATGCGATGCTGAGAAGAGACCTGGGAGGATCTGAGTATATCAAATTTTACTACCGTTATTCATCCGAGATAACAAAGATTTATAGTGCTTACTCAGAAATTAGAGAGAAAACCCGTGAAGTACTAAAACACCTGATACCAATGTTAATCCTCGTATCAAAAGGAGAGAAAAAAGGGTTAAGTTTCTGGATGACAAGTGAGTTAGTGTTCTTGTTAAAAGAATATGCTAAAGTGGCCAGTCCAGGTTTGAGATTAGCAATTAAAAGGATTAAAGAGGAATTGAAAGATGGTAGCTTGTCCAACTTATTACGTTTTGGTGAAATCGAAATTACTAAGGAGAGCATTAATTATTAAAGTTTTTATTGATTTTTCCGATTTTTAATATGTGTTTATTTAAAATAAATTGAATTAAACAACCGAATGAGCGAGGTGATAAAAGTGAGAGAATTCCTTTTTAATCAGAGTATTGTTTTGCTGAGTCTTTTGGTGTTTTTAGCTTGTCCTGTATTTGCAGTTCCTGTCTTGCAGGTGACACCTGAGTCTATAGATTTTGGAGAAGTAGAACCCTACTCAACAACGGTAGCAACCAAACAAATTACTATTTCCAATTGCGGTGATGGAGATAGTGTCTTATGTTGGGAAATAAAAGCAGATGATTCCGGCTGGTTAAGTGTTGAAGGTGGTACAAGTGGAGAGATAAATCTACCCAATGGAGATGAAAAGTATGTTCATGTACCTTTAGGTGCCTGCGGCCTATGTGTAGTTAAACAGTTGAAAGCGAAAGAAGAAGATGAAGATATTATTGGTACTCATACGGGAGAATTTTATGTATACCATTTTAAATATGAGGATGGAAGTTGCACAACAAATTTATATGAAGTCGAATATCCGGAAACAAACCCGACAGTTGTTACTGCAACAATGAATATTTCAGAATTTAACGTTCTGGAGGTTGCACCCAATAAGTTAGATTTTGGAGAGGTTTTAGATGAGCTCAAATTCGATGTCCTGAATACGGGAGAAGGGGACATGGAGTGGGAGGCTGTAGTTTCAGAAGGTGCTGATTGGTTAACGATTAATAATGGAACCACTGCGAGCGGAACAAATGTTAGTGGTGGTTCGTGTGAGATAACCGCAAAGGTAGATCGCTCCAAGGTAGAGGGTTGTGCAAATAAGTATAGTGCATCTATTAAAGTAACCTCAACTAACGCTTCACCAAGTGAAGCGAGTGTGAGCGTCATTATGGAAAAAGTACTTGAGACTCCCAGTCCCAGTAATCCTACGCCGGCTAATGGTTCTACAGAACATTCTTTATATACAACTCTTAAATGGTGGGAAGGCAAATCTGTGGGGGATGTGGGAGGTATCGTTTATTTTGATGTCTACTTTTCTACTAACCAGGCGTTAGTGGATAGTTATAACCCTAGTGTACTGGTGTGTGAAGATCTAGAAGTTCCTTATTGCGATCCAAGTGAGGGAGGGGGGCCGCTAGATGCTAACACCACCTACTACTGGAGAGTGAAAGCCATTGATGAATGCCAAGGAGGTGACCCTTTTACTGGTGACACATGGAGCTTTTCCACTGGTTCGGAATCCCCCCCTTGTCTTGCTTCAGTGGCGTTACAATTGAATGATGAGAGGGTGAATCTCCTCAGAGGGTTTAGGGATGAGGTGCTGGTGAGAAGTCTTGATGGAGAAAGGTATGTTAACCTCTATTATTCTCCCCATGCTATTGAGGCTTTGCTTATTTTACTATTTAAGCCAGAGCTTAGAATGTGTGCTCACAGGATAGTGAAGGAATCCCTTCCTGCAGTTCAATCACTGTTAAGAGGAGAGAGGGCACTTATTAATGCTGAGATTATAGCAGACATAGAGCTTTTCCTTAGAGAATTTGAAAAGGACACAAGCCCTGGTTTGAAAAGGGACATTAGCATTATCAGGGATGATATAGCAACGGGAGATTTATTTAAGAGTTTCGGATTTTCTGTTGTAAAATAGTAAATTTGTTTTTTGGGCATAGATATACATAAAATAAGGCAGAGTTAAGATAGCTCTGCCTTTTTTACTCCATTAAAAAAAGATCACCACCTATGGCGGCGTTCACTTTGTAAAATAACTTTGTTTGAAAGTGTGAAATTTTGTGAGATCACTATTTAGTACAGTAAAAATAAGAAATGAGTTTGGGTGGGGTTTAAAGACCAGTGCGAACTTTCTAACGGTATTTACTATTTTCAATCTACTCTGTGAAACTCAGGGGCTTCAATGAGGTTTTTTTGTCCATTGATAGATATAGAACTTAATTGATAAATATTTAAAGTTTTACATAAGGTTGCCGATTTTTACTATATTAATTTGATATTAAGTTATATAGAGGGGATAGCTTGAACTATAAATTTTTACAAAAATTTTTTTGTATAACATTTATCTTGTATATTTTGTCTTTCTATGGAGTATCTGCTGCTTCGCTTTTTAAAGAGGAAGGTGAATTTGGTAAAGCACCTTTTAAGTACTTGGAAACTTGTGGCGTGAGCAGGAACGGTGATGATGCATTTGTGGACTTTAATCCTTCTGATGATGCTCTATGGTTTTCTGTCATGGCAGCAACATCTCCACCAGTTTTGGAAATAGATGTAGCTGCTTTAGATTTTGGAGAAACTGAAACCTCTAAAGAGTTTAGTATTACTAACTCAGGTGATGATACTTTAGTGTGGTCTTTATATGAAGATGAAGAGTGGATTACTGTTGATACAACAACAGGAAGCCTAGAGGCAACTATGTCAACAATGGTGACTGTGGAGGTAGACAGATCAAAAGCGCTTACAATTGGTGTGATTGATAGTACCGTTACTATTACCTCAAATGGTGGCAATGCTGAGATTGAGGTGATTATGACGGTTTCTGAGCAACCTGTCTTAGAGGTTAGTCCATCTGCCTTAGATTTTGGTGAGGCATATGTGGTGAGGAAATTATTTATTAGTAATAGTGGAAATGGTGTTTTGGATTGGGTGATTTCTGCCCAGGAGGCATGGATTGCCGTTGATCAAGAAACTGGTTCGACTGATGAGGGTAAAACAGATATGGTAAATATTATGGTAGACAGATCAGCTGTAATAGGATTGGGAAGTTATAGTGATGAATTAGGCATAACTTCAGATGGTGGAGGTGTTACTGTAAGTGTTGTAATGGAGAAGGTTAATCATCCTCCTGAGATTCCTACCGTTATTTCCCCACCTGATGGAGCAATTAACCAGTCATTATATACGACCCTTTCATGGCAGAGTGGTGATTTAGATAGTGATCTAGTTACATATGATGTTTATTTTTCTACCAATGAAAGCCTGGTTGATATTGAAGATATCAGTGTGTTGATCTGTTCAAATATGGAGATATGTTATTGTGATCCTGGAACAAGTACCTTAGAGAGTGACACTACTTACTATTGGAAGGTGATAGCGAAAGATAGTTATGGGAAAATGTCTCCTAGTAGTGTATGGAGTTTTACAACTGAGGGTGATGCGATCAGCCTGTGTCCTACTTTTGCTTTAGAGATGGGCTACGAAGAACGCTGCCTTTTGAGGGAACTGAGGGATAAGGTGCTGGCTAAAGATGAAGATGGTAGAGAATGTATTAAACTATATTACCGCTATTCTTGGGAGCTTTTATTGATACTTTTTATAAATGATGAATTGAGAATGAGATCAATGGAGATATTTAAAGAATTGCTTCCAGCGATAAGGGATCTGCTGGCTAATCGAGAAACTGTTGTGACTGTGGCGGTGAGAGAAGGGATAAGAGAGCTTCTTGGAAAGATTGCATTACATGCTAGTCCCCAATTGAAGAAAGTTCTTAATCGCTTTCAGGCTGATATCAAAAACAGAGAGAAATTGGAAACATTTGGAATTGTAGTCAAATAATCGAATTAAGTTTCATGAAAAGATTTTGTTGAAGGCAGGATTTAGGACATCCTGCTTTTTTTTCAAAAAAGTGGAAATTTAATTAGAGGCAGAGGTTACCTATTAACCCCGTTAGAAGGAAAAAAAGTAATAAGTTTGGGCTAGGTGTAAAGCCCCGTGCGAGTTTTCTAACAGGGTTTACATTTTAGATCATTTTTTATTTTGAGGAAAAACCAATTCTTTGCTTCATAAAATGCAAAATACTTTAGTAGTTAAATTTGATGTTCACATGACCTTGTTGATAAGCTGTGGATAACCTCAATTTTCTCACTAAAAATTTCATTAATTAGAAGCATTTGTAGCAAATTGCTCAAATTTTGAGCAGATACAAAATCATTTAAAATCAATAGGTTATAATCTAGGCTCCTTTTCTAAGAATTTTTTCTATTGGCATTGTTTTTGCCTTAAAAAAGTTATCCACAGGTTGATGCTTTTTTTAAACTTAAGGGGGGCGTACTAATAGGTAAGTAAGAATCAATAGTTGTCTTGCATGTGCTCAATCAATGCATTTAAAATATCTTCCTTTTGAGGAGGGCATCCTTTTACCCCGTTAGAAAGAGAGCACCTCCATTTATGTGGGGTTGAAAAGTGCAATAAATTAGGGTGAGATTTAATGCCTCGTACAAACTTTCTAACGGGGTTTACCCGTTTATCTTTTTCAAATTTATTTACAGTGCAATCACCTATCATGAGGACATCAGAGGGGTATTCGGCGTAATCGGTACTGCCCAGCATAATGGTGAGAGGCTTTTTGAATGATTTTCCTTGATCTTCAAGCTGAGTAAGTGATGAAAACAGGGGTGTAAGGCAACCACTGCAGGCCGTATCGAATCCTATGATTTTGAGAAATGGAAATTTCTTTTTAAGCCATTCAGAAGGTAATTCATAGTGCATCTTTAAACCTTTAATATCTTCTCCTTGAATGTCAATCTTGGCAAGATTCATTTCTCCCAGTCCAGCTTGAGAACCTAAGTGGATGGTTTTTATCTCATCAGGATTGAAACCCATAAGTGAGGTGGTTACGGTATCGACCGCTACTATATCGCTTCCTGCAAGGATAAATCCAGAATGCTTTTGAACAGGAGCGGTAAAATCAACCAGATTCAGAGAGGGTTTGATGATTTTATTTAACTCAACCACAGCTTCATTAATTCCCACTTGATGGAACAATGGTTTATCCTCACGCTTGAGGAAACCTTTTAAATTCTTCATGGCG
>Ga0209427_10009455_pt1 | contig 10867 bp, 8 predicted proteins | sample DeeMarSWOR136_30_FD_187465 | JGI IMG/M metagenome (GOLD analysis project Ga0209427, IMG submission 187465) | Marine sediment microbial communities from White Oak River estuary, North Carolina - WOR-1-36_30 (SPAdes) (version 2) | ecosystem: Environmental > Aquatic > Marine > Intertidal zone >... | reverse complement strand
TTGGAACGGGGATCAAGGGATGCTCCGATCAATCTTCTACTCCTTCGCTCTTTCTTTCAGGGCCTGAATGAGTTGAAATTGCTGGGTTGGCCGAAGCCCTGCTTTGGCCATGGCGGCACGGTTGGCCATGACCGTATTCGGAGAACCATCGGCGATGATTTGTCCCTCAGCCAGGATCAACCAGCGGCTGGCGTGTTGGGCGGCAAATTCAAGATCATGAGTGACGAGCACTACCGTTCGCCCCTCCCTCTGCAATGCGTGAATCAGTTCAGCCAATTCTCGACGAAAGGGTTCATCCTGTCCAGCTGTTGGTTCATCGAAGATGATCAATTCGGGTTGAGGCGCTAAAGCGGCAGCAAATGAGACTCGCTTCTTCTGCCCCTCGCTTAGGCTGAAGGGCGATCGATCAAGGAAAGGGCCGAGCCCAAAGCGCTCGAACAAGCGACCGCACCAGCTAGGGTCGTAGGCCCGGAGCACTCTTGGGCCAGTCAAAACTTCCTCTCGCACTGTCGTCCGGAAGAGTTGGTCATTCGGGTTCTGCCAGGAGAACCCGACATGTCGAGCTAGCTTCGAAACCGATGTTCTACGAATGTCGTGACTAAGAATCTTTAACGATCCTCGATCAGGTCTTAGCAGACCATTGAAATGTTTTACGAGGGTCGTCTTTCCGGCTCCATTCCGTCCGATGAGAGTGACGCACTCCCCTCGACGCAGAGAGAGATGAACCCCACGAAGAACGGGGCAATCCTTATAGTGAAACCAGAGGTCTTCTGCTTCGACAACCGGATCAGACGTTGAAGGCTGGGATTTAGCAAGGATTGAATTCTGTGTCGGGAAATCATAGAGAACCTGTGGAGAAAGATGATTCAGCTCTATTTCCCGGAGTGCCTCCTCCACGCTGAAAGGGGTTGACCCCCAACCCAAAGCTCGAAAGAGTTGGACCAATGGCGGTGGATTAAGACCATAGGTCGACATATCTCCCGAAAGAACTTGATGAGGCGAACCATCGCTCCTCCTTTTTCCTTCATAAAGAACGATAAGGCGGTCCACATCGGTGATGATCTCATGAAGCCGATGCTCGACAACGATGAGAGTGATGCCTTCCAATCGAATCATTCGAAGGGTTGCACGAAGTTGCTCAGCCCCTTCTGGATCAAGGTGGGTAAAGGGTTCGTCGAGCAAAAGAATTCTTGGTCGAAGTGTGAGGATGGCGCCCAGTGCCACCCTCTGTTTTTCCCCTCCGGAGAGGGTGTGGGGAGCCCTTTTCATGAGAGATTCCAGCCCCAACATTTTTTTCACCCGGATTAGTCGTTCCTCGATTTCAAGGGGGGACAGCCCGAGACTTTCAAGACCGTAGGCCAATTCCGCTTCAACGGTTTGATTGAATAATTGAGCATCCGGGTTCTGGAAGACCAGTCCGGCATGACGAAATAACTGATAAACAGGATGCTGGCGCGTTTCGAGACCGTCTACAAAAACCCGACCCATCAACTGACCCTGATGAAAGTGGGGGACTAGTCCGATGGAGGCGCGACACAGGGTCGACTTACCACTCCCACTCGCACCAGCAACAAGGACGCTCTCATCAGGAGGAATGGTGAGGTCGAGTTCACGAAGCGCCCAAGCACCCATGCCGGGATATCGGTAAGAGACCTTTTCAAAGTGAAGAATCATTCGGCTTGGATCACACCCCGTTTGGCCTCAGTTTGACGATGCCACCCCGTGCTAGGAGTTTGAGGGCTAAGACACCGATGACGGAACCGAGGACGGTGCTTCCGGAGAAGAGAATGATGAGGGCGCCCATGGCCATTCCTTTTTTCATCAATACGGGAGCAACGATCAGAGCACTGGCGATCGCTCCAAGAAGTCCGGTACCGATTATCTCTCCTAGCGCTGCCACATAAATGTTCAGGGTATAACGGTAGAACAAGCCTGCGATAAAAGCGCCGATCATTCCGCCGGGAAATGCCAGTGGTGTTCCCGTGCCAAAGGCATTCCGAAGGATGCCGATGATCAGAGCAATTCCAGCAGCCCACCAGGGACCGAGCAGCACTGCTCCGAGGACATTAACAAAATGCTGAGTTGGGTTTATTTTTGCTACGCCAATGGGGATGCTCGTAAAAGGGGAAAGAGCGACTCCGATTGCAACCAGAATGACCGCGCGAGCGACCTTCCGTGTATCCATAGCTACCCTCCAAGCTTCTCCTCTCTCAGTTTGATCCCTTTTTGCATTTCCTCTGGGGTAAGCGTGAATAGGATATCAAACAGGGTTGTTTTAAAAGTGCCAGGGCCTTTGGCCTGAAGAGCGGCTTGCTCTCCAGCCAATCCCAAAAACGCGACCGCTCCAACGGTCGCAACCATGGGGTCGTCGTCCACAGCAGCGAAGGCTCCGATGAGAGCGGTAAGGATGCAACCCAAACCTGTCACCCGGCCCATCATCGGATGTCCATTCTCCACAGTCATTTTCTGTCCAGAAAATACGATGAGATCTTGTGGTCCACTGACAGCGACCACTGCTCCTGAGGTTTTTGAGAGATGCTCGGCAGCTGTCAATAAATCTTCTGGCCCTGTGAGGGCATCAATCCCAGCCAGTTTGCCACCTTTGCCTGCCAGAAATCCAATTTCAGCCCGGTTTCCTTTAATGACAGTTGGACGAAGCTCGGAGAGGATTCTCTTCGAGGCGTCCATTCGGAATGAAGATGCCCCGACCCCGACTGGATCAAAGATCACCGGACGGCCTAATGTCATAGCCTGATCACCTGCTCGCAGCATCGACTTAATTCCCAATGGAGAGGGAGTACCTAAATTGAGAACCAGGGCATCGGCGCCAGAAGCAATCTGTTTTACCTCTTCGGGAGTAAAGGCCATGATGGGTCGGGCACCGACGGCATGAAGCGCATTGGCCACATCGTTTGCGGTCACCCAATTCGTGATTGCGTGAACGATGGGCTGCCTCTCGCGGACTGTTGAAAGGATTTTGGTTAAGCGATCAATTTCCAGTGGCATCGTTTCCTTGACCCATACAAAAATGCCGACCTCGAAGGGCCGGCATTTTTGAATCTCTTTTTCGATCCCTCCGCTGGCATTATCCAGATCAGGTTCAGCGGGTCGGCGACAATTTAGGTCACCCTCTCAGCCGGGCTCGCCCCAGCTCCCCGCAACGTCTCGCAATCCTTACCTAGCCAAAGTATAGGACAGCCTCCGTGGGAAGTCAAGTCAGCCAGTCGATAGAGCATTCCATTTGACTTGGAACAGGGGCGACTGACATGGCGGGATATTTCGCCCTTCTGGAAGGACTATCTGAAATCCCATAAGAAGATATAATCTCTACAGAATTTCGATTGATTATATCTAGTTAGTTTCATCCATTGTGGGGGGTCCCACACCATTAATCACTTTTTTCTGAAAAGCCATACTATGAAAAGATTTAAAAATAGTATATGTCGCAAGCACAAATCCCTAAATATCTGCTAAAATAATTCATTTACTATTTATAAAGATGCGGTATAATATTGTCTCCTTTTATCTTTTTTTATAAAAATATTTGTAACAAGGCTATTTTAGAAGGTTAGTCGGCGGTAGGGTGTTGCTATCCCATGGAAACAAATTCATAGCGAGGAAATTTGCAGTCAAGAAGGAAAAAGACTTTAGTGTTTGCTCCTCATTATAAATGCTGGTTAAATGGACTTGGAGATTCATGAAGATCTATATCAAATCTAATTTTATTGTTCCTGGGCTAAAAAATGAGGGAAGTGTGGACTTGGATCGTGCACAAGTGACTTTGAGGGAATTTCTTAATGAACTCTCAATGATGTCACCTACGCCCATTGAATATGTAGAACCAGGTGCCAAAACTTTAAATCCCGATGACTGGGAAATGGAGATCAATGACGTTCCCTATCAAAACTTTAGCGAAGGTTTGGAAACCTTCTTAAAGGATGGGGACATAGTAACCATCAGAATCTTAGCACTTGGCGGAGGGTAGGCAGAGAATTTTCATGTAGGTTCAAAAGCCTTATGGTTCAACAAATGATATTAAAAGGAGGAAGGGTGAGGAAATGGAAGAATATTCAGTTGTTGGTAAATCCGTGGAGAGGACCGATGGGAGAGTGAAGGTTACGGGTAAGGCAAAATATGCGGGCGATCTTGTGGCACCGGGAATGCTACAGGGCAAACTGTTAAGGAGTCCCCTTGCTCATGCAAAAATACTTAACATTGATACCAGCAGGGCCAAAGCGCTCCCTGGTGTCATGGCGGTCATTACAGGGAGAGATTTCCCTGGGATCCCCTATGGTACCCGGCCCGATACAAGGGATCAACTTCCAATGCCAATTACGAAAGTTCACCATTTTGGGGAAGGCGTAGCGGCAGTGGCTGCCGTCGACGAGGATACAGCGGAGGAGGCACTTGACCTGATCAAGGTTGACTATGAGGAACTACCTGTCGTTCTAACGGCAGAAGAGGCATTAAAACCTGATTCACCACCGGTCAATGAATTTATGAAAAGTAATATTCCTTACTTTTCTGACTTCAACTTCGGGGACGTTGAAAAGGGATTTAAAGAGGCGGATCACATAAGAGAGGAAAAATTTAGCTCTCAGCGCGTTACAGTAGGTTTCATCGAGCCTCATGCTTGCCTTGCGGAGGTAGACCCAACAGGGAGAGTTCTTTTGCAAGGTTCGAAACAGAGCCCTTATATCACTTGGCGTCACATGTGTAGAGCTTTGGATATTCCTCTATTCCGTATGAGGATTGTTAATCCGTTTGTCGGTGGCGCCTTTTCGGGAAAACATGACCCATTTGACGTTGATTTTGCTGCCGTGAAACTGGCTCAGGTCACAGGTCGGCCTGTAAAGATTGTTTTGAACTATGACGAGGTTCTGGCGGCCTATAGGCAAAGAAATGCCATGGATGCCCGATTAAGACTTGGCGTAAAGAAAAATGGTGTCATTACTGCCCTGAGAGCAGAATGTATTCTTGAAGGAGGCCCTATTTGCGGTATCGGCCCTTTCAACATCTATTATTTTGGGGCTTTCTTGAATATTCCCTATAAGATCCCCGCCATCGAGTACCATGGAAAACTGGTTTATTCCAATAGGGCTCCTTGTGGGACAGTGAGGGGACAAGAGATCACTCTGGCCCAGTTTGCTTTAGACTCCCTGCTCCATATGGTGGCTGAAGACCTTGGTATTGACCAGGTGGACATAAGAGCCATTAATGCGGTCACGGACAATTGGAGAACTGCTAATGGCATGATAGTGGATGTGTCTGGCCTTCCGGAATGCATCAAAAAGAGTTCCGACAAGATTAAATGGAAGGAGAGCAGAAAGGGAAGGCCTCCAGGTAGGGGGATTGGTTTTAGCTGTGCCTCACATCCATCGGGTCCGAGACTGGGTGGCCATTTTGGCTCCTCCGTGATCCTCAAACTTGTGGAAGATGGAAAGGTGGTTCTAACGCATGGGGGCACGGAGATTGGCCAAGGGGCTAATACTGTTTTTTGCCAGATGGCAGCAGAGGTATTGGGTCTTCCTTTCGAGGATATCATTCAAGGGGTAAGCGATTCAGATACAGCCATTCTTGACTCGGGAATGTTCGGGGATCGATGCACCTATTGGGATGGGAATGCCACGATACAGGCTGCAACAGATCTTAAGAGGCAGCTCGCTGAAATTGCGGCAAAAGAATTACAGGCCAACCCTGAAGAACTTGAGTTTAAGGACAAGCGGATTTTTCTAAAAGGTAAACCTGAAAAGGGGATCGACTTTCTCTTGGCTGTTCGGAGGGCGTACTATGAGAGAGGGACTCCCCTCTACGGTAGAGGCTACTGGGCAGCAACCGACATTGATATTGTTGACTGGAAGACGGGCAAGGGAAATTTAGCTCATGGTTTGGATTTTATCGCCACGGCCATTGATTTACACGTAGATAAGGAGACGGGAAAGGTCACGTTGGTCAAAGCGGCCCATGGCGATGATGCGGGCCAGCCTATTAACCCCCTCCTTTTAGAGGGGCAGGTGACTGGCGGCAGCACCCATTTGGCTGGTCAAGCACTCTTTGAAGAATCACTTTACGATGAAAAAGGGGTTGCACTCAATTATACCTGGCGAGACTACAAGCAACCCACGAGTATGGATGCGCCGGAATATGTGGTTGAGCATGTTCACACCCATGATCCATACGGTCCCTTCGGCGCTAAAGGCGCGGGGGAAGCAAGTTCCTGTTCAACGATGGCAGCGATTGCCAATGGAGTTTATGATGCAGTGGGGGTTAGGATTAAAGAGCTCCCTATTACTCCTGAAAAGATTCTAAAAGCCCTAAAAGAGAAGGAGGCAAGATAATGTTTATCAAGAGATTGCCCAAATTCGAATATCACGTCCCGATCTCCGTTTCTGATGCCTTGGACCTTTTAGCGAAACATGATCGGAAGGCGATGGTTTTTGCGGGAGGGACGGATATTCTGGTTTCGATGAAAAAGAGGGAAATTCTACCTGAGCATCTCATCAACCTCAAAGGGATAGTGGAATTAAAAGGTATCCACTATGATGAGAAGGAAGGAATAAAAATTGGAGCCTTAACCACTTTAGGAGAAATTGAACATTCAGAAATTGTTAAGGATAAGTTTTGCGTCCTCTGGGACGCTGTCAATGTGATGGCGTCTCCCCAGATAAGAAGTTTGGCAACGATCGGAGGAAACCTCTGCGGTGCGGTGCCTTCAGCTGATACTGCTCCTCCACTGATCGCAATAGGCGCCTCTGTGAAAATAGTGGGGATCCACGGTGAAAGAAGTGTGTTGGTTGAAAACTTCTTTAAAGGGCCGAAGGAATCGGCCCTTCAGAGGAATGAAATCTTGACACAGATTCTCATTCCAAATCCACTTCCAAGAAGTTCAGGGACCTACCTCAAGCTGATGCGCAGAAACGCGATGGATTTGGCCCTCGTTGGTGTTGCTGCCAACATAAGGCTTGATCTGAAAAGAAACGTCTGCACTGAAGCAAGGATTGCTCTTGGAGCCGTAGCCCCGACTCCGATCAGAGCGATGCAGGCAGAACAGGTTCTCGTCAACAAGGAGATTGGCGAAGCTTTAGCTGAAGAGGCAGGGAAAACTGCTGCTACGGTGTGTCGTCCCATCAGTGATATTCGTTGCTCACTGGAATACCGCTGTAGTATGGTTGAGGTTTTGACGAAAAGGGCAGTGATGGATGCCTACGAGAGAATCAGTTAAATATACGATTTGATGAAGAGGTGACGTTTATGAAGCGAGAAGAGATTGTATTAAAAGTGAATGGAACAGACTATACGGTGAGCATTGAACCGTGGAGAACTCTGGTAGAGGTCTTGAGAGAAAATCTTGGTCTCACGGGAACAAAAAAGTCTTGTAGCGAGGGTGAATGTGGTGCCTGTACGGTAATAATGGATGGGAGACCCGTGGCCTCGTGTCTGGTGTTGGCGATGGATGCTCAAGGGAAAGAGATACTCACGATTGAGGGGCTTTCGGAAGGGGAGAAACTCCATCCGATCCAAGAAGCTTTCTTAAAACATGGTGCAATTCAATGTGGATTTTGTACTCCTGGAATGGTGATGGCCGCTAAAGGGCTTTTGGACGAAAATCCAAAACCGACTGTGGCTGAAGCCAGAAAGGCCATATCCGGCAATTTATGTCGCTGTACCGGCTATCAGCATATTGTTGATTCGATTATGGCGGCTTCCAAAATGATGGATAAGAAATCATAGGCCGAAGAAGGAGTCTTATAATCTTATAATACAAGGGGGTCTGAAACATGTTAGAAGGTTTTGTCCCGTTTCCAGAGGATTTTGTCAAAAGGTATAAGGAGAAAGGTTATTGGAGGGATAAAACACTCGGAGAGGAATTTGATGAGTTCGTAAACCAATACGCCGATAGAGTAGCCCTTGCATGCAAAGGTGAACACATTTCTTATTATGAGATGGGGAAAAAGGTAAATCGGTTAGCTTTACATTTTATTGATATTGGTTTGAGGCCTTACGATAGAATGATCCTCCAACTTCCCAACGAATTGGAATTTGTCTACTGCTATTTTGCAGCGGTAAAAATAGGCATCATCCCTATCTTAGCTCTTCCTGCCCATCAGGACGCGGAAATTTCCTTTTTCGCCCAGTTCACCAAAGCAAGAGCGCACGTCGTCCCCTCACGTTTTAAAGACTTCTCCCATCAGGAGATGTCACGGGAAATTCGTAAAAAGTCGCCAGATCTTGAATTTACATTTGTCACAGGGCAGGAGGTGGATAACGGTTTTGTCTCGATTACAGCTCTAGTGAATGATAAAATCGAAGAACGGGTTTCAAGCGAAACCCTCAGGGAATATCGCCCGGATCCCATGAAACCAGCAGTTTTTCAGCTCTCTGGAGGGACGACCGGGGTTCCCAAGATCATCCCGAGGCCTCATAATGACTATGGTGTTACGTTCAAGCGAGCTGCCGAAATCACGAATGTCACCAAAGACTCGGTGATGGGAATAGCTATTCCCATTGGTCACAATTTTTCCTTAAACTCCCCAGGTTTATCTGGGACCTTATACAAGGGAGGGAAGGTAGTCGTCATTCCTTCTCCAAAGACGGAAACGGTCTTTGAAGCGATTGAAAAGGAGAAAATAACGGTTATGCCGACACCTCCCGCTTTGTTAATACGGTGTATGGAGGCACCCGAGCTATCGAAATATGATCTAAGTTCCCTAGACGTTGTAATTGTTGGTGGAGCAAAATTGAATGCAGAAGTGGCAAAAAAAATAAGATCGACCTTGGGGTGCGACTTTCATCAAAATCTCGGGATGGCAGAAGGAATGCTTTTCTATACGAGAAGAGATGACCCCGAAGATTTGCTTCTCTATACTCAAGGGGCTCCCATGTTTGAGGATGATGAGGTTAGGGTTGTGGATGAAAATGACAATGATGTTCCCTATGGGGAGCCAGGAGAACTACTTGTTCGCGGTCCCAACACGATAAGAGGCTACTATCATTCGTCTGAGTACAATAAGAAAGCCTTCACCGAAGACGGCTTCTATCGTACGGGTGATGTGGTAAGGATGTATAAAGGTCGCTATCTAACTGTTGAAGGCAGAACAAAAGACACTATTAACAGAGGTGGTGAGAAGATAAGTGCAGAGGAAGTGGAGAATCATATTTTGGCTCATCCAAGAGTAGAAAATTGCGCCTATGTCGCAATGCCTGACCGAATCATGGGCGAAAAAGGATGTGCTTTTGTCTTCACGAAAGAAGATCAGGATTTGACGTTGGAAGAGCTATGTCGATTTCTCAAAGAAGAAAGGAATATTGCAATCCACAAACTCCCTGAGCGGTTAGAGCGGGTCAAGGAGTTTCCCATGACAAATATTGGTAAGGTCGATAAGAAAGAACTTAGGCGGTTAATTGCCGAAAAGCTTCGAGAGGAAACAAAAAATAAAGTATAGCTAATACAAACGCATTTGTTCGAAACCATTAAGTTCTTCCTGCAAGTGCGATCAAGGCCCTTCACCTTCTGCGTCACATTGCAACCTGTCATGGTTAAACCGGAATAAGTATCTCGCTTGACAAATCCAACATTTCTTGGTATTCACACTTGTGGAACGTGAATGGGGTGATTGATGAAAAAAGAGCTTTATGGTTTACCCTGCATCATTTAAAATTCTCATTTGGTTATGCCTGTTTTAGCTTACGCAGAATTTCGAGAACATTAAGTCAAGGGAGATATTCTTATGGGTGAACTCTCACCTAACATGTTTAAGGCAAAACAGATGTAAGAGACGTCTGATGCATGGGGGAGATAATAGGGTAACCTGAGATGGCTATCAGGAGAATAATTGGGATCGATATAGGGAAAGTGAGTTTTAAAGCAGTTTCGTTGGTTAATGGTCAAACCATTCAAGAAACTTTCTGGAAAGTCCATCATCAGGAAGTCGAAAAGATCTTTCAAAGGCTTAAGGCGAAATGGCACATCACAGAAGGAGATCAGATCATCCTGACTGGCCGCTTGCGTCAAATTCTAGAGTTCCCTCAGATCGTTGAAAGAGTCGCCCAGGAAGAATCCGCTCGATTTCTTTATCCCAATCAAGATGTATTGGTTGTCAGATTAGGCGGGGGAGGGTTTTCCGTACTCAAGGTCAAAACCTCAGGGATAAGCGAATTCAGACAAAATCCTTCCTGTGCTGCTGGGGTAGGTAGCTTTTTAGACCAGATTCTTGCCCGGGTCGGTTTAGATTTTCCTAACGCTGATCAAAAAGTGGAAGGAATCAAGGGTTTGGAGATGACCTCGCGTTGCGGCGTAACCATGAAGACCGATTTTACACATCTCTTAAACCAAGGACATCAAATTGAAGAAGTGATAGCTGGGTTGTTGGATTCTTCGGCTAAGAATGCTGCAGCTTTGGCTTTGAAAACCGGAATCTCTTCTCGGCTCTTAGTGATTGGAGGGCTTTCAGCCTCACAACGAATTGTCAGAACCATTCAAAAAAGTTTTGGAAATCCTTCTCAGAAAGTCGAAGTAGAAGTGCCACTCCATGCCTTGTATTTTGAGGCTCTGGGTGCGGCTTTAATCGGTGCAAAGAGATCAAAAGACAAACATTTTTCTTTGCCCCAAGTAAAAGTACAAGCTTCGCCTCTGGTTTATCTTAAGGGTTTTAAGAATTACCTCCACCTCGTAGATAAAATTAAATTCCTTGAGTTTAAAGAAGATCCTTTAGAGAATTTAATCTTGGGACTAGATATCGGTTCGACTGGTTCAAAGATGGTTATTCTCAGCGAAAAGGGGCCGATTTTTGAGGCCTATACAGAGACCAGAGGCCGACCTGTTCAGGCTGCCAAAGAGCTATTCCAAGATATTCCAGTTAAATATCTA
>Ga0209427_10009452_pt1 | contig 10870 bp, 11 predicted proteins | sample DeeMarSWOR136_30_FD_187465 | JGI IMG/M metagenome (GOLD analysis project Ga0209427, IMG submission 187465) | Marine sediment microbial communities from White Oak River estuary, North Carolina - WOR-1-36_30 (SPAdes) (version 2) | ecosystem: Environmental > Aquatic > Marine > Intertidal zone >... | reverse complement strand
ACAACCAATATACTACCCTAAGCAAAGTTATTGTGTGATCAACACCAGAGATTTACATCGATACCTTAAAACCTTCTTTCGCTATGCCAAGGTTCCTAAAATACACCCTCCACTTACTAACGAAGTCAAACGTTGGTATAATGAAGGCGTCGATCTGAAACGGGCAATTATCATCCCCTGCCTTCAGAGCGATGGTTATTCCTCCCAAAACAGAGACAGAACGGTGCTTACATTTTCTGGTTTCAGTACAAGTTTACACAACTATTTTGTTGATGCAATGTACTACCAATACAATAAATTGCCTACGAGTTATTTAGCTACTCCTGACGATAGGAAAGTTCCTCTTACAATATATAATCAATTTACAACAGATTTTGTTAGAGAGGAAATAATGAATATTGCTGGGAATACAAAAACTAAACATGCAGCAGGACAAACTGTCACTGAGTACTTAAAGGAACCACAGCCACATTTGGAGTACTTAATAAACGCTCCTGAAACAGAACAAAAGATTGCCTTAAGAATATGGGCATCGACAGAGGGCAGTATTGGTATTAGTAAACGGTACAAATGGCTCTATCCTGATTTAAGAATCGGATGTGCTCATCCCATCTTAGCTAAACAACTTCAATACATCGCACAACAGCATGGAATCCATTTCGTCATTAGAAAGAATAAACGAACTTGGTCAGGAATCGGAAGGATTTCTAATACGACTTTAATTGGATGCAGGAACTTCTTAAAACTCGGAAACTTCATCGAAGGTGTAAAAATAAGGTCTAGTCCATATCATAGAGGCATTGAGAAAAATATTCTTTTACTTGGGATTTTCGAATATATCAGACGTACTCATATGAATGGACTATCAGAGAAACTACCTATGGCTTTTCATCACCGCAAAATCAACGACATCATTGAAAACAAAGAACATCATCCATTGGACTTTTATATCAACTATTTTTCTAAGAACGATACGATGCTTTAAAGAGGAGTTCAACTCCTCTTCTCTACATTTTCGAATGTAACTTCTTACCCTCTAAAAAGAAGAGTAAATTATATTAGATTATACTTCTTGGAAGTTTCCTAAGGCGAAACTTACTACCTCACTTAGTGCTGGGTGGATGTGCATTGATTGGTATAGTGGTAAGATCGTGCCATCGCCGCAATTCATAACGTTGATAATCTCCTGAATGAGAACGGATGCACTAGGTCCCACGATTGAGGCTCCAAGAATCTTTTGAGTATCTCTTTCAACGATTAGTTTTATGAATCCAGGTGGATTACCCATTGCCTCTCCCTTAGCAGTATCTTTGTAATTATTTTTAGCAATCAGAAGATTATTACCTTGTTCTTTTGCTTGCCGTTCTGTTAGTCCTACGCCAGCGATTTCTGGATTACTGAAAACTGCCCACGGTACAGCATGGTAATCTGCTGCAACTTTAGTAGCGTGGTCTCCGTGATTATGTCTATGCGCTTCTTCTGGGTGAAGAGTACTATGTGCATTGTACCATGTTACACGTGCTTCATAATTTGCGACGTGTTTAAACATGTAGTATTTGGGACCAATCGCATCTCCAAATGACCAAATTCTTTCTTTGCTAGTTTCAAAATACTCGTTTACCTTTACCCATCCTCCCTTAGCATCTATTTCTACTCCGGTCTTTTCTGGTTTCAGGAGATCCGCATTAGACCTTCTACCTGCAGCAATTAAAATAGCTTCTGCACTAAGTCTTGTTTCCTTCTCAGTGCCTTTTTCTTCTGCTATTACTTCTTTCAGCCCATCTTGAATCTCACTGACCGATTTAACTTCATAGCCAGTAAAAATATCCATTTTCTTACCCATTTCACTCTTTAAAAGATCTGATATTTCAGGTTCCTGTTCTTTAACTAATCTTGTGGCTCTTTGAATTATAGTAACTTTACTACCCATACTTGAAAGGAAATGTGCATATTCACAAGCAATATAGCCACCACCAACTATGATTATGCTCTTGGGCAATTCCTCAAGTTCGAGGAGAGTAGCGCTTGTTAGGTAATCTACATTATCCAATCCTTCGATAGGAGGGATATAAGGACGCGCACCTGAAACTATAAACACTGCATCTGCCTTTATTTTAGTACCATTGACTTTCAATGTATAATCGCCTACAAACTCGCCAATTCCCTTATACCATTTTAGATTTGGTACTTGTTCTACGTACTGTTCTCGCTTTTGATCTTCTTTAAGTATCCCTCTCATCCTGTTCATGATATACTTAAAATCAATGGAGTCTATTTTTGCATTAATTCCAAATTTTCCAGCATTTTTGATAATATCAACTACGTCTGCAGGATATAACAAAATTTTACTCGGAATGCAACCACGATTCGCACATGTACCTCCTAATGGACCTCTCTCGATTAAAGCAACCCTCATCCCATGAGATAACGCATAATCAAGAATAATCTCTCCAGAACCAGCACCTATTACCATAACATCGAAGTTTTCCATAAAATACACCTCGTTCTTATTACAGAAGTGTTGTAAACAATTTAAGAAGAATTGAAACCATCCAGTAAGATATAAACCTTCTGATCACGGAAAATATTCGTCTAAGTTATATAAATAGAGTTAAGGTGTAACTTAGTGAATTAAGATAACAAAACTGCACAGATGAATAGTATGGTTTGAAATAGTAGAACAGGAAGATACAAAAAGAAGGAGATGTGTTTATGAGTGGTGAAATTGACCCAGCAGCACTCCGTATTTTAAGTTCAGGCCTTTATATTGTCACCTCACACTTCGAAAACAAAACAAATGGTCAAATAGTCAATACTGTAATGCAGGTTGCTGGTGATCCGCCCTGTGTTGCAATAAGCATCAATAAGAAGAATCTAACTCATAATTATATCACCAAAAGTGGTATGTTTGCTATCTCTGTCCTTGATGAATCTACGCCGATGAAATTTATTGGTCGTTTTGGTTTTAGGTCAGGCAGAGACATTGATAAATTTGACCAGGTTTCCCATAAGAAAGGTGTTTATAATAGTCCCATGATCACTGAACACACTCTTGCAGTTTTGGAGGCCAAGGTTCGTGACCAAGTTGACGTTGTCACCCATACTGTTTTCATTGGAGAAGTTGTCTGTTCTGAATACCTGAGGGAAGGCAGACCACTTACCTATGCGTGGTATCACGAAGAACTCAAAGGAAAGAGCCCGAAAACTGCGCCAACTTATATGGAACCCAAAGAAAGTTGAAAACTCAAAAAAGTACAATCTACCATAGCTACAGAATAGCCGTTTCTAACGTAGATGCTATATACACTATGCTGAGAGGTGGGAACGTGACATCCTCCCCCAGCTTTCGGAAGGTGACTTCCCACCGATTAAGTTAAAAATCGCGAAATCGTAGTTGAAAATGGGTAAATTAGCAGTAAATCAACCACTCAGTTCACCGAATCTGCTTTTGTTATAGACTTATCTTTTGGGTGTCGTAGGCTACATGAATGTGCTCATAAGACTCTAAATACTTTTCTAATTCGTCATGTGGTCTGCAGCGGTGTGACATATGCATCAAGTATGTTTCTTTCGCATTTGATATTTGGGCGAATCGAATAGCCTCAGAAATAGACATATGAACTTCTTTGAAGCGTTCTGTATCTGCATCAGTAAACATGTCGGTTATCAAAACATCAGGTGAAGCATTTTGGATTAATTTAAGGCTTTCTTCAGGGATATTAAATCCCGTATCCCCAGTAATCACAATTTTTTCGCTTGTCTTGTCTTCTATTAAAAAACCTATAGGTTTCGTTAACGCTGACTTATGTAACACATAAAATGGAGTTACTTTCAGATCCCGGTAATTAACTTGAACATAAGATTCCAAAGGAATTTGCTTTACCGTAACTTTAAATCTAAAATTCTTGATGAAATTCAAGGTTTCTTCTGTACTAAGAACATCTAGACTGCCCCTATTATGATAGAAATCGCCGAACCCGACCATATGATCGTAATGCATATGTGTCCAGAATATCGCATCAATATCTTCAATCCCAACTTGGAGTAACTGCATTCTACAATCAGGTCCAGTGTCAACAAGGATATTTGTGGTGTTTGTCGGATCGGAGTTAGAATAATGCGTTAATAAAATTCCAAATCGTGTTCGTGAAAACGGAATTCCTTTTTTTCTCGCAGTTTCACATGTTTCACACCTGCAGGCAAGTTTTGGAGTTCCGATAGAATCTCCCGAACCAAGAATAATTATTTCAATTGGCATTTGATTACATCCCAAAAATCCAGTAAATTTCTCGGGTACTCTTTAACATAAGCTATCATATATTTCCAATTTTTCAGCATTCTGTTATAGAATATTATTTTTTATTTTCATCGAGCCAGATTCCAAGCTAATTTTTCTTCAAAGTGGTTTTTATGGCGAAAATGATTTTTTCTTCTCTAAATAAAAACATTCACACATTGTAATCAATATATTTTTGAATCCTAAAGTTTTTGCTCCTAGCGCACTCATTTGAATTTGCTGTTGTTTGAATTCGAAATTGTGAAGTTGAATCATAGGCTTAAATTAGGAGTTGCGCAAAAAATGAAAATTCATCTTATTCAGGTACCGTATGATTTAGGGGAAGAGCAAGTTGGAATGGGAAAGGGACCAATTCGTTTTATTCAAGCAGGTGCAGATCGTAACCTGTTAGACCACGGTTTTGAAGTCAAGGTTGAGACAATAACAAGAGATGCTCCGGCAAAAGATGATATGCTTACGAAGATAGCTAATATCAATGCTAATCTTGCAAAGAGTGTTAAAAATGCTATCGATGAAGGATATTTTCCTTTGGTGCTAGGAGGGAACTGTAATAACATTTTAGGCATCCTTGGTGGCATTGCCTCATCTAAAATCGGAATCATCTATTTTGATGCCCATGGTGATTACAATACGCCAGAAATTTCGATAAGCGGTTTTTTCGATGGAATGCCATTAGCTATTGCAACTGGTCAATGCTATCCAGACCTCTTGACACAAATTGGAGTATTGCCTATCCCAGAGTCATATACAATGCACGTTGGTGCTCGTGACCTAGACCCTAAAGAACGAGAACTTCTTGAAAGTTCAGAGGTTCAAGTCGTCACAACTCATGACTTAAAAGAAGATACACAAATGAGAATACTACATTCTGCGCTTACTAAACTTCATTCTCAAGTCCAAGAGGTTTATCTCCATATTGATATTGATGTGATTGACCCACTAGAAGCACCTGGTGTTAATTATAGGACTCCAAACGGACTTTCTTTAGGCGAAATTGAGAAAGCAATAAAGATGATTGCCGCAAATTTCAGGATAAAAGCAGCAGCTATTACCGCTTATAACCCAGATCATGAGGAAGATGAAAAGACGCTTCAAACAGGTTTTCACCTTTTGAATGTAATTGCAGATGCTGTAGCCAGCTCAATTACATCAAAATAAAAGTTTATTTTGGTAATCATCGCTTTAAATACTACTAAATTATTCTGAATATAAGCAGGGGATCACATGATTGTTGTCATAATCGGTCATTTAAAGAGAGCAGTTCGTAAATTTGCAAAAACGGATTTCTTCAAAGCATTCATCTACATTATAGTTGCGGTATCAATCGCGACCATTGGTTTTTCTTATTTAGAGGGACGATCTCTTGCGGATTCCTTTTATTGGGCAGTTATCACGCTTACAACAGTCGGATACGGTGATATCACCCCCGCTACATCTGCTGGACGGATTTTTGTTGTTTTCGTCAGCATTTTGGGAATTGGTATGGTCGCGATTTTTGCGGGTACATTTGCTAGTTACTTAATAGGGATTCAAACTGATAGAGAAATGAAGAGGTTAGCCAAAATGACAGATATAGTGTTAATTTGTGGATATAATGAAAAAATTAAAAATTTCTTAAAGGAAATTGATGTTGGGTCAAAAAACATGGTGTGCATCACACCCTTAGAAGAAAGGCCAGAAGATCTTCCAGACAGTATTGTCTTTATTTCAGGAAAGCCATATGAGGACAAAACTTTATTGAAAGCTAAGATTTTTGAAGTTACCGAAGCTATAATTTCTTTAGATCACGATCAAGACGCTATTTTGACTGCCTTAGCAATAGGGGGACTTAATCGTAAAACAAGAATAATCTGCAACGTCATTAAAGAAGAAAACGTTAAACATCTGTATAAAATCGGCGTACAAAAGGTATTATGTGATGAGACCGTAGGTGGCCAAATGCTTGCTTCGATGTTCAAGGATGAAGCTACATTCGAAATCCTTCATCAAGCTTAATCTATAAAGTATTGGGCAAGTAAATTCAAAGGATGCAACAAATTCAATTACTTATCGATTCTACAACGCTTTACTGCATGTAAATCATCACAGAAACACAATAATTGCTTTTTATAACTCTTTGCAATGTCATTACGAGGTTATAAAATGAGAAAATTTGACGTGATCATAATTGGAGCAGGAAGTGTTGGAACCCCTACCGCTATGGCACTTGGAGAGACCGGTGAGGTTAAAATAGCGGTAATAGAAAAAAACGCCGAGGTGGGACAAGGACAAAATAATCGAGCGCTCGGAGGAGTAAGAGCAACCCATACAAATTTCTCGAAAATAATAACATGTCTTAAATCTATTGAAATCTTTTCCAACTGGGAAAAGAAACATGGAGATGATATTGGGTGGTCTAAGGGAGGTTACTCCTTTCTAGCGTATAGTAAAGAACACGAGGAACTTCTGAAAAGAAGTATAGATCTCCAAAAATCTCTTGGATTAAATAATGACTGGTTTAATGCTGAGCAGATAAGTGAACTAATACCCGGAGTTATACGGACAAGATTACGAGGAGGATCATATTCACCCGATGATGGTCGAGCTTCGCCTCCTTTAGCAATAAAAACTTTTTACAAATATGCCTTGTCTTTAGATGTAGAATTCAAATTTAAAGAGATTGTAAAGAATTTTTCGATAGAACACAATAAAATCAAGAGTATAATAACAAATAAAGATGAATATGAAACAACTTGGGTCATAAACGCAGCAGGTATATCAGCATCTAAAATAGGATCTCTTGTAGAGCTAGATTTACCAATCTATCCTGAACTTCATAAAGCTGGAATCACAGAATCTGTAAGATCTTCAGAGCACTTCACCAAACCGCTAGTCGTGGATATCCGTTCTGTTCCTGATTGCAATAATTTCTATTTTTTTCAGAATCAGGAAGACAAAATTGCATTTACCATTAGCCCCACACATAAAATGCCAGGTTATGGTGATGTTGCCCCTATTTTTGCCGAAAGAATGGAAATGCTAATACCCCGTCTAAAAAGCCTTAAAATACCCCGAAAATGGGCTGGAACTTATCCTATGACGACAGATGGAATTCCAATTGTCGGAACTGTGAATTCAATAGAAGGGTATATTAATACGGTGGGGCTGTGTGGTCAAGGCTTCATGTCAGGACCAGGGATAGGACAACTTATCTCCCGAGTCATCACAAACAAACTGACGAAAGTGGATAAAGAAGTATTGGAAGGTTTTTCACTTAATAGGAGTTTTAAAGAGCCAGAAATTCTACAATAATGCTCTAAAAACCTTAATTACTTAATAAGAGTTCTAATTTTTGTTGACGGTTAATTTTGAGGTATAACAAGTGAGATGGGACATATAGGAATATCAGAGATTCAAAAGAAAATTATTTATAATACTAGATCGGGGTGAATCATAGGTGATGAATTTAAAAGGATAATCAAAATATCAGTTAAATTTCAAATTCAGTCGCTTGAAAAAGGAAATGTGAAAATTAATACACCCGAACTAGTAATGAAACAATTGATAATGTCTGAAACATCAAAACGTTTTTTCACATTTAATACAATTTACTAAATGAGTAATTGAATGCTTCATAACTTAGGCACTTGTACTAGTAAGGGGCTTCGGGCATTTACCTCCAGAAGTTAAAAATATTGCGATCTCTGTGAGTACTTAGGGATATATTTCACTTGAGAAAGAGTAAGGATGAGAACATATTGTGCGCCTCAACAACGAAAAAAGAATATCGGATTAAAATAGTCGTTGCAGGAGACGGGGGGGTAGGCAAAACAAGTTTATTGAATCGGTATGTTTCAGAAACATTTTTAACAGCAATGAAGATGACTATCGGCACAGATTTCTTTTCTAAAGTTATGGAAAGGCAAAATAGTGTAGTTAAACTTCAATTGTGGGATTTTGGTGGTGAAAAACGGTTTCGATTCCTTCTTCCTGGTTATTGCAAAGGCGCTCGTGGCGTGTTATTGGCATTTGACCTGAATGATTTTACTACATTAATGAGTTTAGATGAATGGATCCAGATTATTAAGGAAAACACAATAGATCCCAAAATAATTCTTGTGGGAACTAAAGTAGATATCGCGGGAGGAGTCATGGAAGAGGAATTCATTAGAGATTTTTGTGAAAAGCATAATATACATGAATTCATACCAACAAGCTCAAAAACTGGAAAAAACGTGGATTTTGTCTTCCAAGAATTAGTTGATCGAATTCTCGCGCCTTTAATTCCTGAAATCCCTCTTGTACCTATTACTCCACCTGAGATCCTTGAACCTACTACTCCTCTAAAACCCCCTGAACCCACTCATCCACCCGAGATCCCTGAGCTTATTACACCACGTGTAATTCCTGGACCTACTCATCCACCCGAGATCCCCGAACCCACTCCTCCACCTGAAATACCTAAGCCTATTATCCCACCCGAGATCCCTGAGCCCATTACACCACGTGTAATTCCTGAACCTACTCCTCCACCCGAGATCCCCGAACCCACTCCTCCACCTGAAATACCTAAGCCTATTATCCCACCTGAGATCCCTGAGCCCATTACACCACGTGTAATTCCTGAACCTACTCCTCCACCCGAGATTCCTGAACCCACTCCTCCACCTGAAATACCTAAGCCTATTATCCCACCTGAGATATCTGAATCTGCCCCCATCCCATTTCTATCGGATATAGAATTTACCCTTGAACCTGGTGAAAACAAAGATTGGAGAATCAAACTTTATGTATTATCAAGAGGCGGATTTGGTCGTCGTGCACTTGATTTTCTAAAGAATCAGTCTATTGAATTTGAATATGTATTTGTAGACGAGTTAGACGAAACGGTTGCAAATGAATTACGTGAAAAATTGAAAGAAAAATATGGTCGACATGTTTCCTATCCTTTCCTTATTATCGATGACAAAAAGTGTTTAGTTGGTTTTGACGAAACTGAATACGCAGCTGTATTCGGTATTTACTAATGAAATCTCGTTAGAAATCGCCAGCCTTTACAAATATCTTCAAACTTATCATTTTGTATCCACTCGTTCAAGTTTTAAATAATTAAATTAATTGTATATTCTAGAATTGGTGAGTGTTTGGACCATGGCTCAGAAGGAAAAAAATATTGAAGATACAAAATTATTTGCTAAAATGGCGGCTAAACATAAAGGATGGGAGTTAAATCACGATAAAGAACTTACCGAGTTGCTCTTTGAAGGACTAACAACTAATTGGAATCGTTATGGATATTTTGCCTGTCCTTGTCGACTTGCCGATGGAGTTAGAGAAGAAGATAAGGATATTATCTGCCCTTGTGAGTATGCTAAACCTGATCTTGAAGAATATGGGCATTGTTATTGTGGTTTATATTTGACAAAAGAGTTTTTTTCGTCTGGCAAGCAATGTAATTATATCCCAGACCGCCGCCCTGAATAATCCCTTTTGTACGATTACTTGTTTGCCATCGTGAAATCTGCGACTGTTGGAAATTCAAAAGCTGATGCAAAATAAGTAGTTATTAGTTCCTCAAGAATTTCTTTTTCGTAACAACCACAGACTCTCAAAAAGTCGGGAAAAACAACTGTTGGGCAGGCCACGATATCATATTTCTCAGCTACCTCAGGCGTTTTTAAAACGTCTATTTTTATCATTTTTATTGGCAACATTTTCCTATCTATAACTTCCAAAAGACGCTGTTCCATTTTAGGACAAGGACCACATATGGGAGAGGTAAAAAAGAAAATCTCCAGAAATGAGTCGTGGTTATTACTTGGATCATTATTATGACTTTTGGTTTTTTCTTCCTGAATGTTATACATGACTTACACCACCACCAATAGAAGTCATAGATGATTGATGTTTAAATTCTGAAGATGAGTAAAGCTCTACCAGCTCGTCTAACTCTTCTTCACAATTTCCATAGATTTTCATGAAATTTCTGAAAATTATTGTAGGACATGCAACTATATTATGTTCTTCCGCTGCCTCAGGCGCTCTTAAAACATCTATTTTTATTACTTTTATCGGCAATTCTCTTTGCTCAATTGCCTTTAGAAGTCGCCTCTCTAGTTTAGGTTGATGACTAGTGGGCGAAGTGAAGTATAATATTTCTAAATTCGGATCTTCATTATGGTTTTCAAATTGTGCTAGATTGTTCAACATTTTTAACCCCACCAAAACTCATCTTTCTTGCGATAATACGCCTTATTAATTCTTTAAAGACAAAATCCACGTTTTTTCCCGTCTTTGAACTTGTTGGGATGTATTCATCGATTTCATTCATTATACAAAACTCTTTAATAGTTTCTTCGTCCAAAACATTTGGATTGTCTGCTTTCGTTCCAACAAGAATTGTTACGGGATTTTCTGTATTCCCCCTGATAAGTTGTAGCCATTCCTTAACACTAAGTAACGTGGAAAAATCTGACAGGTCAAATGCCAGTAACACGCCACGGGCGCCGATGCAATAATCTGGTAAAATGAATCTAAATCGTGGCTCGCCTCCAAAATCCCATATTTGAATTTTTACTTTATGCTACTTGAATT
>Ga0209427_10009449_pt1 | contig 10871 bp, 8 predicted proteins | sample DeeMarSWOR136_30_FD_187465 | JGI IMG/M metagenome (GOLD analysis project Ga0209427, IMG submission 187465) | Marine sediment microbial communities from White Oak River estuary, North Carolina - WOR-1-36_30 (SPAdes) (version 2) | ecosystem: Environmental > Aquatic > Marine > Intertidal zone >... | reverse complement strand
TGGAGCGAAAGGCAAGACGCCCACTGAGGCCTTAATCTTGATAAACCAGGCAGGCGAGGATGGGACCGCGCTCTGGGTATCACGGGGAGACGAATCGGGAACCCATGCCATGGAACAACGCTTGTGGGTCGCAGCGGGCTTCAACTATTCCGGGATTCGAACCGGCTCATGGTATTTCGAGGCAGGCACGGGAATGACCGCGACGTTACAGCTCGCCGACCAGAAGGAGGCCTATACCTTGTGCGACATGGGCAGCTATCTCTCAAACTTCGTACAAGGGAACATTCAATTGGCTAAGATCGTTGAAGCTGGCAAGGATACATTAAACGTTTACGCTGTAATCGCCTGTAATCCACAAACAATCACTTCGGCGAAGTTCGATGCCTCCCTAGCCTTCATCGAGTTTCTCATCAGCGACGATGTTCAAGATCTACTTCAAGACTTCGGGGTCTCGGCGTACGGTGAGGCCCTCTTCAAGCCGTGGATACCGATGTTGACGAGTGGGCAGGATCCTGCCCTGATCCAATGGGTTGAAGACTACGCTTACTTCGAGGGAACCGAGTGCCCAACGCAGTATAGATACAATGCGGGCGACCTCTATGACTAGACTATACACATGACACCGAAAACCGTTAAAACGATCCGTATACTTTAGAAAAATACATATTGGTTAGCTACCTATCGGGTGAGGCTTTGTCCCTGGAACCCTTAGGGAACGCGGTTGTGCAAGCGTTTCGTCTTATTCTTAGCGGGGATCCTGAGCTAGTGGACATAACCGTTAGATCGTTTCAGGTCTCATTTCAAGCCCTTCTGATGGCATCGATCGTTGGGCTGCCGGTAGGAACGTTGATTGGCCTCAAGCAATTTCCGGGTAGAAAGCTCATTAAGACCCTTTTCTCAACCCTGATTGGAATGCCCACCGTCGCGCTCGCATTGATCCTTTACCTGTTTCTATCAAAAAGTGGACCATTAGGCGCCCTTCAGCTATTGTATACAATACAAGGAATCTCCCTGGGTCAGGCCCTTCTCATTCTACCCATTATTGTAAGCTTCAGTGCGAGTGCCATCGAGGCGCAAGATACGCGATTGAGGGATTTAGCGCGGACCCTTGGGGCCTCGGAGCTGGATACCGTGTTAACGGTGCTTCAAGAGTCGTCAAACGGGATAATCCTGGCATTAGTTGCAGCGTTCAACCGAGCGTTCGCTGAATTGGGATTGGCCATGATGCTGGGAGCTAACATTCGCTATCTCACTCGTGTGTTAACCACAACCATCGCGCTGCAATCTGCCATGGGCGACATTACCCTCAGCCTTGCTCTTTCCATCATCCTCATCTCCGTCGTATTCACACTGAATGCTCTCGTTACCATCCTAAGGAGAGAAGCATGATGGTATGCCTCTATGAGCTGGAAAGGGTCACCAAACACTATGGTAAAACCCCGGCTCTCACAGATCTCACGCTCACGATTGAGGAGAACATCACCGCGCTAATCGGATACAGCGGAGCAGGGAAAACCACGTTACTCAAGATGCTTGCCGGGCTTGAGACGCCATCATCAGGCACAATACGATACAATGGAACAGAGATAACGTCCCGGAACATTCACCATCTGCGCCGAGACGTCACGATGCTCTTTCAAGATCCTGTTTTTTTTAACCTGAGCGTCGAAGACAACGTAGCATATGGCCTGCGAAGACGAGGCGTGAACAAAGACGAGGCACGTGAAAGAGGGAAACGTATGTTGACTTCGCTCGGGCTTCGCGGGTTTGAAAAACGACCTGCCTCGAAGCTCTCCGGTGGAGAACAACAACGAGTCGCATTGGCACGTGCCCTAGTTCTGGAACCAAAAGTCCTCCTTCTCGATGAACCCACGTCCGATCTGGACCCTACGAACACACGCGTCATCATAAACCTGATAAAAGACTTCTCAGATAAGGCGCCAGTCATCGTCGCCACCCATGAATTCACACACGTTTTAGAACTAGCAGACCGCATCGCCGTACTAATGAACGGAGAACTCCGACAATATGATTCACCTCACAAAATATTTTATGAACCCCACGGTGAAGAAGTCGCGCACTTTGTTGGAATCGAGAACATCTTTCAGGGCGAAGTGGTATCGAACGAGGAGGGAGTAGCTACCGTCGATATCGGGCAGCAGACCATCCACGTACGCTCTAACGTCAGCAGTGGAGCTGTAAACGTCTTCATCCGACCCGAAAACGTCATCCTTTCCCTGCATCAACTTAACAGTAGCGCTCGCAACAACATTCAAGGAACAATTGTGTCAATCATGCAGATCGGGCCTGTCTTCCGAATCACTCTCGACAATGGGCTAAACGCTTTTATCACGAAACAATCAGTGGAGGCGTTAGACCTGTACATCGGAAAAACAATATTTGCCGCCTTTAAAGCAACCGCTGCCCATTTATCGATTAAGTAACGATCCTCCTCAACACCGTATCACGTCAGCGTTCATCTGGCTAGTGAGCTTAGTAACGTAACAGCTAGCTCTGTCAGAAGAGGCAGTCCGGACACGAGATACTGCAGTCTTATTTGGCTCTGAAACCGTAAGTGCGTACTATCGGCCGTTTACTTCGGTCGTATACCCTTCAAATACTTCTCCACTTCAGCCTCGGCGTTGTCGGCGGTCATGAAGATGGGCACGTTGGCCATGCCTGTCGCGAGGTAGCTGGAGAGCAGCCACTCCCCCGGCACGAACTCCAGGGTCTTCTCCAGGATGGCTTTATCGATCATGAAGGTGTTGCTGATGAGGCCGCGGTCGTAGGGCCGGGGGAGGGTGCTCACGAGGTAGGTGTGGAGCTGCTGTAACGCATTCGTGTTCAGGTACGCAATCCGCTGCGTCGCGATGCAGCCGCCGAGCCCGTACTTCCGCCCCTGCCGCAGGAGGCGCTCCACTTCCTGACTGCAACTTCGGTCGATGCCGGCGACGTTGGAGGGGTTGGCCACGAATTCCTGGGCCTCGTCCCAGACGAAGAGGATGTAGGGCTTCACCGTGAACTCCCGCTTCCGCTTCAATAACAGGTCATGCGTCAACTCGATCACGAGGCGCTTGATGGTCGCGGGCTCGCTGATGGAGAGGCAGACCAGCCGCGTCGCGCCCTCCAGGAGCGCCTCGACGTCCTCGGCGCTGACCCCGTCCCCCGCGGCGGGGGGCTTCCCCTCGAAGTACCGTCGCATCATGTCTCGTGACGTGAACCAGCCGTAGAGGGCGCTCATCTGATGCACGCGATAATTATTCGCCGCCTCCTCGGCGACCCGGATCAGCTGCTCCACAAACGCCGCCGTCAGCGCATCGTCTTCCCGGAGGCCCTGCTCCTCCATGTAGCTCAAGGCCAACTCCTCAACCTGGCCTAACGCCTCGACGTAATTGGGGTTCTTCGCGTTCTCCTCCTTCAGCCGCTCCAGATCTCCCAAGAAGTCGACGAACTGGGGGATCTGCCGCCGCGTCCGCCGCAAGTGGGAGACGCGGCCGAGGGCGAAGACCTTGGCGATGCCCGCGATCACCCGCGGGTCCTCCTCAAACTCCTTGGGCTTCACGATGGAGTTGTAGAAGTCCCCGGCGTCGCGGACTTGGTTCTCGAAGACGATCTTGGACGGGATGGCCGGGTCGGCGAACACGTCCATGAGGAGGAAGGGGTACTCGCAGGAGATGTCGAAGACGACGACCTTCACCGCCTCGTGGTGGAGGAGGATCCGCCGCAACACGTTGGAGAGCAGGTTGCTCTTCCCACCCCCCGTGAAGGCGAAGATCCCGAAGTGGTAGCGCACCAGCGCGTCAAAGTCCACGTAGAGGGGAATCTCCTCCCCCGCCGCCTCAAACATCTTGATCGTGCCCACCCGCGGGTCCCGCCGCGCATCCGCCGAGGTCGCCCCCTCCTCCAGGGCCTGGGCCTCGGGGATCCCGCGGTTATACATGTCCCCGATCATCTCCCGGTTCAGGATGTAGACCTGGCTCCCCACGACGGGGTAGGAGAAGCCCCGCTCAAACGCGGGGGCGCCATCGCCCTCCAAGACCAGGTCGTAGTTGATGGGGATGGCCGCCAGCTGGATCATCATCGTCGTCCGATCACTCGTCTCCCAGTCCTCGACGCTCTGCTGGATCACCTCAAACTGCATGGGGAAGTACTGGTAGTCTCGAACCCCCCGTAACCCGAAGTGCTCGGGCCAGAACCGAATGACCTCGAGGAGCGTGTAGCGCAGCCGCGTCCCGTCGGACCGGAAGTTCCGCACCGCCAGCAACATCCCGTCATCCAGCAGCCGCAGCAACTCCCTACAGTACTGGGCCTTCACCCGACACATGTACGGCGACGAAGTGCCAAACCGTTCATCCGCCTCCGCCCGACTCACGGATACGTTGCTCAGCTGCGCGTCGAACTTGCCCTCGAAATCCGTGAAAAACCGCTGCAGCGGCCCCTCCACCCGACTCACATCCATTCCTCCCCATCAACACACGTCAACGTGATATATAGCTTTCATTATGACCCCGCGCTTTTGCTATCCTGCTTCAGGCCTCAAACGCCGCGACCGCCGTCGTCACGACGGTCATCGTCCTTGCGTATGCCTCGCCCTCTGTTACGCCATGCAACACCTTCCTACAAATGCCTCTGCTTCTACGCGGACACGCTCGCGCCTATCGGCCCGAAAACCTAGATTTGAGGTCGCTAAGCCTTTTATGGGTTAATAGACGGACATATGCATGTACAGGTAGATATTACATGGGCTCCAGCAGGCGTGACGCCGTAGCGACGCTCATCCGGCATCCGTTACGCCTCACCGGGTTAGCCACGGTCATCCTCGCCTGGGTCGTGATCTATTTAGCTGTCCAGCGCAATCCGTGGTTCGTCTTCACCGAGCACGCCTTCAGCGACTTAGGTGGCGCGCTGGCAGCAAACCCCGCGTTCTTCAATAACGGCATGAAGGCCTTGGGCGGCCTCTTCGTCCTCTACGCCCTCGTGCTCGTCGCCGATTCGGCGAACAAGGTGGAGGCGGCGGGTGGCGCCTTCGCCGTGATCGCTGGCCTCTTCTTAGCCCTCATCGGCTTCTATCCCTCCGGCATCACGCTGCATGCCTTCGTGTCTCTCTGGTTCTTCCTCCAAACGGATCTAGCGATCATAACGTGGGGCCTCGGCATTCTTGTCAGTGGCTGGCGCGGCTTCGGCGCCGTCGTCACCGGGATCGGAGTCGTGGGGCCGCTGGCCGCGGTGGTGGTGCCGTGGCCGTCCATCGCCGTGTTGGAGGCGTACTGCATCGCCTTGATGAGTCTCTGGGTGGGCCTCATGCTGCGGCTGCATTACCTCCGCCTGACGACCTCGTCCTCCGCCTACGTCCGCTTCGAGGAGCGGTGACTACGGCCGCCGCCCTGACTCCAGCTCGCTCCGCCGCTCGCGGAAGGTACTCATGTAGAAGACGAAGCGCCGTAACGCCCGGTTGTTGGCGATCCATACCTGTGTGGAGTCGATGATCCGCCGCACCTCACTGTTATGCCACTTCGCCACCCGGTCCGCGATGAACAACGGCATGTTGTGGCCGAAGACCTCGGGGATGCTGGAGTCCGCCATCGCCCGCAGCATCACCATGACCAGGGTCTGCACCGGGTTCTCCACGGCGCGGCTTCGAAAGAGCACTGTCTCCACGGGCTCCACCGCGCCCCCATACGCCTGCCGGAACCGCGCCACCGTCTCCTCCCGCACGTCGAACTCGGGATAGACGAGGCGGTCGACGAAGAGGACGTTACTCCGCAGCTGCGGATCGGTCTTCGCCTCCGCGAGCTGAATGTAGGTCTTCATGAAGGTCCGCTCCGGCGAGATCCGGTTCCGGACCGCGCCGCTCACGTAGCCCGGCCGCCGCCGCTCCAGCTCGGGCACGATCATCCGAAACGCCGCATCGTACTCGATGAGGCTCCACGGCGTCGGCAGCGTCGCATGGTTGTAGATGCTCACGTACTGCAGGAGCATCCGATCCGTGTTGGGCGCCTGCTCCAACGTCTCGGGGGAGAGGGGGCAGCGCCAGATCTTCTCGTTGACGCAGACGGGGACCAGATGAGTCTTAAAGTCCCGCGCCGTCGTGTCCTTCGTCATCCCCACGAGGAGGATATGCTGCTCCCAGCATACCTCAAAGAGCATGTACAGGCAGAAGAGGGAGAGGAAGGCCATGTCCAGTGTCGTCAACCACTGCTTCTTTCCCGCCTTCTCCACCTGCAGCGGGTTCCCCGGCGACGTCGCCTCAAAGAGCTGTTGACCAACCGCGTCCACCAGCCCCTTCACCCGCTCCCACGACCCTTCGTACTGGGGAGCCACTCGGTATCTTTCCTGCTCCGCCACGAGGTAGCCCTCCGTCACCGCGCGGGCGAGAAACCGCTGCACCCGCCGCCGACGGTCCGCCGTGTCCACCCCCAACCCCTCACAGACCGCATCGACGCTGAGCGGCCCCTGCTCCTCCAAGAGGTATACGAGGGCGTAGCGCAGGTAGTCGCCCCGCCGCGGCGGTAACCGCAGCCCCGCGTTCACGATGCGATGGCGGTTATAGGCCAAATCGTTGGCATCTACCTGGCCTCCCGCGACCTCGTACCCCAGGATGGCACAGGTGTCCCACAGGCGGCTCCGCTGCGTATCGTAGACGAGGCTGCCATGCATGGTGGAGAGGCTCCGGTCCAGGAGGAGGATCTTCACGTCTCCCGCCGTCGCCAGCTTGTAGGCGAGGTAGAGTTCGCTGAAGGTCATGATCCAGTCGGCGATGGAGGCGTTGTTGATCACGGCCTCGTCGGTGAGCGGCCGCTCCATCGCCGCGTCCCCCGCGTTACCCCCCGCCATGTATGTCTGCTCCACGTCCACGATCTCATTCACATACATGGGCACACAGCTGGAGACGCCGATGCCCTCCTCGGTGAACCGCGTCGCGTACTCGACCCGGGCGCCGTCGCAGCCGAACTCAATCGTCCCCTTCGCGGCGTAGGATCCGCCGAAGAAGATCACTAGGTCAAACATGGGCTTCGTAAACTCCGTGCCATCCACCGCGGCGAACCGCACCGTCTCCGAGCCGAAGAACCGCCGGGCCATGGCCACCGCGTCCTCGGCGCTGAAGGCACTCCGGATGAGGTCTTTGAGCAAGCCGTCATAGATGCCCTGTATGGAGGCAAAGCGCCGCGTGTAGTCCGCGATCTGATCCGCCGCCCCCCGTCGCAGGATGTCCCCCGCCCGCTTGAACTGGGAGCTGAGAAACGAGCGCGTCATCGTCCTTTTCCTTCACCCCTACTCCTTTCGTGACTATTATATACTAGCTACCTACTTATGCTTTGATTACCCCGTTCGCTCGCGCGGCAAGGGGAGCTTATTGTTCCTTGATGGTGGGGTCGTGTGGTACAAGGTTTCTCCGTTTGTTGTCCCGTTTGTACACGCTCGATGGGTATCAAGCGCGCAGTCTCCTTTCTCTCGATCGTGTCCAGCCTTATCCAATACCGCTAGCCAGGATGGCGGTGGACTACCACATCCTCCCAAATCCAAGGGTTGGACTGCACGCTAGCGTCACAGAATATCTTGAAATGAACACGGGGAGCGTTATGGCATATGTTTCTTGTAGCGGATCCCTGTCGTTCCAGCGACGTGTGCAAGGATGAGCACGGGGGGGCTAGCTCCTCCGTCAACCCTTTTTAAGTACGGCCACATTCTACGAATACCCATCCGGTGCCTTAATTAGTCATCATGCATAGTACTGGTGACTGGGGGAATAGCCTCCTATCGGAGGCCGGGGCTTCAAGGTGAGGGCAAACGAATACATCCAACCGGGGCTATTCGTGGAAACGGGACCTCGCCCTGTGGGCGTGCAGCCTCTTACTCTGCGTACCCATCATCCTGGTCTTCGTCTGTTACAACTACTATGCGCTCGACGGCCTCGTCTACGCGGGATGGATACTGCTGGCGTTCAGTGTCTTCCTCATCTTCGTGGCGGGCGGCGAATTCCGGAAGAAAGGAGGAGTGCCCCAGGGGAAACACCTCGTGCACACCACCGTTGTGGTGGACAGCGGCGTCTACGCGGTGGTTCGCCACCCCCAGTACTTGGGCTTCCTCCTCTGTGTCCTCGCATTGGTTCTCATGTCCCAGCACTGGGTAAGCGTCGTCACAAGCGCCGTGGGATCGGCTCTGTTTTACCGAGATGTCCTACGCGAAGAACAGATGAGTCTTACGAAGTTCGGCGATGCGTACCAGCGATACATGGACCGGGTTCCACGGATGAATATCCTTCGTGGGACGATCACCCTGCTCAAAGAACGGCACGCATCAAGATCCCAATAAGGTAACCGACTCCTCAATCCGACCTGTTAATCATTGCTTCTCTCGATCTCAGGAGCCCCGATCGAGTGCTTCACCTTTCCCAGACCACGCTTCACAGACGTCGTAAGCCATGGCAGACTAGATAAACAGGAAATATCGGGGCACCCGGTTCATGTAGTCACGGTACGCGTCTCCATAGCGTTCTAAGCACGCCTTTTCCTCCGCTAGAATTCGAGCGTAAAGAAATAGGGACGATACGCCTTGGACAAAGAGGGCAAGCCACGAGCCTATGGCAAGACCCATCCCAAGAAAGGACACAAAAAACATGACTTGCTGAGGATGACGGGACACACGATAGAGTCCGCGGGTCACCGGCTGACCGCGAGGCGCATTTTTGAAGTTGAAGAGCGCTGTCACAAATCCCGCCAAGCCGAGGATAAACACCGTCATTCCCGGGATGAAAACCGTGGATCCGGTTTTAAGCGGGCTGAAGCTTATCAGACTAAAATACACGCATGTCAGTGAACTGCCGCCATAAATGAACAGTTTCTGCCTGCGCGTCCGTCCCGATTTATCATAGAGCCGGGCGACCACCTCCTTCGGAAAAACCAAGAGCACAATACCGTAGGTCAAATACAGTACACCGATGAGGGTCCATCCGTTACGCCACCCGACTTCAAGCGTAGGGCATAGTTCCATGTCAACCCTCCCTAATCCCTAGTTGCATGATTCTTTGTTTATTCTTATCCCTTCACGGGCCGAGTCCAGACGAGGCAAAACACTTACCTGAAAACAGAGACGCAGCGCGTTAATCGCGCGCGTCAGCCGTAGGTTCGAATCTGGACCGTGAAGTCATCCGCATTACCCGCGTCCCAATTGATCTCATAGGTTTGGAAGTAGATTCGGACCGTCACGGCGGTTGCGGGTATGGGGTAATTTTCCATGCCAAACTCGGTCCACGTCTGGACATCGCCACGCGCACCGGTGTCGTAGGTGTCGGCGCTGATTTCCTGACTGGCGCCGTCGTAAAAGACGACGCGCATCCGGACGAGGTCCCACGGCGGCACGTGGTATTCGGAGCAGACCAACCACCCCTTGGCCTTAATCTGGGCGTCTCCCGCTTGAACGTCGGATAGCCACGGCGCGAGGTCGATCTCCTGATACGCCCAATCACTGGAGGAGGAGGGATTGTTCCAGTAGAAGGCGTAGGATCCGGTGTGGGGGCCTGCACTCCCCGCGGGGCAGTCGTATCCAGCAGCAAAATTCGCGGCATGGGGACCGGTCGCGGTCCACCCCGTTGTGGTTCCTGCCTCGGCGCCGGGGTTCGCGAGGAGCTCCGCGGAGTAGTCGCCCCAGCTCGCGCCGATTTCTTCGCTTCCGAAGGAAAGCAAGTTATCCCGTCCACTTTCGTACGATGCTTTAATCCACGCCTCGGATCGAGCTGTCTTCGAGACGCGAATTTCGTCTAACTTCCCGTCCCAGAAGTCCACGTAGGAGCCCCCATAAAGGCACGCAGCGACGCGGACCACGGCTGATATCGACGCGTAGCTGGGATTAGCTGTTTGACTCGTGAGGCTTCCGTCAACAAACCCCCGCAACCGATCGACTGACGCCGTGTCATTGTAGCGAGTCACTAAATACTTCCAATCCGTTCCCGACAGAATAGGCCCGATGGTATATTCCACACTATCCCAAAACGTTAGTGCCCCCGCATTGGTACAAAAATCACGCGCATCACCGTCCGGCGCCAGTATGGTTCTCCAATTAGACCACGTATCCGCGCGGCCCCACGCCTCAAAGGTAAAGTCTTCAAAAGTGATCTGGCTAAGGCTATCCAACCGGTCGTTAGAGCCATCGAAACGAATGGCGTTACCGATTACGCCCGTTACCAAGTCGCTTGCACTCATGCTCCCAAACGAACCCAGGTCCACGCTGTTGTTGGTACTATCATAGATCGTACCGTTAGGTGCCTGCTCAAAATGATAAACCCCAAGGAAATCTGCATCCCAGACACTCTCGGTCGGGAGGGTATTAACGTCACCAATATACGCCGTGTTGTTCCCGTTGTCTCTGTCGTAGTACAAATAAAACTCTGTGTCCGTCGTGCTACTGATGTTCGGGACTTTGACCCAGAGCCACGCCTGCTCGGTCGCGGTGTTCCAGCGCTCGATTTCCACGTAGCACTGCGTTGTGCCATTGCTTGTTGTGACCGCAATCTTCTGTCGATTCGCATCGCTTTGCAGTTCATCAAAGACGAAGGAAACGTCGTCATCAGCTTGTCCAGAAGCATTGCTCAAATAGACTAACACGGGAAAGTTCGACAGGTCGGAATCGATATCGCTGTGATTAATGGTGAGTTTGACCCGTTTCGTCCACCCATACAGCCAGTTGGTGTTTCGGATGGTTTGCGTTACGGTGTGACTCTGCTGCTGAAAGATCACGGCGTAGACGTGGGGGCTGGTTAGAAACGCGACTACGAGGATGCATGTCAGAAAAAAAACGGCGGGTTTGTTCGGACGCGTGTTCTTCACCGCGATCCCCTCTGGGGGCGGCTTACTCTCGCGGTTTGGCCTTCAATT
>Ga0209427_10009448_pt1 | contig 10871 bp, 12 predicted proteins | sample DeeMarSWOR136_30_FD_187465 | JGI IMG/M metagenome (GOLD analysis project Ga0209427, IMG submission 187465) | Marine sediment microbial communities from White Oak River estuary, North Carolina - WOR-1-36_30 (SPAdes) (version 2) | ecosystem: Environmental > Aquatic > Marine > Intertidal zone >... | reverse complement strand
GCATCGCAGTCTTGGGTACCGTAATCGACCGTGAGGGGATTGGTAAGCTCATCGGCGGCGCCATCAGGGGTAACAACATCCACCTGAATTGTGGGTATGTTGGAATACATATTAGGAAGAGCGACGCCTTCGTGATAGCCGATAACGAGATTTCGGGTGAAGCGTATTATGGAATAATGATATCGGGACGCAGGAAATCCGGCGATCTCGACTTGAAGGCTTATAAAAACCTGGTTGAGGACAACGACTTGAATACTATGGAAATAAGAAGCCCTGACAGATATAGTGACAGCCACGTCGATGGGCGTATGTTCACAGGCTCAGAAGGTAAATCCGCTACAGCCCATGTCTGGCTGAACACTTACTCTAAAGAAAACGACATTAAACTCAAGGCCGGTGAAACCGTGATCGATGAGGGAGAAGATAACATTATAACTAATGTTAAACATGAAGAAACGAGTCAGTGACCTATTCTGGCTCCCTTCTAGTAGATTACTGATTTTCTGTTACGTAAGAACACCTAGAACTCAAGACCTAATCCTTATCATTCTTCATCCTAAACCCTCATCCGTAGATTTGAATTTACATTGAAATAAAATTACCAAAATAATCTTTATAATTAGAGAGTTTAAAAGACATGACTGTGATTCAGAACTTTAATAATAGTAGACAATTTTTATTGGGGTTAAGCCAATGAGATTATACGTTCATAGAGTGCAAAAGGTTCTTCCACTCATTGTTTTGCTGCTTGCATCTGTCCAAGCCGCATATGGACAGACCGAGAATGTCCCCCAGGAGCTGTCCTTCATCGTATACCCTGACGGGTACGTCGCCATTGATTATACCCTCAATGTGGACCCAACCAAGGTAAGTGTGAACGTTTCGCTATTCGGTACGCTGTACGAGGACCTGCTCGTCGAGGATCAAGATGGTGTGGGACTCGACCACTCCCCCATCGATGGGGGGATCACGGTGGACTCCCTCGGCTCCGCCTCTGTCCTGATCGTCTACGTTACGCCGGACCTCACCGGTAAGGTGGGTCAGATCTGGACCTTCGCAGCCTCAACTCCCATCCCCTCCGCAGTCCTGCTGCCTGAGGGCTCCAACATCTTCGACTTCGACCCATTTCCTATTGGGATGAGCAGCCTGAACGGCCACCTCCTCCTCACCATGCCCGAAGGGGAGATCGAGGTCTCATACATCGTCGGGGTCGTAGGCACACGGGAACACGCACTAGCAGTAATAAAAGATGCCGAGGGATTCATCCAAGCTGTCAAGGACGAAGGGATGATCACGGACGAGGCAGACGACCTCCTAGAAGGGGCCTACTCAGCTTATGATTCCGAGAACTACGTAGAGGCCGAGGAACTCGCTGGGCAAGCCAAGACCTTAGCCCAAAGTATAAGGGAAGCAGCCTTATCGGCCATCGAGGAAATAACATCAGCTGAGACCACAATAGCCATGGCTGAGGAATCTGGTGCCACGGTGGGCCTCGATGAAGCGAAGAGCCTTCTCCAACAAGCAGAGGAGGCGTATGACGAAGGTGATTACTCAGGCGCCAAGGATCTCGCTGAACAGGCCTACGCCAAGGCTTCGAGCGCCACAGTGCCCTCCCAAGGGGGCATACCCACCATGTGGCTCATTGGGGGAGGTGGAATCGTACTACTGGTCGTAATAGGGGCCCTACTGATGAGGGGGAGGAGCAGGCCAAGGCGCCCCGAAGCCCGTTACACGTACGATCTCGACGAATTATTTGAAGAAAAACCTCATCTTCGGATGGACGACAAGGAGATGATACGGTTCCTCGCCGATTCGGGCGGGGAGGCCTTCGCCGCAGAGGTTCGGGACCGCTTCGAGATACCTAGGACGAGTCTCTGGAGGATGATAAGAAGGCTTGAGGGTGAGGAAGTCGTGGAGGTTGAGACAATCGGGGGCCAAAGTTTAGTTAAAATTGCCCAAAAATACCGAACGGGGGGCTCAGGGAGGTGAAACAGGTGTTCCAAAACGTTTCTCCATGTTCCTCTAATTCAAGTATGACATCAATAGATTCAGTGATTAACGTGCGATACGAGAAGATAATTGCGCTCTTCATGCTTGCGATGCTGGTCTCACCCACCTTCATCGTCTCCGGAGCTACTGTCAAGCCATACAAAGTTGAGGGTTCTACACTGGCCGTAAGCGTAGTTCAGGCAACAAACGCCACTGTCGTAGCTTACAAAGGTACTGCTCTAAGCGCGAACGTTACTGTCAGGAATTACGAGAAGATCACCGAGAACCTCCTAGAGCAGTTGGAGAGGAACCAGGAGAGGATTGAAGCTTTCATCGAGAAGCTCGGTGACGTTGAGATTCCTGAGGATGCAAGGGAGAGCTTCAGTAAAGGTGTGAACGCCACGGAGGATGCGAAAGGCCTCTTCGAGGATGGCGACAACGAGGGGGCCGCCGAGAAGGCCTACGAGGCCATGAGATACTTCGCAGACGCCTTCAAGAAGCTGCAGGCGTCTCTCCCGGAAGAACCCAAAGAGGATGTAGAGGTCGAAGCTGAAAGGGCCAGAGGCCTTAAGGTGGCGATTGAAAGAGCCTTCGAATACCTCGACAGGGTGAATACTACAGTCCAGAACCTAGACGAGGACATAGACATCAGCCCAGTGATCGAGGAACTCAAGACAGCTAAGATGCTACTCGAGCAAGCGCTGGGCTACCTCGATGAAGGAGAAATCGACACAGCAGCTAGGGCACTTGCAGCTGCTAGGGAGACCCTTGGCAGTGCCAATGGTCTTCTCAACAGCATGATCAAGAAACAAAAGGAGAATAAGGCAGAGAGGTTCATGGTGCAATTGTCAGCAAACATCCGTAACATCAACGGGACGTTGGACCATCTAAGGGAACGCCTCGAGGAGGGCAAGACCACCAGCGTCAAGAACGTCTTAAACACGACAGCGAGGAAGATAGAGAGCCTGAGGGAGCGACTTCAGGAAGAGGGTATCGACGACTTACTGGACGAGCTGAAGGACGCAGTCGACGACATTGATGACAGCCTAGACGAGTTGGATGACAGCAACACAGCGGCTAATCTGAAGGAGATGAATAGGATCCATTCGCGGGTCCAGGTGTTGAACGCTACCGCCCTGAAGCTAGAGAGCAAGGGACTGAACAACACGAAGGTCAAGGCGGAGATCGGCTACACGAACAGCCTGCTGCAGTGGATGAGGAACCGTTACGAGGAGGGCAACATCGAGGAGTTCGAGGAGCTCATCGAGGAAGCTAGGAAGAACTACTATGACATAAGCGATGAACTACCAGAACCCAAGGTCTCAGATATCAAACAGAGAATCCGTGAACAACTTAGGAACATGCTGGGAACCGCTGTAGATAGTGACGACGAGGGCGATACAGGCGATGACGACGAAGATGAAAGTATCTACATAAGGAGGAAAGTGTACGGGGTAATCGGGGAGATAGCTGAACTCGCCAAGAAATTGACCATCCTCGACATGAAGATACGCCGTCTATCCTACCTAGACGTTAATGTTTCAGAAGTCAAAGTCATGGCAGACGAAGCAAGAGATCTTCTCAAGAAGGCTAAAGAGCTCGTTGAGGACGACACAGAGGCCGCGGAAGCCTTGCTTGAAACCATAGAAGAACTGCTTGATGGAATTGAAAACCTCCTTGAAGACCTGGGAGAAGAATTAGAGAGCGCGGGCACGCAGAGTTTGACCGGGGAAAGTGAAAAGCCCTCGACCAACAACACTACCGGTGGACTTAAACCAACGACTCCTTGATCGGTGAACAACTGAAGCCTCAATTTCATAAATATTTTTTAATTTTCTACTGTAAAAAGAATAAATTCTATCTCATTTCAGTTATGCCCGTCTTCAGCTAATTATAAAAGAAGGCTTCGTTAAACGCAAGTAGACTTTTGACCTTTCATATATTTCGAGTTTAAACCTCTTATACAGTTTGACATCGGACTTATATCGATAATCGTCACCGATTAGGAGAAGGAGAGAGTCGGTGTTGGTTGATCGTTCTGAGGAGATGGTTCCCCTAGGCGAGGCGGAGAACGAGGTCAAGGTGGTCACCCAGAGGCTGACGCTGATCCATCTCGCCTACGCTAGGACCCTCGTCGACGAGTTCGGCTGGAAGAGAGGGAAACAGCTGGTCATGAACGCTATGAAGGAGTATGGGAGGAGGGTGGCCGAGAGGACGAAGCAGGGCCACCAGAGCCTCCCAAAGTACGGCTTCTGGGAGAAGCGGGAGGGAAAACCATCGCTCTGCGAGCTGGGAAAGCTCGTCTTAGAGTACGACGAGCTGGACATCGGCAGCCTCTACTGCCTCATCGATCCCGCCAAGACAATGTGGGCGAACCCCGAGGAGAAGCTAGTCCACACCAAGTGCCTAGCCGTCGGCGACGAGCACTGCGAGTTCGAGACCGTACCTACAACCGACAAGGATAAGGAAGATTTCTTCGGAGAGGGCAGGGACTGGTCTCACGTGGACCCGAGGCTCGACGAGTACTATAGGGAGAAACACAGGGCCTGAATACACACTATTTCCCCTAGGAACCGAGCTCTGAATCTCAAGGCGCTGCTCTGCTCGAAGGCGCCATTTTCATTTTCGCGCCAGAACTTTTCTCGTATTCGTAGATGAGTCGGGAGGTCACCACCCAGGCCTCCAGGGGCTCATGGTATACGCTTTTCGCCTCATCCGCAAGCGACAGAGTCTCCTCGCTCATGGGGCCATGGGGGAAGGCACCTATCAGGACCGCTGGCGTCTCCTCGACGGAGAGGGCGCGGCACACTTCTTCAAGGCTAGAGGCCTCCCCATGGCTCGTAAGGGCGACGGTGTGAGTCGGTTCGATCTCCTTTATCAGGTCAGCAAGCCCCATGGGCCTCGAGGTCATCAGCGCTCCCTCCCCCTCAGGGGGGACTCTCCCCTCCGAAAAGAGCTGCTCGATTAAGCTGTTGAACCTGTTGCAGTCCCTCGGCAATCTTGCCTCCGGGGAGACCTCTATTGAGAAGCCCCCATATGCGTGGACCCAGGTCCTGAGCTCCCCAATCCTGTTCAGGGGAGAGCCCAGGGACTCAAGCAGGCAGAAGTGGGCGATATCGGGCCTCCCCCTCTTGTGCCCCTCCGGTAGCCCCTCCATGGCACGGTGGTGGAGGCTCCTGTCGAGGAGAACCTCCTCGGGCCTCTTGCCCCGCCTCTTGGCGTTCCGCCTCACCGCGGGGTGGCCCGCAATGGCCAGGGGCACTGTCTCGAGGGCCGCCTCCACGAGTATTAAATGGAGCATACCTGCAGTTCCTTAAAATAGGGCGCGCACTTCTTAAGTCTGGTTGGTGTTGTCCGTGGCCGAGGAGTTCACCCTGGCTCCTATGAGGAGGCTTATCAGGAAGCACGGCGATCTCAGGATAAGCGAAGGCGCCGCCGAGGAGCTTAGGCAGGTCGTAGGCGACTACGGATCCAAGGTTGCAAAGGCTGCCATCGCCCACGCCGTGGGTGAGAGTAGGAAGACGGTCCTAGAGAGGGATGTGAGGGCCGCAGTTGAAATAGTCGATCGTGGGGGAGCCGAACTCTGAGCGATGGCAGAGGGCAGACCCGGCCGATGGGGCTGCTAGGATTCATCTTCGGCAAGCAGGCCGACTACGTCAGGAGCCTCGCCCCCCTCTATGTGATCTGCCTCACGGGGTTCCTGTTCTCCCTCTCCGTCGGCTGGTATATGGGGGACAACGTCTCTGCCAGCATAATGGAGGAGGTTCTGGAGGCCCTCCCGGACACCGAGAACATTGGGCTCGGAGGGCTCTTATTCGTCATTCTCTTCAACAACGTAACCAAGAGCTTCCTCTTCATGGTTCTCGGAGTGGTCGCCTGCATCCCGCCCCTCTACTTCAGCTTCATGAATGGCTTCCTCCTAGGCCACTTCTCCTATACCTTCAGCGCCGACTACGGACTGGCCTTAACCCTCGCCTCTCTGCTGCCCCACGGCATCATCGAGGTCCCAACCATTCTCCTGAGCTCGACCATTGGCATGCGCCTCGGGTACAGGGTGATAAACCGTCTCAGAGGGGAGAGAGGGCTAGGAGCAGAGTTCGGAATGGCCCTCAGGCTCTTCGCTACGAGGATAGTACCGCTTCTCCTACTTGCCTCCATCATAGAGGTAACAATCATCCCCATCCTGACATTCCTGTTCAGCCTTTGATTGGTGTGCCTCTCCGGCAATGTTATCAATGAGGAGAAGGTATGAACGAGATATGATCTCAAAGGGAGATAACAAGTTCAACTGCTGTGAGAGCACCCTGATAAGGATAGACAGGGAACGAGAGCTACTAGGCTTCGGGCCTGACGTTATGAAGATAGCCTCGTGCTTCGGGGGCGGTGTCGCCGGATGGGGGAGCGTCTGCGGAGCCGTGAGCGGGGCCGCTATGGCCCTGGGCCTACTCCACGGGACAGATGGCGGCGAGGATCACGAGGAGTTCAGCAGGAGGAGAACAGAGCTCAGGGACCAGTCTCAGAGCTTCTTGAAGGCCTTCGAGGATAAGTGGGGCTCCGTGAACTGCATGGACCTCCTCGGCGTCGACAGGCGTACAGAGGAGGGGAAGAAGAGGTACGAGGAGCTCAGCGCTCAGGGCGCATTCCACTGCGGCGACTACGTCGAGTGGGCCGCCGACAAGATACTGGAGATGCTGGACTCATAGCCCACGACCATCCTTGACAATCCTTTTCTGCAGCTCTGCTCCAAAGGAAAGGTGAGGTGCACCAACCTGAAAGCGGTTCTCTTCGACCTCGAGGACACCCTCGTCGTCTCGGGCTATAGGTGGTCCCCAGGGCTCATGGTGGATCTCAGGAGGCAGGCTCGGGAGGTCCTCATTAGGAATGGTGTGCCTGCTAACGTCCTAGGGGGCGTAGTTAGATACACTTTATTGAGAAATCTCTCATTCCGATGGGCTGAGGAGAATCTGGACCCATCCGAGTCCGCTAGGCTACGAGATGCTGTAGAGGCGATGATGAAGCCCTTCGATGAGGATACCGCCGAGAAGGCCGAGCTCTTCCCTGACACCCTTGAAGCCCTATCCATGCTGACTCGAAACGGGGTAGCCATGGGGTTGGTCACAAACACATCGACCGCCGCGGCGCTCAGGATGATGGACAGGTTCGATATGAAGGGCTTCTTCCCCGTAGTGGTCTCGAGGAACGACGTGCCCCTGCTGAAGCCCGATCCAGCCATGCTCTACAAGGCTAAGGAGATGTTAGGAATCGATGTCGGATGGATGGTCGGCGACTCCATCTTCGATGCTGATGCCGCTAGGAGCATTGGTATCAGATCCATCATCGTGAGGAGAGACGGTGTCAAGCCCGAATTCGAGCACGATCATTTCATCAGTTCCCTTGAAGGCATATACCCACTTATATCAGGGTCTTAGAGCTGCTAAAGGCACCTCGACTCCTTTTATTCACCAACCAAATTGGATGAGAATGTAAATTTAATGCGAGGATGAGATCTGTCAAATCAGAGTTGGAGTACGCAGTCCCCGAAGTACGGGGCGACCCTGTCCCTGAACGCCCACATCTCCTGGACGCTGTAGGGCTTGACCTCCGAGTACTCGGGGCACATCGTCCTCCCGCCCATGAACCTCCTTATCACGAACCTCCTTGATCCCACGAGGTACTGGGCTATCTCCTCCAGGTCCCCGCCGTCCAGTAGCCCTGGCACCATAGTGGCCCTGAACTCGTAGTCGACGCCTCCGCGCCTGAGGAGCTTCATGCTCTCGTTCACGGCTCCTACGTCCACCTTTTTCCTGACAACCTCGGGATACCGGCTGAGGGGCGCCTTGACGTCCAAGGCCACGTAGTCGACCACCTTCTCCTCCATTAGCTTCCTGATCCTCTTGGGCCTCGAGCCGTTCGTGTCCAGCTTGACGCTGTACCCCATAGACTTCACCCTGAAGAGAAAGGGGAGGAGGGCGTTGTGAAGTGTGGGCTCCCCTCCGCTGATGCAGAAACCGTTGAGGAACCTCCTCTTCTGGTATAGGGCGTCGAGGACCTCCCTCCTAGGCACGGTCTCAACCTGATGTGGGGTCAGCACGATGTCCGGGGTGGTGCAGTAGGGGCAGCGGAAGTTGCAGCCTGCCACCAGGGCCGTCGTGCACAGCTTGCCCGGGTAGTCCCTGAAGCTCAGGTTCCTGACGCCGGTGATGGGCAGGGGCTGACGTGGGCGGTCCCTTCTGCGGCGGCGGCTCAACGACGTAAACCCCATCTCAGCTCCTCCCAGCTTCCGGCGTGGCTCAGATATCAAGCCCTGCACGGGTCCTTAAACATGTTGAGGTTATATTGTATCGTGAGTATACAGTATCGGTGGAAACGGATTTGACAAGAGGAATCGGGAAGGAGTTCATGGAGAAGACCCAGTACAAGTACCTTGAGCCGTCGGACCAGAATAAGGGAATGCCCCAGCCTCCCCTGGAGCTCCCCCAAGACCCCGAGAAGGCCATCATCGACCTACCGAAGCCGTCCGGCATTAGGGTCGAATACGATCTCAGGAAGGCAGTCGAGGGGCGCAGGAGCGTCAGGTCCTACTCGAATAAACCCCTCACCATGGAGGAGCTCTCCTGGCTCCTCTGGTGCACCCAGGGGGTGAAGGAGGAGATCGGGAGGCCTGCGACCCTGAGGACAGTGCCATCAGCCGGGGCCCGCCACGCCTTCGAGACCTTCTTGCTCGCCAACCGAGTCGAGGGGCTGAGGCCCGGGCTCTACAGGTTCCTGGCCGTAGAACACAAGCTCCAGGAGGTCGACATGGATCGGGACATAGCCGACAGGGTCACCGAAGGCGCCTACAGGCAGGCGATGGTGAAGAGGGCCGCGGCAACCTTCATCTGGATCGCAGTCAAGTACAGGATGTACTGGCGCTACGGGGAGAGGGGCTACAGGTACCTCCACCTAGACGCCGGCCACGTCTGCCAGAACCTGTACCTCGCGGCGGAGGCCATAGGATGCGGGGCCTGCGCCATAGGGGCCTTCTACGACGAGGAGATCAACGGGGCCCTCCACCTCGACGGCGAGGAGCAGTTCGTCATCTACATGGCACCGGTCGGTAAGAAGTAGGGCAACCGGTAGTATGGTTAGTCGACAACTCTTTTTTTCCCTTACAAATAGAGAATAGTGAAAAAATTTTTGGTTTACGCCTTCTTCAGGTTCTCTGCGAAGGCCTTGCCGAACTCCTTGCTCTTCTCCAGGTACTCGTCGGCGTGGTACTTGATGTTGGTGCTCGTCTCGACGTTGACCTCTTCCTGGACCTTGAAGCCCAGCTCCTGGACCATGCCCTTGAGCTTCTCCTCCATCACCCAGGCGCCGTCCCAGCCGTAGCTGCCAAATACCGCCGCGTTCTTTCCCTTGAAGTCGATCCTGCCAGTTTTCACGCAGGCCTTCATGTTCTCCATGAGCATCCGCATTCCCTCGGTGACGTTCGCGTAGGTGCTGGGTGAGCCGAACAGCACACCGTCGGCGTTGGATACCATGGTGAGGGGGAACGGGTCTCCAATCTTCTTCACCTCGACGACCATGCCGTCGACGGATTCCGCGCCCTCGGCTATGGCCTTGGCCATCTTCTCGGTGTTTCCGGTCACGCTATCGTAGACAACCATTATCTTCATTCTTGATCCACCAGATCCCTGATCGTACGTTCAACCTTCTGTAACGGCTTATTTATACGTTACTTATGATGTCCGGGGTAAGCCATAATCCCCGTTCCGATCTTCCTGGGCCTCGACCCGCCGAAAGGCGTGTGTCTCGACCTCAATATTCATACCTGATGGCTCCTGAGGGTATGTAGAGAACCTTTGGTCAGGATAGGGGAGAGGACGTGCAAGACCCTTATGGGGCGTAGTGGTATAGGCAGCGTCGAGTATGCCATTAACCCCTACCTGGGATGCCAGCACGGATGTGTCTACTGCTTCGCTAGGTTCATGCGCAGGATGGGCCACGTCGGCGAGGAGTGGGGGTCCTTCGTAGATGTCAAGGTGAACGCCTTGGAGAGGCTCGAGAAGGAGCTGCCTAGGAGGAGGAAGGGCATAGTACTCCTGTCCAGCGTGACCGACCCTTACCAGCCTTTAGAGGGGAGGTACGAGCTTACGAGAGGGTGTCTGAAGCTCCTCCTCGAGCATCAGTACCCTGTGACCATACTGACAAAGTCGGACCTCGTCCTCAGGGACTTGGACCTACTGGGTGAATTCGACTCATGTGAGGTGGGCTTCACCATAACGGCCTACGACGAAGGGGTCCGCCGTGTCTTCGAGCCCTGCTCCTCCCCAATACGGGCTAGACTAGACGCGCTGGCGAGGCTGAACGATGAGGGAGTGGAGACCTACGCGTTCTTGGGACCCATGCTACCCTACCTCTCCGAGGAGGGGCTCGACGACCTCCTGGACGAGCTCGCGGCGAGCGTGAACCGTGTCATGGTCGACAGGCTCAACATAAAATCCGGCAACAGCGCAACCATCAGGAGGGCGCTGTCGGTCAACTATCCGGATGTGCAGCCACTGTTCGAGTTGGCGCTGGACAAGGAATCAAGCTACTACAAGTCCTTAAAGAACAGGATACTGGGGATGTGCCGCAGGCGCTCCGTACCGTGCGACGTCATCTACTGATTGAACGGCCTCTCGTCGATCTCGACGTTGTGGCCGTCGGGGTCGCGGAGGAAGGTGATCCTAGATCCGTCGCCGAGGGTCCGGCTCTGGAGTTCTGCGCCCATCCCCTCGAGCCTCGTGAGCAGGCCGTCGTAGTCATCTGCGTGGAAGGCGATGTGGCTTATCCTCCCCTCCAGTGCCTCGACTGGGCCTTCCGAGCGCTGCACCAGCTCCAGGAGGGTGCCCCCGACGTCC
>Ga0209427_10009446_pt1 | contig 10874 bp, 8 predicted proteins | sample DeeMarSWOR136_30_FD_187465 | JGI IMG/M metagenome (GOLD analysis project Ga0209427, IMG submission 187465) | Marine sediment microbial communities from White Oak River estuary, North Carolina - WOR-1-36_30 (SPAdes) (version 2) | ecosystem: Environmental > Aquatic > Marine > Intertidal zone >... | reverse complement strand
AAGACTGACAGAAATACAAAACCTGATTGGGCAGGGCAGCTATGAGGATGCAAAGGCTGAACTGGATGCTGCGCAAAGCAAATTGAGCGAAACCCATCAGCGCGTCGAAATACTGAGCGGCAGGATAAGGGTATCTCAAAGAATCGGCGAGTGCTGTCAGCAGCAAGCATGGCAACAGCCGGAAACGTCGCCGGGATTAACGGCATTACCTTACCCTGATACCTCTACGGCCCTCGCATGGCTGAATCAGGTTGAAGAAGAGCTGCAAAAGATACAGGCATGTAAAGCGGATGAGAATTGTGAAGAACTGGAGCTTGCCACGCTTCTGCGCATGGCTCAGCATGATGTGGACATGAGCCAGGCGATACTCGAGAACGACGAGCTGATTTTCAGGGGCGGGGTCAACCTGAAGGCTTTAAGGGCTTACAACCTGAACCTGCAAATCGCCGAACAGGACTTGAAGCGGTATAAGGACGAGCTTATGAAAACAGAGATTCTGGCACCTTTCGATGGCACCGTGGTTGATATCGGCGTCAAGGAAAACGACCAGCTCTCCTCTTTCGACTACTCGTCCAAAACTGCCGTTTATCTGGTGGATACTCGCACGGTAGAGATGGACGGCGTGGTGGATGAGATAGATATCGTTAAACTAAATGAGGTGTACAAGGAGTGCAATGAATGCAAGCAGCTAAAAGAGTGCCAGCAGTGCAACGTTAACAACAGTGATGAGATGTGCAATAAATGCAATGAATGCGAGGAAAAGTGTCCTAAAGCCATCATCACCGTGGATGCCCTGCCAGACGTAGAGCTAGAAGGCAGGGTCACCTTCGTCTCGCCTGTCGGCACAGGGGTTACCGGTATAATCGAGTACGCGGTTACCATTTCCCTTGAACCCACCGAAACAGAGCTTCAAGGAGGCTTGACCGCCACCGCCGACATCATCATCGAAGAGCACAAGAACGTCCTGATAATACCTGAACGAGCTATCAAAGGTTCTCCGGGAGACTACTGGGTGGATGTGGTGATAGACGAGGAGAAGCTAACCACTGAAAAAAGACCGGTTGTCTTAGGCGCTCAGAGCGACCGTCTCAGCGAGGTGGTCTCCGGGCTCAGCGAAGGTGAAAGGATTATTGTCGAGGCAACCCGCGGTAGTATACCTACCTCCTTCTAAAAGCCATTCGGGGGAGATAAAACAGCTATGATTGACATCAAGAATATAGTAAAAATATATAAGCTGGGAGACGTCGAAGTTGCCGCATTGAACGGGGTAACCTGTGGCATAAAGACAGGAGAGATAATCTCGATTATGGGGCCATCAGGTTCGGGAAAATCCACACTGATGAATCTCATCGGCTGCCTGGACAGACCCACTTCCGGAACATACAAATTAGATGGGACTGACGTCAGCACTTTGAATGATAACCAGCTGGCTGAGATAAGAAATAAAAAAATAGGCTTCGTTTTTCAGTCTTTCAACTTACTGCCCCAAGCCACGGCTGTGGCGAATGTAGAGCTGCCCCTGGTCTACAGCGGTGTCGGCAATAAACGCCAGCGTGCTTTTGAAGCTCTGGAGCTCGTGGACATGTCCCAGCGGGCTACTCACCGCCCCTCCGAGATATCCGGCGGCGAGCAGCAGCGGGTAGCCATCGCCCGAGCCCTGGTCAGCAACCCATCTATCATCCTGGCTGACGAACCCACCGGCAACCTGGATACCCAGACAAGCAAAGGCATTATGCTTCTTCTACAACGACTCAACAGCCAAGGTATCACAATTGTCCTCGTCACCCACGAAGAGGACATCGCTGCTTATACACAGCGCACCATTTACCTCAGAGATGGCGAGATCGTTAGCGAGAAGAAACGATGAACATCTGGGAAAGCATCAACAGTTCATGGCAAGTCCTGTTCAATAACAAGATGCGGTCCAGCCTGACCATACTTGGCATCGTAATCGGCGTCAGCGCCGTCGTCTTCCTGGTATCGTTCGGCAGGGGACATGAAGCCAACGTCACCGGAATCTTTGAGAGCATGGGTGCCAATGCCATCTACATCACAAGCGCAAGCAGTATGACGCAGTCAATATCAGGTGCTACGGGAAGTATCACCCTCGAAGATGCCGAAGCTATGGCTAACCCCAACCGTGCCCCATCCGTAGCCCTGGTCGCCCCGATGACTGAAAAATTGGCTAAAGTCGTCTACGAAAATGAAAATAGCCTTGTCGACATCATAGGCGCCACTCCCGACATCGCACAGGTCATCAGCTACCCCGTAGAAGCAGGTGAGTTCATTTCTGAGCAGGATGTCAGGAGAGGAGCCAGAGTCGCCGTACTTGGCAGTAAAACAACCACCGACCTTTTCGGTACGGAAAATCCGTTGGGCGAAACTATCAGGGTAAGCGGCACTCAATTCGAGGTTATCGGTGTCCTCGAGCAGAAAGGCGGCTTCATAGGCTCCGCGGATGATTTCATCATCATCCCCCTGACCACGATGCAGTCCAGACTGCTGGGTCAGACAACCGCAAGAGGGCGACCCGTGCAGACTATCGCTGTTAAGGCAATGAGCAGCGACCAAATAGACGATGCTAAAGATGAGGTTACCTCTATCCTGCGCCAGCGCCACAATATCAGAGAAGGAGAGGATGACGACTTCACCATCATCGATATGCAGGAAATACTCAGCAGCATGCGTGATGTGCTTGGAATCATGCAGGTATTTCTGGGCAGCGTTGGGGCTATTTCTCTACTTGTCGGCGGCATCGGCATCATGAATATAATGCTGGTTTCAGTTACCGAGCGCACGCGGGAAATCGGTATCCGGAAAGCTGTAGGTGCCAAACGCCGGGATATTCTTCGTCAGTTCCTGGTAGAATCGGCTATGCTTAGCCTTACTGGTGGCATAATCGGCCTTATTATAGCTGCACTGGGAACCTGGGCGATTAGCGGCGTAGAACTCGGGCCATACCCCGTCCAAGCCCCGATGTCAGCTGACATCGTAATCATTGCCATCATGGTAGCCATTGTGGTCGGCTTGGCTTCTGGCATTTACCCCGCCTACAGAGCTGCCAGACTTGACCCGATTGAATCATTGCGCCATGAATGACTATTTACCCTGAACCAGGGACAGGAACTCAGCCCGCGTTGCTGCACGAGTCCGAAAAAGCCCCCTGGTTGCTGAAGTGATGACATTGCTTCCCGGCTTCTTGATGCCACGCATTGTCATACACAGGTGCTCCGCCTGAACGACCACAGCAACGCCATCTGGCTGCAAAGCATCAAGAATAGCATCAGCTATCTGTGACGTCATCCTCTCCTGTAGCTGAGGACGCTTGGCGAATACCTCTACCACCCGCGCTATCTTGCTCACCCCAACAACCCGCCCCTCTTTATTAGGAATATAGCCGACATGAGCCACGCCATAAAACGGCAGTAGATGATGCTCGCACATAGAGTAAAACGGTATATCCCTCAAAACTACCATTTCACGATGCCCAACTTCAAAACCTACCGTTAATTCTGCCGTGGCATCCATATCCAACCCGGAAAAAACCTCAGCGTACATCTCGGCAATCCGTTGCGGTGTACCATGAAGCCCTTCCCTTCCAGGGTCATCACCGATAGCCTCAATTATAGATGTTACCGCTGTTTTAATCTTAGCTAAATCAACCACTTCTGCCTCCTCTTTTGTTTGTTATTACCCGCCAACGTCTTCTATATGTATTGCGGTCAAGCCCAACCCAAATTTTTCTCAACCGCACCCACGTCGGCAGGGAGTTCCGGGAATGGTTCAGCAAACTTTGCTGGAATAGCAGGGTCTTTTAGCCCGGTGCCGGTAATAAGACAGACAACCTTCTTGCCTGAAAGCTTCAACCCCTGTCCAACCATCTTAATGAGACCAGCCACAGAAGCTGCCGAGGCTGGCTCGCCGAAAACCCCTTCTTTCCTTGCCAGAAGCTTATAGGCAGCTAGAATCTCCTCATCGCTGACGCAGTCAATCACCCCGCCTGATTGATCCCGAGCAACTACTGCTCCTTGCCAGCTAGCCGGATTACCGATTCTAATCGCCGTAGCCAGGGTTTTTGGCCTCTTGAAAATTCTGTCCTTGACTATGGGCGCTGCTCCTTCGGCTTGAAAACCAATCATCCTGGGTGTCCGGGTTGCCTTACCAGCCTGTTTATATTCGACAAAGCCCTTCCAATAGGCGGTGATATTGCCGGCATTGCCCACCGGCATGAAGAAGTAATCAGGAGCCTCGCCTAAATCGTCAACAATCTCAAAAGCCGCCGTCTTTTGACCTTCAATCCGATATGGATTCAGTGAATTAACCAGTGTAACCGGATGCTTTTGAACCAGAGCGCGGACTATCTGGAGAGCCTGGTCAAAATTGCCCTGTATAGCGATAATCTTAGCCCCGTAAGCTATAGCTTGACCTAACTTGCCTAAAGCAATCTTCCCTTTTGGCACGATAACGACAACATCAAGACCAAATCTGGCTCCATAAGCAGCGGCTGAAGCGCTGGTATTGCCGGTAGAAGCGCAAATCACACAGCGACTGCCATCTTCCACTGCCTTGGCTATAGCTACAACCATACCCCGGTCTTTGAAAGAGCCGCTGGGATTACACCCCTCGAGCTTAAAATAAAGCTCACCACAGCCGAACTCCTTCTCCAAGGCGACAGACCTGACCAGAGGGGTATCTCCCTCACCCAGCGTTATCACAGGAGTAGCCGGTGTAATCGGCAAAAACTCACGGTATCTGACTAGAACACCACGCCCCATTTTCCCCTAAGCCTCTACCCGAACAAAATTAGTGATCTCCTTAACTACAGCCAAACGCTCAGCTTTCTTAAGTGCCTGCTGAACTGCCTTCTCTTTAGCTGGATGAGTCATTATCACAATCTCAGCAATTTGAGTGGATGGGTCAGTCTCTTTCTGAATTACCGAGGAAATACTAATGGCGTGGTCACCCAATATTTTAGAGATTTGCGCCAAAACGCCTGCTTCATCAGCAACGTCCATTCTCATATAATATCGAGTCTCTATCTCGTCCATTGGTTTAACAGTTCGTCCGCTTGCAAAAGGTAACCTCGGGACATCAGCTGTTCCGCGGTTGATATTCTGAGCTATCTTTATAATATCGGAAACAACCGCGCTTGAAGTTGCTCTGGGCCCAGCCCCCTCCCCATAAAAGATAACCTTGCCCACCAGGTCGCCTTCCACATGAATCGCGTTGTAAACGCCATCCACCTTGGCCAGCAGAGCATCCTCCGGGATAAATACAGGATGAACACGAGCTTCAATAGAATTCCCGGATCTTTTGGCAATAGCCAGAAGCTTTATGGCATAACCCAATTCCCGAGCATAGCGGAAGTCGCGAGCCTGGAGCCTTGAGATTCCCTCGTGGTAAACATCTTCCGACGTAACTTCAGTGCCGAAAGCGATGGTTGTCAGTATAGATAACTTATAGGCAGCATCAACCCCTTCTATATCATTCGTGGGATCAGCTTCAGCATAGCCTAGCTCCTGAGCATTTTTTAAAGCCACGGAAAAATCTAGCCCCTCCCTGGCCATTCGAGTCAAAATATAATTAGTTGTTCCGTTGAGAATTGCATAAATAGCTGAAATATCATTAGCTACCAGGTCTTCCTGAAATGGAGCAATTAGAGGTATACCTCCGCCAACACTAGCCTCATAGCGAAGAGACACTTGATGGTCTCTAGCCACAGTCAGAAGCTCGCTCCAGTGTTTGGACATAACCTCTTTATTAGCAGTAACGACATGCTTGCCGCGGGTTAAAGCCTCTCTCATATATTCGAACGCAGGATGCTCTCCGCCCATAAGTTCCACAACTATATCCACCTCAGGATGGCCAACCAGCTCCTCGAACTTAGTGGTAAAGATATCACGCTTAATTCCCAACGAGCCGTGCTTGGCCAAATCTTTCTCCAACACCTTCTTCAAGACAAGCTTGCTGCCTGCTTCTCTAGACAAAGTATCCGGTTTGCCAATCAATGCCTTGGCCATACCGCCGCCGATCACACCCAAACCCATCAAACCGATACCAATGCTCTTTCTTGCCGCCATGACGATTACTCCCTCTTTTTAAGAACTCGTTCCACTGCCCAGGACTTTTGCTCTTCAGTCAGATACGTTTCTACCGATATCTTCTCGCTCTGCTCAATGAGCAAGTCTTCAAAAAGCTTCAACTTCACCGCATTCCTGGTCTCATCATCCAACAACCGACTGTCATCTCTGTCTAAAACCTTTATCAGCCAATAGCCTCCCTTAGTTTGAGCAGAGTCATCAGCTGTCGGCTGGCTCAATATACCTGGTTCAAGCTGCATAGCAAGCCCCAGAGCAATCCTGCCACCAAATCCCCATTCTTCGGTCCAGCCCAAATCACCTCCCTGCTCCTTGCTCACAGAATGCTGGGAATATTCTTCAGCCAAATCTCCAAAATAATCACCAGCCTCTATCCTGGCCCTTATTTCTTCCGCCTCCTGCCGACTTCCTAAGAGAATACCTCTAGCATGTTTACCCTTTTGCTCGTCCTCTTCCGTCACTTCCATCAGCCAGTAACCTATTCCTTTGGTGACCGATCCATCATAAATCGGCTCGCTGAGCACTCCTGGCTCAAGCTCAAAAGGAATGTCTTCAAGTAGTGAACCTTCTAAAACCCCCAGAAATACATAGGTAAAATCTTTAGGCAGCCAGCCTAAATCGCCGCCTTTCTCCCTAGTTGTTGCTTCCACAGAATATCTATTCGCTAAAGCAGTAAAATTATCTCCAGCTTTCAGCATATCTGTGACTTTCTCAGCCACCTCTTCGCTTTCCAAGAACATCGCTTGAACCTGCACCTGTTCGCACTCAGTCGGTACCTTAGGATCAAAGTGGTTTTGAAACAGCCTGGCTGCAAGCACTTTAGAAATAACGGCATCCCTGTAAACTTTATCATCGGGGAGACCCAGACTTGCCAGCTCACTACTTACTTCGTCTGCACTCACACCAAAACCGAGGTCTGCAGCAATCTTCATTACCATCTCACCTGAGCCGATGACTCTGGTAAGCTCATCTGCCATAGCCCACGTCTCAGTAGCATCTTTCCCTTGACTGTAAAGCTCAAGCATCTTCACGTAATAATCCATATCAAAGACAGTATCATCTATTTTCATCACAGGCTGATGGAGCGGTTTAACTTGCTCATCGTAATATCCATAACCGATATATCCCACAACCAGGGCAATAAAGATGCTCCCAACAATGATTATGATACGCTGGGTACGTTTCTGGCGTTGCCACTTAGACAATTGACGCCTAGTAGGTGGGCGTCTCAATTCGGGTTTTATACGCTTCTTAGCCAAAGTCCAGGTTCCTTTCCTGATTGAACATGAATTAAGCGAAATTTACTTTGTCTCAATTAGCCACTTATGATAACATATTGACTAATTCAAAGCCACGGGGTGTAGCGCAGCCTGGTAGCGCACCTGAATGGGGTTCAGGTGGTCGCCGGTTCAAATCCGGCCACCCCGACATCTACTTGTCCAAACCCACCTCAACTCTGCACACTGGGACAGTGCTTTTAAATGCAGAAATCGGCTTCACAAGATGTAACACAGGCTATAAAACGGCAAACTGAGTGAAACGGGAGACCTGAGTTAATTCACAACTGCAACTTGAATGTCGAGATTATTGTATCGAAAGGATAGTCAGCATATCCGTCCTTATCTCCCGCTGTGTCTAGCTTATAGACATTTGTCTCCGTCTGCTTAAAGTAAGCCTCCCCATGAAAGGTCTCGTTTAAGTTCGTATCATACTCATAAGAAAGATACCAGTCCCAAAAGCCCTCCCCTGGTCTATCTTCAAGCTTTATCACTTCACCCCAGGCTGTTCCTATAGAAATAAGCCAGTAATTGGAGGCTTGTCTAGCTGTCATACCTTCTACGACATCTATCATGACTGAAGCTTTGCGAGTTGGAGAAATTATGAGGCATTTTGTCCCATCTTCAGCCACCTGAACATTCCAACCGACCGGATAGCTGATGGAATACCCAGCCTTTTCATTGGTATATGTGGTATAACCAGGATTACCACAAGAAACGAGAGAACCAATCAACAAGACAACAAGTCCTAGAAATAGAAACCAACATTTTCTGTTATTCCTCAATGAAACCTCCTTGCAGGACCAATTTTAAAACAATCCTCTTGATTATACTTTGAAATAGGCAATCTGTCACCCCCATATCTGAATTTCTCTAAATGCCAGTTATCTCCCAATCTGGAAGCCAAAAATCAATCGGAGTAGGTTTCTCGCTTAATTAAATAACACAAACAAACACCTCGCATTGTCAGAACACAAGTATTATGGTATGCTTGCTTCTAGCAAAGGAGGAGGTAGTACAATGGCAGCCGACCCTAACAAAGAAAAATATGAATCGAGACCATGGTTAAAGTTTTTCCTCAAAGAAGTGCCACCAGATGTTGAAATCCCGAACAAGTCTGCGGTCGAAACCTTTAATGAAGCCACGGATAAATGGAAAGACAGAACTGCCGTAATATTTTACGGCAAGAAGATGAGCTACCACGAATTGAGAGACCACGTCGATAGGTTTGCCACAGCCCTGCATGATTTAGGCGTCAAAAAGGGAGACCGGGTTGCTTTACTACTACTGAACTCGCCTCAATTCATCATAGCTTATTTCGGAGCACTGAAAGCTGGAGCTACGCTAACCGCCATCAGCCCTGTTTATGTCAGTCCTGAGATCAAACACCAACTTGAAGACAGCGGAGCCAAAATCATCGTCTGCCAGGATATTCTTTTCGATAATTTCGATCGGACAGGGCTCAAGCTGGATAAGGTCATCTTAACTAGTATTTCTGAATACCTGCCGGGCATGAAAAAGTTTCTGGGCAGCAGTGTGCTCCGGGCTGTATATCAAAAGATGGCAGTACCACCTGCTGAACTCTTCGAAAGAGAGGGATTCTATCAATTCCAGGACCTGATAAAGAAATACCCACCAAATCCACCGAAAGTCGAATTCAACATTGGAGAGGACCTGGTAACACTTCAATACACCGGGGGGACAACGGGGCTGCCCAAAGGGGCTATGATAACCCATTACAACCTCACCGCTGCCCGCTACCTAGGGGCAGAAGTCTGGGGAGACGTCGTTCAAGAGGGTAAGGAAACCGTATTAGCATACTTGCCCTTTTATCATATCTACGGCCAGGCTGTAGTTATGCTAGGGTCACTATCACAGGGCTACACCCTGGTTATATTTACCACTCCAGACCTTGACGACATCTTAAACGCTATTGAAAGTTACAAGGCAACCATTTTCTACAGCGTTCCATCTCTGTACGAATACCTTAGAGATTATCACCGCACGGACAGAGTCAATTGGAAGCGTATAAAGGTGCTCGTCTCCGGCGCCGACGCTCTTCTTGAGGACACCTCAACAGGTTGGGAAAAGCGGACAGGCGCAAAAATACACGAGGGCTGGGGAATGACCGAAACCACCTCAATAGGGATGATAAGCCCATACGGGAGACCGAAATATGGCTCTTTTGGTATACCAATGCCTAACACCATAGGCGCCATACTTGACCCCGAAAGTAAAAAATTTCTCCCCGTGGGTGAGATAGGCGAACTGGCAATAAAGGGGCCGGAAGTAGTGAAAGGCTACTGGAACAATCCTGATGAAACGAAGAAAATGTTCGTAGACATTGACGGCGAAACATGGGTCAGGACAGGCGATTTGGCAAGAATGGATGAGGAAGGCTACTTCTACTTCTACGACAGAAAGCGTGATATGATAAAGTACAAGGGTCTGGCAGTATTTGCCAGGGAGGTAGAGGAGGTCCTGGCCGCTCATCCACAAGTTAAAGAAGCCGGTGTCATCGGAGTTCCAGACCAAGATGTTGGGGAAAAAGTTAAAGCAATCGTCGTTCTGGAAACAGAGGCAAGAGGCAAAATCTCAGAAGAAGAAATTATGAAATATTGCGCTGAAAGTCTGGCTCACTACAAATGCCCTAAAATCGTTGAGTTCAGGGGAGAAGTACCCAAGACGGATGTCGGCAAGGTATCACGCCGTGAACTGAGAGAGGAGGACCTGTAAAATGGTGCCGTTTCTCGAAGTTGAGAACTTAACCAAGCGCTTCGGCGGGCTGCTTGCTGTCAACGATGTAAGCTTCAAGATAGAAAGGGATGAAATCGTTGGTCTCATCGGCCCCAACGGCGCCGGAAAAACTACCCTTATCCGATGCATACTCGGTATATTGAAGCCCGATTCAGGAAAAGTCAGATTTAATGGCAAAGACATAACCAAATGCCGCCCCTGGGAGATAGTGCAAAGGGGGATGGTAGGAACTTTCCAGGTGGTCAAGCCCTTCCGCCATTTACCTATTATCGCCAATGTTCTGGTAGGTTGTCTCTGTCCACGGATAACCAAGCGTGGTGAATGGGTCAAAAGAGCCGAAGTAAGAGCACGAGACGCCTTGGAGTTCGTCGGTATCGCCGACCTGGCTCTCGAACCGGCTTCCATCCTATCGCACGGTGATCTAAAAAGGCTGGAAGTCGCCAGGGCAATCGCCACGGAACCGGAGCTGCTTATCCTCGATGAGCCGTTCGGCGGACTGAATCCCGCAGAAACAGAGCTTGTGGCCAAATCGATGAGAAGATTGCACAAAGGTGGAAGATTTGGCAGACTCCACAGCGAAGGGCCAGCTATGCTTATCATAGAACATAAGCTTAGTGAACTGATGAAGATAGTGGACAGGGTTATTGTACTTAACTTTGGCGAAGTCATTGCCCAAGGCACACCTGAAGAAATATCCAGTAATAAGCAGGTGATCGAAGCCTATACAGGCAAGGAGGTGCTC
>Ga0209427_10009442_pt1 | contig 10876 bp, 6 predicted proteins | sample DeeMarSWOR136_30_FD_187465 | JGI IMG/M metagenome (GOLD analysis project Ga0209427, IMG submission 187465) | Marine sediment microbial communities from White Oak River estuary, North Carolina - WOR-1-36_30 (SPAdes) (version 2) | ecosystem: Environmental > Aquatic > Marine > Intertidal zone >... | reverse complement strand
ATCAATAAGAGAGTTTGCTGGTTTCCCTGATGATGACGATGAGGATGATGAAAATAAAATGAGCATTGAACAGAAATGGTGGGCTAATTACAGGCTCTCTAAGTTACTGTATAAAGAGATTCTGGCTGTTTTGAATAAATATAATATGCTGTTTCCTGAGCCGTATAAAGGTTTTAGTAATGTTGAAATGAAATCACTTTGAGGATATGTTTTAAAGAGAGAAAATTGTGTCTGTTTTCAGTTTAAAAAAAGGAAAAATATAAATAATATACAAAATCTGTCTCCAATCTGGTTATTTAAAACCCATTACATACATGTATTCCAATTAAAGAAGAAATAGGTGACATAAGATGTATGTGATGATACATGGGGGAAAATGGTGATGAGGAAAGAAATCATATCAAAGAAGGCAATTATTTTTGGACTAACCATTTTATTCATCGGAGTAAGTCTTTTACAACACACTCAAACAACTGTTAAAGCGAACCTTACCGATGGTCTCATTGCTTATTGGAGTTTTAATAGTGGAAATGCAAATGATGACTCAGGAAACGGTCATCATGGAACAGTATATGGTGCAACGATAGTCGAAGGAAAATCTGGTAATGCCTATAATTTCGATGGCGTGAATGACTATATTTCTTTTTCTGATTTTACTTCCTCATATAACCAAGGAACGTTTGTTGCATGGGTAAAACATTCAATTCCCAATGGACAAGTTGGACTCATCTATGCAGAAGCAGATGAGGATGCTCCAATAAATAAACCATATATTTGGTTCGGATTTGATGGAGGTAAACTCTATTTTGCAAGAGATGTCTATGGGATGGAATCAAATTATCAAGGCAAGATTGAAGTTGGAGCAAACGATGGTCGATGGCATTGCGTAGCGTTTTTATCCACAGGGTCAGCGAATCGTTTTTATTTTGATGGTGAAGAAGTTTTCCCCATTTGGCAGGATGGAAATGTTCCAGCGGGAATCTGGTTCAATGACCAGACCACAGATACCAATGCAATCGGAGTATGTAATCAACCTTCGCATTATGGATTCTTTAATGGAGTTATTGATGAAGTGCGTATGTATGATAGAGCATTAACCTCTGATGAGATTCAGAATTTATTTAATCCGCCATCGTTAGTAGGTTATTGGAATTTCGATGAAGGGAGTGGTAACATTCTCCATGATTCGTCAGAATATGGATATGATGGGGTAATTAATGGTGCAACATGGACTACAGGAATTTCAGGGGGAGCATTGAGTTTTGATGGAATCAATGATTATGTTCAATTCTCAAGCCCTGTATTAAATACACCACCATATACTGTATGTGCTTGGGTTAAAGCATTAACACTACCAGGAGGTTCAACCGCTCATATACTAAGTAATGGTGGTAACACCCAAACCAGTTATGGTTTCTATTTTTCGATAGAATATGCTAATAACTGGCAATTTGGGGCAGCAATGGAGGGTGGGAATGTACTACATCTTGCCAATTCTCCTGCGTCTACTGAGAATTGGTATTTTTTAGTTGGAATATGGGATGGCTCATCAGAACCCAATCATCTTAAATTATTTGTAAATGGTGAGCCATTAGGTACATATATTAGCTCTCAACCTTGGTCCACAGGTTCAGCTCATAATTTGCGAATGGCAGCTCCTTCCGACCAACTCAATTATCTGTTTCATGGATTTCTTGATGAAGTCCGCATATATAATAGAATATTAACTGATAATGAAATAATAGAACTTTCAGAAATTATCGAAAATGAATCACCTACCGCTGATCCAGGTGGACCCTATTATGCAAATGTCAATAATGCAATCACTTTTGATGGCTCTGGCAGTAGCGACACCGATGGCACGATAGCAGGATATCGATGGGACTGGACCAATGATGGGACATATGATACGGATTGGCTTTCATCAGCCACGACAACACATAGTTACTCTTCAGTTGGAACATATACGGTGAAACTAGAAGTAAAAGATGATGATGGTGCGACTGATAATGATACAGCGACAGCAACGATAACATCCGAGGGTGAAGCGATACCAACAGCAGAAGCAAATGGACCATACTCAGGATATGTCAATCATCCTATTTCATTCAGTAGTGCAGGGAGTGTTGGAGGTTCTGAAGGATTTATTACATCATGGTATTGGACGTTTGGGGATGAAGCAGTTAGCAGTCAGCAGAACCCGACTCATACGTATACATCTAGTGGAACCTTTACTGTGACATTGAAAGTAACAAACAATTATGGTCAAACCCACACAGATACAACAACAGCTACAATCTCCGATATATCACCTGAGCAATTTCCACCTGTTGCCAATGCAGGTGGACCATACACAGGGATTGTTGGAACGCCCATTACATTTAACGGTTCAGGAAGCATCGATGCAGACGGAACGATTGTCAGTTATCTCTGGAACTTTGGAGATAGCACAACAGGAACTGGTGTATCCCCGACACATACCTATACAATTGCTGGCAATTATACTGTGATATTAACCGTTACAGATAACGAAAGTTTAACCCATTCAAATTCAACCACAGCATACATTAACGTGTCTGGACCACCGACAATCGTCATATCAGTTGATATTTCCAACATCGAACCCATTGAAGAAGAGAACGAAAAAACCATCCCTGTTACTGTATTCTGTTATCATCAAACCGTTAGTAACATTCATCTAGAAATATTAGAATCTTCAAATCTTACGGTCACATTGTTATCCCCTAATATCACTCTGAATCCAGGAGAAAGCAGGGAATTGCTCATCAACGTCAAAGCACCAAAATTAACCATACCGAAGAACTCACAAAAGAAAGTAGGAGATGAAACAATAAAACTACGGGCAGTCGGTGATGATAACGTCACTAGCAATATCGAACAGATTAATATCAAAGTAATCGAAAAAGGTGCAACACCTGGCTTTGAACTCGTCTTTGTCCTATGTGCAATTGCTATAGCAATAGTCCTTTGGAGACGAAAATCAAGGAAATAGTTAGCACAAAAAAACCATGTCTGCAATCCGTGTCACCTGCTTCCCCATCAATGATGTTTCTTTTTGTTACTTTTGTTACGATAAAAATACAAACACAAGATATAAATAAGATTACGGGATATTAATTTCCAATACCCATTTTTTAAGGGGAGGAAACATACCATGAAAAACGAATTATTGCAAAGAAGTATTGTTTTGGGTGTACTCGTTTTGTTTGTTGGAGCAAGTATCATACCATCAGCTGTTAGCATGATGGAGAAACAAACAATAGTCATAAATCCTACTTCTGGTGGCTATATCCAAAATCTGATCGACAACGCCTCTGATGGCGACACTATTTATGTTCCCAGTGGCATCTATTATGAGAACATCATCATCAACAAATCAATCAGTCTCATTGGTGAGGATAAAAACACCACGATTATTGATGGTGGTGAAAGTGGGGATGTTGTCAATATTATTGCTGATTGGGTGAATATCAGCGGATTTACAATACAAAATAGTGCAAATCTGGGAGTGGGTGTTAGAATTGATATGCAATCAAATTATAACACAATCACTGCTAACATAATATCTAATTGCGGGCACGGCATTGGACTTGGAGGTTGCTACCATAATAATATCATAAAAAACATATTCACATTTAATAGTGATACTGATATTTATCTCGGAGGTTCCAACTACAATGTCATTATCAAGAACAACATCAGCTCTACCAATGATAATGGCATATACCTTTATCTCTCGGATTATAACACGATTATTGGTAACACTATTTCAAATAAAAATTATGGTATTTATATCGGTGGATCAGATTACAATAACATCACAGGTAACACCATCTCCAAAAATTCCTTTGGCCTATTCCTTGAATTTTTAATAATCTTCCAGCATCGTCAACCTTGCAGAAAAAACAACATTACGAAAAACAACTTCTTTGGTTATAAACAAAAAACATATTGTGGAGGAGACTGGAGTAATTCGTGGAATCAGAATCATTGGAATAGACCACGATTTATCCCTAAACTTATCATTGGAGTTATCTGTGTATCAGAATATGTGCCATTATTTCCATTATTAATACCATGGTTTAATTTTGATATGCATCCCGCACAGGAACCCTATGATATACCAATGAGAGGGTGATGGTAAATGATTGATAACTGGATTAAGAGCGAATTGGTGTTTGTTATTGTTACTTTATTTCTTGGTGCTGGTGTTGTATCTGCTTTTGATGTTAATCCAGAAGATAACTCTAAACCTTTGAATCTTGGTAACTGGTTGTATGTCGGTGGGAGCGGACCTGGGAATTATACAAAGATTCAGGATGCAATAAATGATTCAGTTAATGGTGATACTGTTTTTGTTTATAGTAATTATCCATCCTATAGAGAAAATCTCATAATTAATGTATCGATTAACTTGATCGGTGAGGATAAGGTGACAACGATTATTATTGGTGATTTTTCTACGGTTGTTCATATTTATGCGGATGGAGTATCTGTTAGTGGATTTTCAATTAAATTCAGTGGTGACAGTAATGAAGGAATCTATGTATATTCAAACTATAACAATATCTATGGCAACATCTTTTCTGACAATGGACGGAGTATCCATCTAGATTCTTCCAATTACAATACCATTACGGATAACATACTCATGAAAAGTAAAATGGGTATTTACTTAATAAATTCTCATCATAATAATATTACAGATAACAACATCTCCTCTAATTCTGTATTTGGCATATGGCTTGATACTTCATCCAGCGGTAACAGCATCAACGGAAATAGTATCATATCAAATAACGACTATTGTATACGCATCTATTCCTCTGACAACACCATCATGGATAATACTATCTCTAATAAAAAAGGTGATGGTATAATTCTCGGAATTGGTAATAACAACACCATCATTAATAATACTTTTTTAAACGGCAACGGGATAGCTATACGTGTTGGAAGTAATACCAATATTATTACAGGAAATACTATTTCGAACAATTCTTACGGCATTTTCCTTGTTGGTTCCGATAACAACACTGTTCAGATGAACACCCTTTCAGACAATGGTGGTGGTGTAAGCATCAGTTCATCAAATAATAACATTATTTCAGATAATTCTCTTTTCAACAATAGTTTTTTTGTTTCGGGATCATATCATAATATGGTATCTAACAATACGGTCAATGGGAAACCACTTGTGTATCTTGAAGATGAATCAGATAAAGTCATTGATTACGAAACTGGTCAGATTATACTTATAAATTGTAGTAAAATCACAGTGGAGAATCAAAAAATAGCTGATACAGACGTTGGTATTGAACTCTGGAATACCGATAACAGCATTATAAGAAATAACGACTGTTTGAACAAAGTCTATGGCATATATCTTTATGGATCTCTTGGTAACACCATCACTGGTAACATCATCACCTTAAACAAATATTGTGCCATATACCTAGGGCATTCCAGTGATAACAATATCACGGGCAATATCCTCTCGAAAAACAGGTATGGTATCAGATTTAGTTATTCCAAGTTTAACACCATTTCTGGGAACACTATCTCGAATAATGAAGATGGCATATACCTTGGAGGTTATACAGGACTATTTGACCTGGTAGAGATATTCTCTGATGGGTCTAAAAACAACAATATACTGAAAAACAATTTTCTAGGTAATAAACGAGATGCGTTTTTTCAGAATTCATTTAGAAATCAATGGAAACAAAATTATTGGAATAGATCTCAGATACTACCCAAGTTAATTAGGGGGGAAATTTATTGGATTGAATTTGTTGATTTTGGGATTAGAGATTATAATATTCCTTGGATTCCACAATTCGATTGGCGTCCCACACTCAAACCCTATGACCTCCCTTGATCTTCGCACACAAAAACAATTAGCATTGACTTTGAATCCGTGTCCCTGCTCCCCCTCAGGGAGGATATGTTTTTAAGTGATTGACAGTTTCAAACTAAATAGGGTGGAGTGAAAGTGGTGGACGTAACGAAATGTCCTTCTTGTGGTAAACCCAAGAAAGCATGGTTCAAACTATGTTATGAATGTAATGAGAAAGAGAAACAAAAACCAACCTGTGAAGTCTGTGGTGTTGAAGTTCAAGAGGGGTATTATTTATGCAAGACCCATTGGCAGGAGAGACAGGATGAAAAGAAAGACCTCAAGAAATTGAAGTATGTTAAAGACCGCAAGGAACAGGAGTTCAAGGAGAAATTCGAGGGTAAGTTTTATTTCAATTCGCAAAGAGTGAAATCAAAAAGCGAGTTACTTATCTGTTATTTTTTGACTGCAAATCACATCCAATTCCAATATGAACCAATGATGAATATCGAAGGTGAGATACGACCTGATTTTGTTTTAGATGATGGCAAAGGTAACTATATCATACTTGAACATTTTGGTGTGGATGATAAAGAGTATACACGGAAAAAAGAAGAAAAAATCAAAAAATATAAACAACTATGTGAGAAACATCAGAATTTTTTTTGCAAGTATACGGATGAAGATGACATATTTAATTTGAAAGACCGTTTAGGTAAAAAGTTGAATGAAACACCATTAAAAAAAGCACTATGGATATAATAGGTTAAACCTGTGTCACTGCTTCCCCACCCGACACTATATTTGTGATTTTTATTGGTTCCAAACGTTTAAATAAAATAAAGCCATCTGAATTCTTGACCTGTTTTATAACAGGGGAGGATGAAGGAAATATGCGAAAAAGTATGTGGACGAAAGGATTGGTCATTGGAATAATATTGCTGTTTTTTGAACAAACATCATACCAAATATTACTGGATAGAAATGGATATACGACCAAGTGAAGAAATGTTAAGAGGTAAAAAATTTTACAAAATATTTTCTTTTTGTATAATTATTTTATTACTTGTAACTTTGTTGTTAGGTTGTTTTGAAAAATCAGACAAAGACAAGGGTACTGAAAAAACAGTAAAAGATGAATTAACAGTTGCTTTTTTTGACAATGATTTTCTCTATCCTTTTAGCTCAACTGGGCTAAATTCACTTACTATATCACCAAACATCTTTAATGGATTAGTTGAATTTGATAAGGACTATAGAATAATTCCAGCTCTATCGGAATATTGGTATAACACTGATTATTATACATGGAGATTTTTTTTAAGGAAAAACGTCAAATTTCATAATGATTATAATTTTACCGCTAAAGATGTTAAATTCTCAATTGATGAAATTTATCAAAGTTATAAATCCTTTATTGAAGAAGTAATCATTATTGATAATTACACAATCGATATTAAAACAATTAAACCATATCCAACACTACTGCCAAAGCTTGCTCAAAATTTTGTTGTTTTTTCAAAAGATCATCTTGAGGAAACCGAAGATGATTGGCCAATAGGTACTGGTGCATATAAATTAGTAGAATATGTTGAAAATAATTATACTAAGCTTGAAAGATTTGACAAATATTGGAAAGGTAAGCCTAAAATTAAATCTGTAATTTTAAAACTTATAGAAGATGATGAAGAAAGAATTACAAAACTTGTTTCAGGAGAGATTGATATTGCCGAATACAATGTAAATGAGTCTATCAATGATATATTAAATTATGAAAATATTAAATTGCTTAAATTTCCTCCTTTATCGACGTATATTATTGGTTTTGATTTAAGACAAAACGGTAGTTATGCTTTTCCAGATGGTAAAAATCCAACTGCAGATGTACGTGTTAGACGAGCAATATATCATGGCATTGACATAGAACCTCTTATAAATGGACCTTTTCAAGGATTAGCAGTTCCTGCTTCTCAGTTTATCACTTCTTATATTTTTGGATATAATCCAGAGATCCAAAGACTTACTTATAATGTAACTAAAGCTAAAGAACTTTTAGAACAAGCAGGATATGGAGATGGATTTGATATTGAGCTTGATTGTATTACTGAAATGTTTGACTATAACCTTGAAAACTGCAATTTAATTTCAGAGCAACTTTCAAAAATTGGGATTAATGTAACTGTTAATGGTATGTCAATGGAGGAGTTTAATAATAAAGTAGTTTTGGAAAAAAATACATCACTTTGGCTGATTGGATGGGATACTATGTCTGTTGATGGTGGAGTTTATTATGATTATCTCATTAGGTCTGAGGGTGAGAATTATTTAGGATATTTAAATAGTGGACACTATTCTAATCCTGAGGTCGATAGATTAGGAGAAGAAGCATCTTCTGAGATGGATTTTAAAAAAAGATTAAATCTATTAAAGGAAGGATTTAGAATTGCAATTGTTGATGATGTAATTGTTGTACCACTTTTTACCCAAGAACTATTTGTATTTGCTAATAATAGTGTTGATTTTCAGCCAAGAGCAGATTTAAAATATTTAGTAGAAGATATTAAATTTCAATGAAGTAAAATATCTCTATGAGTTGGTAAGAATATGATTCTCGTATGATTTACACTATAATCCTTTATGTAATAGAGAGTTTGATTTAACAAATTATGTAGATTTTCATTAAAACCGTGTCACTGCATCTCCCCCCTATCCTAAAGAATAATTTTTTAAAGAAATATCCACCCTCAAAACATCGTCATGATTATTCAATTATTTTCTTCCTTGCGAGCCTTAGTGGATAATACATTCCACCTAATGCAAAAAAAATTATACCTACAATACCGATAATATAGGGTATGCCAATCTCATACAAATTCGCAGTCGTTGGCCATAGCTCCCGAATAAGATATCCAAAAATACAAGATAGTGCAGAAATGATAATGAGAACTATTCCAAGTATTAACAATATTAAAAATCCCTTTATTATTTCCATTTTCTATCCACCATGTATTATTATCATCATTACTGTAGAGAAGATAATGAGTAACATTGCAATTGTTAATAATCTCTTTTTTGTATCCATTTTTTCTTCACTACTAATTACTACTGTTTAAATCTATATAAAATATTTCTCTTTGAAATTGTACAAAACCTAAGAATTCACTATATTTTTTTTATTTTTTATATTAGAGATTCGTGTCACTGCTTCCCCCCTAACACTGTTAATTGTGATTTTTATTGGTTCCAAACATTTAAATAAAATAAAGCTGTACCGATTTGTAACCCTTGTTACCAGGGGAGGAAAAAGGAATATGAAGAAGAAAATAATTGGTATTTTGATTTGTTTATTGTTTTTTGGAGTAAGTATTTTATTTATACCTGATATATTTGTTAAAACAGTAAAAGCACCATCAAGTGATGGACTTGTTAGCTATTGGAGATTCGATGAGGGAAGCGGAACTACTGCTTCTGACTCAGTAAATGGAAATCATGGGGCGATCTATGGAGCAATGTGGACAACTGGAAAAGTTAGGAATGCTTTATATTTTGATGGTATTGATGATTACGTGGAAATACCTCATTCAGAAAGCTTAAATATTACTCATGATAGTGCTGTAGAAGCATGGATTTATCTTGATAGTGGTTCTATTAGTGGAGTATCACCTGTTTTAACTAAAGGGTCAGCGTCATGTTTTAATATGATTGGGTATCGTTATAACTTATTTGAAGCTAGATTATTTAAGGGTGCTCTATCTTGTTGGTTAGACTATGATTCTTGGCATCATTTAGTAGTGACAAAAGAGGATTCAACTCAGTTTTTATATCTTAACGGGGAGCTTGAAGATAGTTATGCTGCTACACCAGGTGAACTTTGGGAGACAAACAGTGAACCGCTTTTAATAGGGTGTAATGATGAGTATTATCTTATTGGGTTAATAGATGAGTTAGCGGTATATTCACGAGCGTTATCGTTCGAGGAAATTCAACAACATTACACTGATGGGCTTGCTGGTTTTGGTTATTTCGAGTTCGAAAATACTGATCCTGTTGCTAATGCTGGTGAAAATCAGATTGTCAGCATGGGGGATATAGTTACTCTTGATGGTTCAGGGAGTTATGACCTTCAGGATTCTATCGGTGATTTAGATTTTTATTGGGAGTATACTGGTTTGAAGTGGTATATGATATATACTCCTTCCATAGATGATGAAAATAATGTGATAGCACATTTTAATGCTCCTACATTGGTTGAGAGGGAGCTGAAACATCCTTCTTGGTTCACTGCTGGTAGCTATACTTTTCAATTAACTGTAACTGATAGTTATGGTCTGTCTGATACTGATGATGTTTGTATAACTATTATTGAAGATTTAGATCATGCTGTTTTTGTCTCATCTAAATTAGGGGATAATTCAAATTCTGGAAGTCCAGATGAACCTGTGAAAACCATAAATAAAGCATTTGAAAAGGCAATGCAGACTTATCCTTATTCTGATATATATCTTGATCGAGGAAATTACTCTAGTCGTTCTACTCTAACATTATTCGATAATATGAGTCTTATTGGAGGTTTTGTTGCTTATGAAGACGAATATGGTAATATAGTTGGTTGGAATAAAACAGTAACAGGTGAGCCGACAAATATTAGTGGTGGGGCTACTGCTTTAAAGGTTTTAGATATAGAGAATGTGACTATTATTCAAGATCTTTCTATTAATTCCTCAGATGGCGGGTTTACTGGTGGTCCTGGTCAGAATTCAATTGCGATTTCTATATTTAATGCTGGAAATGAACTTAGGATTTTTGATAATGTTATTCATGCTGGGGAAGGTGGTCCTGGAGCTAATGGGGAAAACGGTGTTAAGGGTGCCGATGGTGTGAATGGAGGACATGGGAAAGTTGGATATAGTGTTAAAGATTCTAAATATCATTACAATTCAGGAGGTTTTGCAGGTTATGATGGGATTCGCCCACAAGGAGCAGTAGGCGGTACAGCAGAAGCTTATGAACGAGGCT
>Ga0209427_10009440_pt1 | contig 10879 bp, 10 predicted proteins | sample DeeMarSWOR136_30_FD_187465 | JGI IMG/M metagenome (GOLD analysis project Ga0209427, IMG submission 187465) | Marine sediment microbial communities from White Oak River estuary, North Carolina - WOR-1-36_30 (SPAdes) (version 2) | ecosystem: Environmental > Aquatic > Marine > Intertidal zone >... | reverse complement strand
GGGCAAGAATGACCTCCAGCGCCCGGTCGTATTGTCCTTGGGCAATCAGCCAGGCGTATTCAGGCACATCCTGACATATCGCGCACTGTTCCATGCAGGGAGCCGTGACACAGTCAAAGAGTTCAAGCCTAGATTCAACCTTGGGCAGTCCATAAGGATGATAACTCTTCCTGTAGCGCGGATCATGTAGCGCTTCGCTTGCCGCCCTTTCCAGGTTAGCCAGTTTGTCTCGGGCGAGTTCCTCCAGGCTGGTCACACCCCGGTCACGCATCGTTTGTTCCAGGTTCTCCAGGTATTGAAGGAGCTTGGAGTAGCCGCCCGGCTTGAGCAGGTCAGTGGCGGCTGTGACTGGCCGTGCGCCGGCCGCCAGGATGGTGGGCACGTTGAGCGCGTCTGCTCCCGCCGAGTACGAGACATTTAGGTCTCCTTTGAACTCTTGGGCCAGTCTGTGGAACAAGTTGATGGTGATGGGATAGAGGGCGCGTCCCGACATGTACATCTCGGCGCCAGGGAGATTCCCTTTGTGATTCGCCATGGCCAGTGTGTTGCTCAACTTGACCCCAAAGGTCAGGTTGCGCTTGGCAGCCACTTGCTTGAGCGTCTTGATCAATTCCACTGCCCGGCCGTATTGCAGATCATGTTCAAACACAGCGTCGGGGATCTGAATCTCGCGGAAACCAAGATCATCTTGGAGAATGTGCAATACCATTTCTTTGCCCAGCAGGGTAGGATTCAGTTTGACCGTGGTGTGCAGCCCTCTTTCCTCTAGCAGGTAGCGGACAATCCGTTCGATTTCGTCCGGTGGGCAGCCGTGCATGGTAGAAAGGGTAACGTTATTTGTGAGCCGAGACGGAATTTCCATGTCAGCAAACTGGGGGAACTGCGCTCCCAGGATCGCCTGGATTTCAGCAATCTTCTCAGATGCGTCAGCCATCCGATCCATAAAGCGGGTTATCGGTAAGCTCTGTATCCCTTCCAGGTTATAGCCAACGCTCATATTGAAGATGGTTCCGAGGGGGGCCTCACCTTCAAAGCCGAGCAGCCGGTCCAGGATGTGGATCAATACCCACGCTTTGATGTACTCGTTGGCCGACTGATCCAGTTTGAGTTCCTGCGACCACTCGACATTGTAGCCCTCGTCCTCCATGTCAATGCACGGACGGGGGATCTCTAGCTCATCCAGAACCTGAACGGTCTTGAGTTCGATAAAGCGGCCACCAGAGAGCCAGGCGCAGATGATGTTCTGCGTCAGTTGAGTGTGCGGTCCCGCCGCCGGCCCGATGGGAGTAGCCAGGTAATGCCCAAACATGTCCTGGATGGCGTAAGGACTATCCTGCTTAGGTGTATAGAACAGAGGGCGAGGAATCCCAAAGATGGACCGAGTCTCCTCAAGTTCTTTCAGAATCCAGTTGAGTAGGACATCAAAAGGTTGGACTCGCATTGTGTCAGACATACTTCCTCCTTATCAGATGGGAAAATGCGGACAAGGAATCGACGAGCAACAGCCCGTCCGGCGCCTGCTTCCTGCGCGGCCTGAGCAGTCGCTACCATTTCCGTGCCAGGCAACCCCGTCGCCTTGGCCTGGACGTACTCGTGTCCCATCCATTGCTCTGGTGGCAACTCAGACTACGACCAGATGTTCAGAAAGCTACCACGAACCTCTGCCCTGTTCGGTACAGGGAACTCCGCAGCGTGAACAGAAACCGTTTTCACCATTGCCCTCTTTGGCACAGCCAACCATGGCTTCCCCGCCCGTACGGGTGGCCCGGCCGTGGGCAGTACAAGGTTACGAGAAGAGAGGTCACAGATCTCAACCTCAAGATCAGCCATCCTTACCCTTCCTCGACGCCACATCCTCCTCAACCTGCACCACGGCGGTGGCAATTGCCCAACTGATGAGCCCCCAGGTTCCTCCGCCGAGCACAACCCCCAGGAGGATGTTACGCAATGACAGGTTATCTTCCCGCCACAGGCCCACCAACGTCAACACAATCGCCAGCCCAGCGAAGAAGGCACCGACAATGACCGGGCCACTGGGGCGACGTATGCCCTTTTGGGACCATTCCACGTCGTCTTTTTTGCTCTGATTACCCATAACCTAACTGAACCTACCGCTCAGCCCATGGCCCTATAGCCGCTGCCAGGCTTCGGAAGCCAACTCCCTGGCCTGCGCGCTGATTCTCTCTTCATCGAGCGTTTTGAGTTCCCGTCTATGCATGAGCACCTTCCCGGCAACGATCGTCGTGCTCACCTGCGCGCCATCCATGCCAAACATGATGTGCCATGGCAAGTTGCCTGCCGTCAACGGGGTCGGCGGGATATAATCCAGGAACACGATATCGGCATAAGCTCCTGGGGTGAGTTCTCCTAGCGGCCGGGGGAAGAACAATCTGGCCGTCTGCGCGTTGTTGTGCACCGCCATCGTGAGCACCTGGTCAGCACCCAGCACACGGGGATCGTCCTTGGCCAGTTTGTGCAGCAGATAGGCTGTCTTCATTTCTCTGAACATGTTGTTGGAGAATCCATCGTTCCCCAGACCAACTTCAATGGAGGTTGCCAACATCTCGGGCACCTGAGCCACTCCGACTGCGTTGTTCATATTAGAGCGTGGGTTGTGTACCACCCGCGTCCCGCTGTCTCGCAGGATGCCAATCTCATGATCATCCACATGGACACAGTGTGCGGCGATGGTCTTGGGTCCCAGGATGCCGCGCTCCGCGAGGCGTTCCACCACCCGGAGGCCATACTTCTGCAGCGAATCCTCCACGTCGGCTATGCCTTCGGCCACGTGGATGTGGAAGCCGACGTCAAGGCTGTGGGCCATCTCCACCGCGCGTGCCAAAGTCCGATCGGATAGCGTCAGCGAAGCATGCAGTCCAAATGCCGCCGCCAGCAGCCCGTCCTGATCCTTCGCTTTGGCAATGAAGCGAGCGTTCTCATCCAGACCAGCTTGGGCGGCTTCCGGCCCGTCTCGATCCGACACTTCGTAGCACAGAGAACACCTTACGCCAGCCTCAGTCACTGCCTCGGCAATGACGTCCAGTGAGTCTGGAATCGCTCGTGGTGAAGCATGGTGGTCGATCAGCGTCGTCGTGCCGTTGCGAATGGCATCGATCAGACACACCAGGGCGCTGTAGCGCGCGTCCTCAAGGCTCAGAGCCTTGTCCAAACGCCACCAGAGGCGTTCCAAGATTTGCGCGAAGTCTGCTGGTGGCTCTCCAGGCAAACTCATGCCCCTGGCAAACAAGCCATAGAAATGCGTGTGTGCACAGATGAGTCCGGGCATGACTAGCTTGCCACTGGCGTCAAGTTCCTCTTCGCCCGGATACTTGGCCCGCAGGTCCGAGGTGGTGGAGACATCCGAAATCACATCATCTTGGATATGTATCGCACCGTCTTCGATAATCCGATTGTTTGCTCCAAACGTCACCAACGTCCCATTGACAATTAGCATCTTCATCTCCTCTCTACGATGCACCACAAAAGTCGATTGTCCTTGATCTTGTACGTTATCTCACCATTCTTGCTCAGATGGCTCAGGTAGGAATGAAGCGTGGGATACAAAAGGAAATACTGCTTGAGGTTGCGTATCTTGATGCCATAGTGCGCACAGATAGTCCCCAATATCTCACCCACCTCAGCACAACCCTGCGCAAGGTATCCCTTGATGAAATCCAGGAGTTCCATCACCTGAGCGATATTCCGCTCAATCAGAGCAGTGATGTCCCGCTCGGTCTTGCCATGTCCTAATACGTAGTATGCGCAGGCGTAATGCCGAAGTTTCTCCAGGCTCTGCAATCGTTTGGTGACACTGTAGGCATACGTGATAGCCGTATTGGCTAGTTCTGATTCTCCAGCCAGGACATCTCCGGTGAAGAAAACGTCGTTTATGATGTAGCCGGTGTGACTGCCAGTGTGGCCAGGCAAAGGTACAACCTGCACTGTTGCTCCGGCGATCTGTATCTCGCCGTCCGTCACGGTCACATCAACGGCGCAAGGTTGAGCGGCGAAGCGGGGCACGCTCAACTCAGCAATAGGATCCGCACCGCCAAACATGCACATCGTACCCCACACAGGATACTGCAACACCACTGAGTCGTGCATAGGAGCATAGACTTTGGCGCCAGTGTGCTCGACGAGGTAGGCATTGCCGCCCACGTGATCGCCGTGACAATGTGTGTTGAAGATAGCTGCCAGATGGAGGCCTTGTTCCTCCAAGATCCGCAAAAGGCGTCGGCCAGAACGCTGCCCTACGCCTGTATCAACCAGGAGCGCTTGCTGTCCATCACCCACAATGAGACCGACGTTGCTCGGCCCAGGCAAGTAGTAGACATTGTCATGGATGTGTTGCAGACGCAAAACCTCGTCCTCTTCGCGAAGTGTTGATTCCTGCCCAGATTATACAAGACGGCAAGCCAAAAAGCAAGGGTTTTGCGTGAACTGACACAAGATTGCTCCGAACGCTTGGCTTTTCGCTTGAAGGGTGATATACTGGTGAGTGTTCAATGCTTGGAACTCTGATATGACGCTCACAATCAGGCCAGTGTACTTATCACCACATCTGGACGATGCGGTCCTCTCATGTGGAGGTCTCATCCATCAGCAGTCAGGGCACGGTATGCAGCCATTGGTCATTACTTGTTTCGCTGGTGTGCCTGATTACCGTGTGATTTCCCCTTTCGCTGTAGGGCAGCACCAACGCTGGGGGCAAACCACTGACCCCGCTGAGCAGCGACGCCGTGAAGATGTAACAGCGACGGCGTACCTGGGTGCCAAATGCCAGCACTGGAGCTACCTGGACTGTATCTACCGCCGCCATCCGGGCAGCGGTGAGTTCCTCTATGCCAGCGAAGCGGCTCTTTTCGGTGAAGTGCGTAGGGAGGAGTACAACCTGATTGATGATTTCGCAGTGCGCCTTAGCACCTCATTGCTGGTTGAGGGAGCGGTCATTTATGCACCTTTGGCCGTCGGCCATCACGTAGATCATCAACTCGTGTTCCAGGCAGTCCTTAGGTTGCGCAGTTATGGATTTCAGGTACAGTTCTACGAAGACTATCCTTACGCTGAGGAGGCTGAAGAACTTGGCCTGGCCCTGCAACAATGGGCTTCTCCACCCTTACCTGTTGTCCAGACACTGAGCGAAGAGGACTTGAGGGGGAAAATCGCCGCGATTCGGCTTTATCGCTCACAACTTGATGTCCTGTTCGGCAGCGAGTTATCTGTGGCAACGAAGGTCAAATCGTATGCACTAGCGGTGGGCGGCGGTCACGGCTACGGAGAGAGGTACTGGGAAGGGGGGAAAAGATGACTCGCCATCGTATCCTCTTCAAAGGGAGGAAAGGGCGGGATGCATAGCAGACGCTTCGTTCTGTACTTGTTGGTCCTCGCCGGGGGCGCAGCAACGATGGCCGTCGAAATGTGCGCTTCTCGCCTGCTGGCCCCTTACTTTGGCAACTCATTGCCTGTCTGGGGCCTCTTGATCGGTTTGCTGTTGGCCTACCTCGCCATAGGATACTTCCTTGGTGGACGATTCTCTGATCGTTACCCGCGAGCAAGCGTCCTGTATCGGCTAGCAGCCTGGGCGGGTTTCATCATCGGGTGGATCCCTCACCTGGCTCATCCCATCTTGCGTTACTCTGCTGTTGGCTTTGCCAGTTACCAAGCTGGAGCAGTGCTTGGCTCGTTGTTGAGCGTGCTAGCTCTGTTCGCCGTACCTATTGTCTTGCTGGGCTGCATCTTCCCATTTGCCGTCCGCCTTAGTGTTGAGGATGTGGCCTCCAGTGGGAATGTGTCTGGCCGCATCTATGCTTCATCTACTGTGGGCAGCCTGATCGGGACTTTTGCGTCCGTTTTTCTCCTCATCCCCAACCTAGGCACACGGCGCACCATCTTTGCCATCTCACTAACGTTGCTGACCCTCGCCGTCGTTGGCTTGCTCCAGACCGCTGGTCGCAGAGCGCTTCTCTACATCTTACTGGTGGCTGTAATTATGGTGCTTCAGTTCCTGTCTCTCGGAGCGATCAAGCCTTCACAGGGCATGATCTATGAGATGGACTCGGCATACAACTACATCCAGGTGCTGAGAGATGGGGAAGGGGTTGTCCTCAAGCTGAATGAGGGAGAAGGCATCCAGTCAGCCTATCATCCACAGCAGGTACTGACCGGATACGTATACGACTACTTCTTGCTCGTCCCCTTTTTCAGAAGTGGCCAGTTCTCACCTCCCGTGTCCAGCCTGTGCCTCATCGGCCTTGCCGGGGGCACCACTGCGCGTCAATACAGCGCGGTGTTTGGAGCCATCCCCATAGATGGTATAGAGATCGATCCTGCCATTGCAGACGTCGGGCGGCGCTTCTTTGACCTGAACCTGCCCAACCTGCACATCATAGTCGAAGATGGCCGCTATTACCTGGCGCACAGCAGCCAACTCTATGACGTTGTCATCATTGACGCCTATTGCCCTCCGTACATCCCTTTCCAACTAACTACAGTTGAATTCTTCCGCCAGGTTCGCGATCACCTGACCCCAGATGGTGTGGTCGCGATTAACGTGGCACGTACAGAGACCGACTACACGCTCGTAGACGCCATCGCCAGTACTTTGAAAGCAGTCTATCCAAGCGTGTACATTGTGGACCCGCTCGGCAACCTCAACAGCGTCGTGGTTGCCTCTCGACAACCCAGCGAATTACGCGTCATCACAGCCCGACTCTCCCAATTGAGTGATCCTGTCCTGAACGACGTTGCACTACGTGCCACAGGCCGTATATGGGAGTTCGTCACGCCAAGCAGGCGGATACTGAGCGACGATCACGCCCCGGTGGAGCAGATTGTGCACGCTATTGTGGCTCGCTTCCTTCTAGGGCCGTCGGTTGATGAGGTGCATCCATGAGAAAAGATTTCCAAATCCTAAAGACGAGTGCCAGAATCATGCTTGCATTGTGCAGTCCTCTGTTGCTACTTCTATCCAATTTATACCTGTTGGCGACACCTGCTTTCATCCGCTATGAGTATGGCAAGCCGTCTTTTCCACCTGCAGATTTATACGATGCTGGGGAGCGGCTCTCTTTGGCTGAAGCGACACTGCATTACATGCGCTCCGATGAGGACGTGGACTACCTGATGAACCTGCAATCGCGGGGGCGAGCGGTCTACAATGCGCGTGAAATTAGACACCTGGTGGATGCCAAGTGGGTGATGCGCGGGGCTTTTGGGGTACATGCCATATGTGCTCTGCTATGCGTTCTGGCAACGGTCTTCTTTTGGCTCCGCACCGAGAAGCGGCACAGCGCGCTGCAGGCGGTATACCTGGGCTGTTTGGTTCTTCTCCTCTTCCTGGTCGCCATTGGCATTGTGGTCTACACCAACTTTGGACTGTTCTTCACGGTCTTTCACCGCCTTCTCTTCGAAGGCGACTCGTGGCTGTTCGCCTTCTCAGATACATTGATCCAGCTATTCCCGGTGCAATTCTGGGTGGATGCCACATGGCTGCTAGCTCTGCTGACCGCTGGCGAATGCGGGGTAGTAGGGGCAGCGGCGTATGTCCTGTCCCGACGACTGAAAGCAGCCTGATGATAACGATCGAAGAAGCTGAAGCTTACTACTCTGGGAAGGACGCAGCTCACGACTTTGAACACGTATTGAGAGTGCTTAAGTTGGCCGAGCGCATCGGTGAAGCTGAAGGAGCTGACATGGATATCCTTCGGGCTGCAGTCCTGCTGCACGATGTCGCACGCGTCGCAGAGGATGAGGGTGGCCCATGCCATGCCGAGACTGGTGCGCAACGAGCGCGCGAGATCTTGGCCGGGCATCCAGAAGACAAGGTGGAAGGTGTAGCCCACGCTATCGCTACCCATCGCTTTCGCAGCTCGGCTGTGCCACAGACGTTGGAAGCCAGGATTCTCTACGACGCGGACAAGCTGGACGCTATAGGCGCCATCGGTGTGGCGCGCGCTTATGCCATTGCCGGGCGACACGCACAGCGACTTTGGGCCACAGTGTCGCTTGCCCACGCAGAGCGCAGCATAGAGGAAGCACGCGGGGATGTAACCGATGCGGAGCATACGCCAGTGCACGAGTACATCTTCAAGCTGTCGCGGCTCAAGGATTCGCTTTTCACTGCGACTGCACGGACTATAGCCATGGACCGCCACGACTACATGGCCCGGTTCTTCCAGAGGTTGGAACAAGAAGTCAAGGGCGAGTTGTAGCGTCTGCTGCTTTCTGAACAGCAAATGCGCTTGGGTAAACTAGGTGCACAGCGCACATCGCATGATTGACAACTGTCAAGAGATGGTGTACAATATAACTATCTTAATAGAAACTGTCCTAATCACCAGCACTTGTTTCGGGTTGTTCGGCAGCGCCGGGACCGGACTAAGCACTGTACACGTTGTTCGGAGTGTTATTAGGGAAAGAACCCCTCCAACGGTGTGGGGAAAGGCATCGTCTGAGGAATACAGACGACCTATTTGTCTACTCTGATCCTGTGTAAATCCGAGCTTGGTACTACTGCAGATTTTTCAGATTCCTCTGGCACTCGGCTTCCGACTTGGCGAGGCTGGACACCGAGTGCCTTTTGTTTTGTGCAAATACGGTATTATGGAGGATAATCCATGAGCGACCACGTAGCTCCCGCTGGAACTCCGCTGCCGCCATCAGAGGAAGACGAGCCCAGCACCCTGCCGGCCGAGTCTACCACGGGACAGGAAACGCTCCCTTCAACTGCCGAGCCGCAAACAACCGAGCCGCCGACAGAGGAGGGACTATCACCCCCTGTGGAGCCGCAGGTGCCAACCACGCCTGGGGTTGCTTCTGCAGTGACTGGAACAGCTGAGCCCGCGGAGCATCCAGCACAGGAGGAAATGCCGGAAACAGCGCAGATCAGCGAGGTAAGCACGCAGAAAACCGAAATGCAGGATGTATTCTCAGACGAGTACACCTACCCGCGTGCGAAGAGAGGGGATATCCGGCCAGGCCGAATCATAGCTAGCACTGAAGAGGGCATGATGGTAGATCTGGGGCTCACGCGTGAGGGCCTCATCCCTGCGCATGATCTGCAGCGTGTGGGTGCAGACGTCATAGAGACTGTGTCGGTTGGCGATGAGATACCTGTCTTCATCATCAGACCAGAGCATGACCAGGAAGGCCACATCCTCGTCTCTTGGCATCGTGCCCGCCAAGAGCAAGACTGGATTGACGCTCAAAGACTCCACGAAAACGGTGAGATCTGGGAAGGGCAAGTCAAGGGCTACAATCGGGGAGGCTTGATCGTACCCTATGGCAAGATCAGGGGATTTATCCCTGCTTCGCACGTCACTGGCATATCACGCCGCATGGGCCAAGCCAGCCTGCAGGCACGACTGGCTGAGATGGTGGGGCAGACCTTGCCTCTGAAAGTCTTAGAAGTGAACCGTCAGAAGCGGCGCTTGATCTTCTCTGAGCGCATTGCCCGACGTCAGTGGCGCGCCCAACAACGGGAGAAGCTATTGAATGAGCTGCAAGAGGGCGACCAGGTACACGGTGTAGTGAGCAACATATGCGATTTCGGGGTCTTTATTGACATCGGGGGTACTGACGGCCTTGTTCACATATCAGAACTATCCTGGCGTCGTACAAAGCATCCAAGCGAAGTAGTAAGGAGAGGCGACGAGGTAGACGCATACGTCTTGCGCGTTGACAGAGAGCGAAAACGCATTGGGCTGAGCCTCAGGCTAATGGAACCAGACCCATGGGATTCTGTAGAGGAAAACTACCATGTTGGTCAACTGGTGACTGGTGTTGTCACCAAGCTCACTGACTTTGGTGCATTCGCCGCACTTGACGATGGCATTGAGGGCCTAGTTCACATCTCCGAACTGGCCGAGGTTCCGCCCAGGCACCCTAGCGAGGTGATTACTCCGGACACAGTTCTACCACTGGTTATCGTCAAGATAGACGGTAGACGGCGAAGGATGGGCTTGAGCCTGAAGCGCGTTTCCGAAGAGGACTGGTACGAATGGGAAGAACAAAGAAGGGCAAAGGTCCAACCTAAGGAGAAGGAGCCGATTGAAGAACCAGAGCCTGAAAGGATAGAAGTCAGCGGAGAACTGGAACCCCGTGTGGAAGCAGAACCTGCGGAGATAGAAGCGAGCGCGGAAACAGAACCGAGTGGAGAACCACAACCTGTGGAGATGGGCCCCTTCATAGAAACGCAGCCCAGCGAAGAACCAGAGCGTGAGGAGATAGAAGTCAGCGGGGAAACAGAACCCAGTGTAGAAGCGGAACCTACCGCCCCCGAGCCCCCGATAGTGGAAATGGAGGAGCCAATGGTGGCCACGGAGGCAGCCCCGTTAGGGCCCCCTGATGAGATTCTAATGGAGGGTCCCCCGCCAGAGGAAGTGGAGGAGCCGCTGTTGACCACGGAGGCAGCCCCGTTTGAGCCCCCCACTGAGATGCCGCCAGAAGGGGCCCCACCAGAGGAAGGATAGACGGGACGATGATTCGGTGAAATGCGCTTAGCAACCCCGTCAAGCGGGGCGAACGGTCCATGCACGAAGCAGTAAACCTAAGCAGCCGTTTTTATTCGATAATCTAGCGAAAGAGGTTTGACAATCCCATCAAGCGGGACGAACCATCGCCTTTGGCGAGACAGGCGGTTGATGCACGAAGCAGTAAGTAGCCGCACTCGTATCGTTCATCCTCGCGTAGCATCTTCCGCGTAGCGTGTTCCCCGTCAGGGACCTTCGGCCTTTGCCTCTCGGCGCATTTGTCACGTCTCCTTTGTCCCTGGACAAAGGAGACGTGGAAGACGAGAGGTCGCCCCCTGCGCCGTTCGTCCCGCAGGGCTGAAGGTCCTGACGGGAGGGCGAACGGCGCAGCTCGCCCCGTCTCCTTGCCC
>Ga0209427_10009439_pt1 | contig 10880 bp, 8 predicted proteins | sample DeeMarSWOR136_30_FD_187465 | JGI IMG/M metagenome (GOLD analysis project Ga0209427, IMG submission 187465) | Marine sediment microbial communities from White Oak River estuary, North Carolina - WOR-1-36_30 (SPAdes) (version 2) | ecosystem: Environmental > Aquatic > Marine > Intertidal zone >... | reverse complement strand
AGGTGTTTACTGCCTGATCTGAGTGCTATGAGATACTCATCCTGTGCCGAGACAAGCTGAGGGCTATAGATCTCAACCAGATGATCACCCTTTCTTACCCTTGTACCAGTAAAATCAGCAAAGAGACGATCAATGCGACCTCCTGTCCATGCCGAGACATAAGCAACCTTGCTCTCATCGTAATCAATCTTTCCAACGGTATAAATCTCCTTTTTAAGTCCCCTTCGTTCAATAACTGAGGTCTTTATCTCTGCAAGATCACGAGCACCCTCACTTAACTGTAAACTCACCTTCTCTCCTGTTTCTTCTGCTGTTCCTTCTGCATAGACGGGGACAAGATCCATGAAACATATAGGACACTTTCCCTCCTTGTCACTTCGAACTGTGGGGTGCATACCGCAGGTCCAGTATAAAATCTCACTTTGGGATTTGGTCTCATGCGTAACATCTGAAGAAACCTTGGATGCTTTCTCTTTGCAACCACTCGTAGAAATTCCCATCCCTATACTCAAAAAAATGAGTGCTGTCCATGTAGTAACATCTTTTAAGCAAAATCTATGTTTATGCATCTGTTTCTCCTTGCATATATTTAATCAATAGAACGCAGACTCGCCCTGAGAAATATAAAAAAAGCACTTAGTGGGCTAACTCAACAAAACAACTTTGTGTGCTCACTATATTAAAGATAAGTTGCTATTATTTCACGGGGTAAATTCACTGATATCCGCAGAAAACTAATTAGAAGAATTAAGAAACCATTCAAAACTAGTTGGACTTGTAGCACGTAGGCTACTACAACCCGTAAGGCCTAACTCTCAACTTATTATTTAGTCTGCATCTAAAAAAAAGGAATTTCTATACTATTAAAATAGCCTCTTACCAACTACCGCCTCAAGCTCGGCGAGATCTTTTTGATAATCAGTCAATACCTGATGGTAACTTAATCGGTAGTTGAAAAGCGTCAACTGATTGTCAAGTAGGGTAATGAAATCCACATTGCCCACTTCATAACCGGCCATAGCTGATTCTAATGAGGCTTTAGCTTGAGGGATAATGTCATTCTGATAGAGCTCAATAAGTTTTGAACCCCGCATTTCTTTTTCTAAAATATCCTTGATACCAAAGAAAATCTCGTTTTTTAATGCCTCGTGCCTCGCTTTTGCTTCTGAAATGAGAGTAAGGTTCTCTCTAACCTTGCGACTCTGTTTGGAATGAAACCAGAGAGGTACTTTAAACCCTACCATGAAAGAGAAAAAATCTGGTCTGTCTCTGTCAGTAGCAGAAAGAACACTCACTTCATTCGGCTCACCGCCTACAGGAGTTACCGTTGCCCTCACCGGGCGGCTCCTCAAGCGGTTATCACGCTGTCCATAGGAAGCGGTAAAGGTAAGAGAGGGAAGATAATCCTTTTTCGCAAGCTGGTAGGCTGCTTCTCTGCTTTTAATAAGATGCTCCACATCTTTAAGGGCAGGTCGTGTCTCTTCTGCCAGTTTTTGAAGTGCCTCTAAGTTGTGGGTAAACGTTGTCTTTTTAATATTAGGAGGGTCAGGGAGGAATTCCTCTTGCGGTCGATTAAGAAGGGTATTCAACTCAGCCTTAATGGTTGCCTTTTTCTGTTCCAGATCTATAATCTTTTCCTCTATCTTGGAGAGTTCAACCTGGGCCTTGAGCACATCCTGCTGAATCCCTTTCCCTACCGAATATTTAGTCTTAGTGATCTCCACAAATTTTTCCAATAATCCTTGGTTAGTTTCTGTAATATCAATCGCTTTATTTATAAAGTAGAGATTGTAATAGGCTTTCTTTACCTTCTTAATAAGAATTGACTCAAGTTCCCTAGCCCTTTTCTCCATAGCATTGGCTTCTTGAGCAGCACTCTCTCTCTTTAATGATAAAATGCCTGGCAGAGGAATCTCTTGGGAGAGGGAAATAACCTTTTGGGTCATCTCCTGCTTATTAAAATCGAAATCATCTACAGGAAGGTTGGAAAAACCCAGAGTAATTCTGGGATCTTCTAAAGAGGAGACCTGAGATGGCCTTTCATGATAGGCATTAGCTCTATCCCTTGCGGCCTTTAGCTCGGGATTATCATTAAGGGCTTCCTCAATAAGCTGATCCAATTTTAAGGTTTCACCCTCTGTCTGGGCAAAGATGGATGAAATTGAAATGGTTAAAAATAAGAAAATGAAGAGAAAAAAGGCAGATATAATCAATTTCTTTCTCATCTCACTACTCCCTCCTTTATAAAATTGAAAAGTTATATCTATAAACTATGACACTGTCTAAACAGAAAAATTCCTGTTTAGTTTATATGTTCCTCTTCACTCTAAACTCTTATGTATACTGTAGATTTGATCTCTTAGCGATCTTTATTTTAAATAGCTTTGGGTTAATCTTCAAAAGAAGTATTAATAAAACTCACCCTTTGTCATTCTACCGCTCTTCCCAAAGCGATAAAAAGATGTCGCGTATTGATACCCGGATCATTTTTTTCTTTGATGATCTGCTCAGAGGAATCGACAATTTTCTGAAGTTTCTCAAGAGTCATGTTCTTATTAAGCAGCAGAGCAGAGAGGGCTTGGAGGGTATGCTCGCACCAACGTGCCTTAGTCATCTTACCCACTTCATCTAAACATTTGTTCAGTTCTTTTTCCACAGCCTGTTCCTCACATTCGGCACCAAAGACAGGGTCACACTCGAGACACGCGGCATAGTGGATCATAATCTCTCCTTCTTCTTGAGGTGTTTTATCCTCCATGGGCTTATAATCAGGACTCTTTGCCATCTCTGCAGCTGCAATATCCAGAATGGTTGTGGTAACACCCTTCAATCCTCCAGGCTTTGCCATCTTTTTGCGAAGGGTCTGCGGGCCAACGATCTCTCCACATTTCTCAGGATTTTTTACCATCTCCTCTGCCATCGATTGAATCCTTCTTGCCGCCTCAAGAGATACCGTTCCATCAGATAGGGAAGAGCTTAAGTTGAATCGCGCATGACAACACCAAGGTACTGTTTCAGTCGATCTCAAATTTTCACGATTCATGCCACTCACATACTGGTTTGCCTTACACATTTCCTTCATCTTTTTATTACATCGTCGGCACATATTAATATACATAAGTGCCCTCTCAGGGATCCACCCCGTATCCCTCCTTTTCTCAAAGGTAGCGATGGAATCCTTTTCAAATTGCTGCTCTCCCACCTCCTCACGATACTTGCTGAGGCAGGTAGATGAACAATATAATCTCTCGTTCAGCTCCATGGGGTAATTTGTGGTTTTACCACAAATAACACATCTCTGTTGTTGGCTGCTTGTTTCTAATCCCGTCACGGTAATTCCTCCTATAGATTAATTTTTTATCTATTACGGCTCGCACACTCTCAGAGGTCAGCCATCAGTAGTCAGATATCAGCTTGGGTTGATAGCTGAAATCTGATGGGTAGTTTTTTTATCATCAATATTTACAAAGCTCTCTTAACGGACTGTTCTTCCGAGAGCAACAAAAAGATCAGCGGTTACAACACCTGCGTGACCCCGTTCTTCTGCCACTTTCTCAGCTAAGACAGCAACCTTATCAATGAGCTGAAACCCCTCTTCTTCACTACGATTCATTAAAAAATGAGAAAGCGCCTGTATACAGTGCTGACACCAGAGTGTTTTTAGCCTGCTCTTTACCCTTCCCACCAGGCGGAATTCTTCCTCTACCTGTTCCTCACACTGTGCCCCAAATTCAGGATTGCAGAGAAGACAGGCCGCAGCGTGACTCATCTCGGGGATATTCAGTTCAGGAGGGGTCCCTGATTTCTTCTCATAGCTGAAATTGTGGGCGAGCTCCGAAAAGGCAATATCAAGGGTTATAGGAGTTACCCCCTTGTGTTTGTACTTTGTGGCTAAATCTTCGGCATGCTTTTGCACCTTGAGTGCGGTCTTCAGAGGGACAGTTCCGTCGGAGAGGGATGCAGAGAGATTGAAGTGGGCATGACAGCACCAGTGTATCCCCTCAGTTTCCGTTAAGGTATTTACCATAGAACCAGCCAAATCCAAAATATTATGGCAATCCTCAAACAAATTCTTATTGCAGGCAGTGCACATTCTCATATACTCATCTGCATATTTGGGAACCCAGCGATCTCCCATCTCTTTTAGGGCTTCCCTCATCTCTTTAAAAAACTTACGGTCTCCCTTCTCCCGTTTATACTTTTCAAGGCACCAACTGGAACAGAAATCTAAGTCCTTAATGGGAAGGATGTGCATAATCAGTTTCTTACCACATTGGGTACAGGCAATAACTTCCTCTTGATTCATGGTCATTTACCTCCTCTAATGATTATCACTATTGATTCTATACTATGGATCCTTTTCACGTGTACACCAATTTCACCTCTGAAATCATTAAAGTTCCCTATACAAGGGCTCCAAACCGTAGCGCTCAACCATGTGGTAGAGATGTTCCTCGCTTCCTGCTTTCTCTCTAAGGAGCTTAATCGACGCCTCCAGAGCCTTAAAGACCTTTTCTTCATCACCTATTTTAAATACTTCCTTTGCAATGTGGTGCCATCTTCCAAAGTGGCCTCCTACCATCACTCGATACCCTTTTTCAGCAATGGTCATTGCCCCTTCTGGACACTCAATAGCACAGGCACCACACAGTTTACAGTGTTTCTGGATGATAACAGGACCATCTTTTTCCATCACCACGGCTTTATCGATACAGACCTCAACACATTTTCCACATGTAGTACACTTTTTCGGATTAAAGCGAGGAACAGCTATTCCATGAATGCCAAAATCTTTGACCTCTGCTGCGGTGCAGTTATTGGGACAAGAAGATATGGAGATAGTAAAAAGTGTATGTGGCATAAACGGCACATCAAATTTATCAGCAATCATCTCAGTTACCCCCCACTCCTTCATCTTTTGGTCAATCTTTTTTGCCAGATCTACCACATCAACTAGCTGGCGGGTACAACCGACGAATCGCATATGGCAGAGTTCAAATTGGTAGAGCTTGGCACCTTGGTTGAGTGTAATCACGGGGTCGATGGCATCGTCAGAGATTCCCTTTTCACGAATCTCTTGTATCCTCTTCATAAGTGTATCCCCGAACAACTCAAAATAGTCGTCCCGGGTCTGAACCACTTCCTCCATGGAAACCTTGTCTTTCTTGTTCTTTCGGGCGAGTTTTTCCGCATAGAGGATTGTCATATTCTTCATGATTTCAGGCATAGGTATGCCTTGCACTACTTCCCTGGCATCTTTTTCCCATTCCATTTTTTTACTCCTTTCTTAATATGTTTTTCCCTTTATTTTATAACCATGTGATTCTATAGCCTTTTCAAAATCTTCTCGCCTGAATTCTTTTGGAGAATACTTAACTGTAATATTTTTATCTGGAAAGCTTACTGAATAGTCAATCCTCGCAAATTTCCGAAACTCATTCTCTAAAGTCCGGGCACACCCTTTACAGGTCATGTTCACAATCTCTATAGTTTCCTGCACTTTTTCTTCACCTTGTGACATTTTTTTACACCTCCTACATTTTCAATTACTAATATATATCTCTATTTTTTAACCCCATGCTTATAGACCGCGGTGATGAGCTCTTCTATCTTTTCCTCTGCTTTACCATTCAGAATGGCTTGAGTTACACAACTTTCTACATGACGCTTCATTATTATCCTGGCGACACCATCCAATGCATTCTTGGCGGCGCTTATCTGATTGATGATATCTATACAATATTTCTCATTTTCAACCATTTTAGCCACACCCCTCACCTGTCCTTCTATCTTTCTCAGCCTTTTCAATGATTCTGCTTTTACTTTATCATTAATCATCTTGTCTCCTTTAAATGCGTTTAATACTATACCCCCCTATAGTATATAAAATATAGCAACACATTTGTCAATACCGAAAGATAAAATGGGATAAGTGTAAATTTCTATAGACATTACTGAGGTGATAGGAACTAAAAGCTGATGGGAAAATCTTTACTATCCCCAGAGGGAATTAAGAGAGAGAGTGTGTCCTTTTAAATGACAGAGATCTTTACAGCCTTAAAGACCTTGAGGTAGGATACCATTTGACGACAAGAAAAAATGGAAACATATATCTGTCCACTTTTTCTATATCCATTTTAGTACACGTTAATATTACTTTTCTCGCCTCCAGATCTGGTGTACTCTCACACCCTTTTCTCTGGAATATTGGGAATCGGTGATGATGATTTGATTGATAGTGACTTTGGTCATAGTCATAAATTTCTTTATTACTTCATCTGCAAATTTTTTAGGATCCATCTTCCTTGCATCGGCAGCATATTCGTAAGGATATATCTTAAGACCTTCATCATACTTTTTGGGATCATCGATTACCTCCACACTACCCCTAATCTGCACGCAGAGAGTTTTTCCGAAAACGGTAAATTCCTCATGCCAACCAAGGCTTACTCGGGGATTAGCCCGCATCTGGAATAGTTTCTCTGTATTCTTTTCCGAAAAACCATACATTATCATTTTATCCGGATCGATAGCATATTCGATAGTGGTGGCAAGGGGAATATTATTGATACAGGTTGATAATATGTAAGTTTTTTTCTTTTTCTTGCCACCTAAGACATCAATGATATGTCTTTTAGTCTGCTCATTACTTTCTAGCCCTTCTCCTGAAGAAAAATTGAGATAATCCTTGTAGAGCCATGTCTCCGTTGCCCTAGTAGTAGCATCAATTAATACCTCATGGCAATCTGCACAGGTAATACCTTCCTCTATTTCCGGGTGGGTATCACTCACCTCTGCAGTTGCTTCAATTGCTACAGTTTCCCCCTTCTCTTCAATCTTAGTCTTTTTCACCTCTTTTGTCCCCATACAACTCCATACCATAAGGATTCCCATAAACACAACCGCTGACCACTTTCTAAGAATTCTCATCGTAAACCTCCTTGGTTAAATTAAAAACTTAGATATTCGTTTCGAGTATTCTACATAAGGTTACTTAATATAAGATATGTGGTGGTTGTGTCAAGAAATTTATATATCAATATTCTTTTCCGATTATAATATTCCTTGTCTCTCTCGCCTTCTTAACTTTAAATCGAAGGTCTCTTATAACAAGTAGTTAAAATTAATCTCCTCTTGCAAGCTACTTTTTATGAGCTCTCAGACCATTGGTAGAATGGTAAACACTTTGTAACGATCAATCTGAATGCGCAAGAGGGTTGAGTAATTTCAGTGTGGTTGCAAGTAAAATCAATTCTTGAATATTTTTTTAATCGGTGAAGGAATAGGTTTGCTAATCTATGTGATTTTCTGGACTGTTTATAAAAATGCTTATAGTTGCGAAATTTGAATTTTTTATAATTTGCTGAATTTTCAATCGATGGAAAGAATAAGAGGACAATTGAGTGTCAATTAAGATGGCAAACGCAATATATTGAGTTCATTTTTTTGACTGTGGATAATCTGCAACTCAAAAAAGAAAGTCAGATTGCCTTGGATATATGGGTATATATGTCCCTTTATAACTACTTGTTTTTATTAAGTTTACTTTGTGGTCAAGATCTGAGCGAAATGCTAAAACTTTAAATATTACCCGAGGTTTACTGCATCACCTCTAGAGTTATCCACAAGTTATTAACAAATTCTGTGGAAAAACTTTCAATCCAAACTAAATCTTATTCCACTTCCAATACTACCTTTAAACCCACTCCTCCATAAATGGCATGACTTTTTCTCTCACAGGGTAAATGAGTGCGGAGTACATGCTGTTAAGGTACTAAAAAAGATGAGATGAGAACAATTACTAATAAATAGTTACTTGACGAGTATTTTTAAACAGTGTATAAAATATTTACTCTATGTGCATTTCCCTATTAGAGATGATAGGAGTAATTAAGGATACGTAAGATTAAAGTCATAGTGTTGAAATTATTACGGTGCGCCTGTAGCTCAGTAGGATAGAGCAACGGACTTCTAATCCGTAGGTCGTGGGTTCGAATCCCTCCAGGCGTGCCAGAAAACAATAGAAAATATAGGTGGTTAGCAAATTAATGCTACTACCTCCTTTTTTATTTGGTCAACCTTGTGTCACTTTTGTGATACTTTCATTTTAAAACTCATGAGAATAGTAGAATATGCCTTTTTCGTGAGAATTGTAACTGATTGATATGGAAGAAGAATATTCCAGTAGGATTAAGAGGGGGTAATTTATTATTCTTCAGTTAAGTGTCCCTAAAACTTAAAAATCCGTAGCGCATGGATTCTAATTGATTTCCATACTATTTATGCCCGTTCAAATACAATGGCCTTCGAAATCTCCGAAAGATGTGTGGGAAGAAATTAGTAATATGCCATTTTAAGTGGCACTACAAGAACCCGTTTTACATCTGATTATGATATCCGTCGTGTAGACTAAAAAACGCTGGTATTGGATTAGGCCAGGACTAGCATGATGGTGCAAGAACTCGATAGTACTCCAGGGATACCCTGCAAGTCAAAAAATACCTCTTCAGGGTAATGGAGAAAGTTTTTTCTTGACTCTTAGTTCCAAAGATATCTAGTGGTCGATTACCCATTAAAGTAACTAACATCTTGTTTTTTTAAAGGTGGGCTGTGAAGGAGTCGAACCTTCGACCTCCTGATTAAGAGTAGGCTAGGCCACGTTAATCTAACTCATTGAAGACTCACTGCTTTTTCCAATTCATCTTATTTTTCAATATACTAGAACTCTCCATTATCACTTACCAAGTCCATTATTAACCACCATTTTCTCCCAGAACTGCCACAGAAAAATTCATCTGATTTAGGCCAAAATAAAAAATCAAGCTATTTGAACAACACCTTTCATTTCTCCATTATACACACATCAAGACAGAAACTAATTTTACATGGGCTTTATTAGCGCCAATCTCCAATATCATTAAGCGTGTTCATGCAGTTTATTAATTCTCTTACTCTAACGGTTGCAATGCCAGATCTGATATCAGACATGGCATAGGGAATGACCAGCTCGCCATTACGGATAATCGCGCCGCAGGTATAAACGACATTGGGGACATATCCCTCGCGATCTTCCTCATGTGGCGCGAGTAACGGCTCTTCCAAGCGAGCGATGATTTTTTTCGGATTTTCAAGATCAAGCAGCATGGCGCCGATGCAGTACTGTCGCATGGGCCCGACACCGTGGGTGAGGACTATCCAGCCTTCATCGGTTTCCAGGGGTGAGCCGCAGTTGCCGATCTGAATGAACTCCCAGGGACGTGTTGGCTCCTGGATGATTTCGGACTCCTGCCAGAAATGGATATTGTCTGAGAACATGATATGATTGTTTTCACCGTCCTGTCGCGAGAGCATGACGTAGCGACCGTGAATCTTGCGCGGGAAAAGAGCCATCCCTTTATTTTTTACCGCTTTGCCGTTGAGGGTTATAACCTTAAATTTGATAAAATCATTTGTCACAATAAGCTGCGGAAGAATTTTAAAGCCGTTATATGCCGTATAGGTCGCATAATAGGTAACCTCACCGTTGTCATCAATAAATTGCACGAACCGGGCGTCTTCAATGCCACGGCTTTCGTTTTCCGAAACGGGGAAGATAACTCGTTCTGATATTCGGTGATCAGGTCTGAAATTAATCTCATAATTTGAATTGGCAAGCCAGTACATGATCTCGAAGGTTTCATTCTGGCGTATTTCAGAGAAAATGGGGTTTGTTCTAAGTGCTAAAATTTTATCTTTCAGTTCATTGTAGGTGAAATTGTCCGGCAGCTGGCCCAGAATATGCGCTGTTATCTCATTGCGGGCCGCCATTTCCTTGAGCTTCAGCTGGAAGAGATGCCGGTCGTAAACCTGAAAATGGACGTCCGGCGTTTCGACATAATCGCTGGTTGGGTCGAAGAGAAATGTATTGTGCTCGTCAAGGACTCCGCTTCTAAATACAATGGAGGAAACATGGCCTTCGCCGGTTGCGCGCAGGCTCATGATAAAGCGCAAGCTGCCCTTGTCCAGATGGCTTTGATCTGGGTGGGGAACGATTGAAGGGTTGAAAAGGGCAGCCGATTCAATGGAGTACTCCATGGTAAAATAGGCCCCGATGAGTGCCCTTTTAGCCTCGCTGAGCACGGCATCCTGAGGAACAAATTCGCTTACCTTATTCAGGTGACGCTCAAAAATGTATCTGATGTCTTTGTGCCGCTCGGAGAATTCGAGCATTATTTTTTCAAGAAGATTTTCGGCAACTGCCTCAGGCAAGTCCACTATGCGTTGAATGATTTTAGGTATGCGATGCGTGTCCTCGGGCAGGTGAAACCGTGTAATGACGCGTGAGGTGTCACCCAGGAGTTTTTCCTTTTTGCGTTTGATTTTCGGATGTGATGATATTTTTTTTATATTAGGCATGATTCTCTGCTTAATTATTCCTTCTCCCCTCAATGGTAAAAGTTTTGGTTGCTGGGGTGCCATGAATATCTCCTACCACTAACACTCTCCGCCTCTTCTGAGGTGAGAGAGCATTTATGCGAACAATTGCCCTTTTTACAACGCTGACCTACTATTTGTCAAGCATAATTGCACAAGATCGTCAATATGTGCTATGCCGACACACATAACCGTGTCAGCGCCGCCCCAGTATATTTTTACCGTACCGTCGTCTTCAGGAACAGCACCGCAGGTAAAAACAACATTGGGCACATAGCCGTTTACCTCCCAGGGAGCTTCGGGCTGCAGTATCCACTGATCGGAAACGCCGATGATTTCTGCCGGATCATAAAGGTTATGCAGGGCCGCGCCAAGGCGATACACTGCCCCAGCCATGGTCTTAAAGACCCCATGATAGATGTGCAGCCAGCCCTTGTCAGTTTTAAAGGGCGGTGCGCCGGGCCCGA
>Ga0209427_10009438_pt1 | contig 10880 bp, 8 predicted proteins | sample DeeMarSWOR136_30_FD_187465 | JGI IMG/M metagenome (GOLD analysis project Ga0209427, IMG submission 187465) | Marine sediment microbial communities from White Oak River estuary, North Carolina - WOR-1-36_30 (SPAdes) (version 2) | ecosystem: Environmental > Aquatic > Marine > Intertidal zone >... | reverse complement strand
GCGGCTGAAGCATTGTGGAATGAGTTAGGATTCGATAGGTTGGTTAAGAAGCGTTTGAGGCAAAGCAAGGCAGATTTTGATTATAGCAGGTGGAGGAAATACTACAACATAAGCATGACAGAAGATTTATTGATTACAAGGTAGATGAGAAGAGCAGGAAACTCGATTTTTGGCGGAAAGATGAAGCACTTTTGTTGGAGGATTAAAATCTCCCCATAGGACTACAATATAAACTGAAATAATTGACAACATCGCAGTTGTGGTGACAATTCTGATTTCTGGTGTTAGGAATTTCAAATGCTTACAAGATTTGCTGTTGAATTTGAGTTCATTCCAATTGTGAGCAAATCGAAATAACTTGTTATTTAAGTGCGATCCTCACCTCCATTCTTCTAGGGGGTACGATGTATATTCCGAATCCCGACATCAGTTATAATTTAGTTTGACATTCCCATTTGTCTATGCCACATTAAAGCGGCTGTGGCAAGAGAAAGAATGTCATGGGGGTTAACGCTAAGATGATAGACTGGGTATTAGCAGTCAAAATTGCTTGTGGTGGCTTTAGTCTGGTGTTTATTATACTGATAATATTATGCTTATCGGTATGGATGACAAAGCTAGTTGTGGGCAAAATTGTTGAAAGCGAACCTGAGAAATAACATCAGGTTGATACCTTTCCACAGATTATTATTACAATTACTGGGGGTGCGAAATTGTTTGGTTTGCTAGAGAGCGGTTTTCATCTGTTCTACTGGGGTAATGCCTTGATGCTTGGCATCGGGCTCATGCTCATTTATCTAGCGATCGCTAAGAAAATGGAGCCTCTTTTGTTAATTCCCATAGGGTTTGGTATTATACTAGTTAATTTGCCACTGGGTGGCATGATGGACTATACACTGGAGATAAGAGCTACCAAAGCAGGCAATGTAGTGAAAGTTCAGATGGACGAAGGAGATAAATTTAAAAAGGGGGATACCCTCTGCCAATTAGACTCGGGGGAGGTATTAGCCCCGGTTTTCGGAAGAATAGATGAGATGAGAGTATCGCCAGGTCAGCAAGTGGAAGCTGGAGATGTGATAGCCTCGGTTATAACCATGGAACAAACCAACCAATCAGAACTGCCGACAAAACCTATGGGTTTACTCTCCAGGATATTTAAATTTGGTGTTATGTGGCAGTTGCTCCCGCCTCTTATGTTTCTTTGTCTGGGTGCACTAACCGACTTTGGGCCTATGCTTGCTAATCCAAAAACCCTGCTCCTTGGTGCTGCGGCACAATTTGGGGTTTACTTCGCCTTTTTTATGGCGTTACTTCTGGGATTCACCATACCTGAAGCATGCTCTATAGGAATAATTGGTGGGGCCGAGGGACCGACGACTATTTACGTTACCTCCATACTTGCTCCCCACATCATAGGTGGTACTGCTGTGGCGTGCTATTCCTATATGGCACTTGTGCCTATTATCCTGCCACCCGTAATAAAGCTCCTCACCTCAAAAAAGGAAAGGGCTATATATATGAAGCCACAGCTACGAAATGTATCGAAATTAGAGAAGATATTATTCCCGCTCATTACAACCATCATTGTTATACTGTGCGTTCCTTCTTCTGCTCCCCTTATAGGCTGTTTTATGGTTGGGAATCTATTCAGGGAATGTGGTGTTACTGACAGACTAAGCAATACCGCCCAGACGGCGTTTGTTGATATGCTTACTATATTTTTAACCCTAGCCATAGGGGCATCAATGCCAGAGGCAATTTTCCTCCAGACCAAAACTCTGCTAATCCTAATCTTGGGAGTGGTAGCTTTTGCCACTGCTGCCGCGGCTGGTGTATTACTCGCTAAAATAATGAATTTATTCCTAAAAGAGAAAATAAATCCCATGATAGGTGCAGCTGGAGTATCAGCTGTCCCTATGTCAGCAAGGGTAGTTCAAATAATGGGGCAGAAAGAGAATCCCCAGAATTTTCTTCTCATGCATGCTATGGGACCAAACGTAGCCGGTGCTATCGGTGCTGCTATTGCTGGTGGTGTATTCTTAGGCATCTTAAGATAAATCCTAAGACCTTATATCACTTGTGACATCTACACGAAGAACCTAGGGCTTTTCACTAATACACAGGGTGTTGGCTGAATGCCCCAGGCTCCATGCTGATTTTTGTGGGGAAAGTTATAAAGTGGTAAAGCTCCTTAAGCAAGGGAAACCAATCAACCGTTTTAAAAGTGTTTTTCCCTCGGAAGTCACGAAGAATGAATTGTACTTATCCTTGACCACGCCAATCCCTACTATCAGATATTCCTCAGATCCTCGGATCTTCATCTTTAAGTGACGAAACCCTTTATTCCTGACACCCTCTACTTAATTAGTGGGAGGCATCCTGATAAGATAAGGTTTACTAAGGAAGGGATAAAAGGTATTAAACCCTAGGGCAATCCCTGGACTCGATTTTTTATTCTGTAACCCCGACGCAAAGAGGCGGGGTAGTAATAACCTATAATAAAATTGTATATGTCTTAACTCTGCGCATTGCTACACTTACCGCTCAACTGAACTCTCGGAACTATGTTCTCTGCTTTCATTATGCTCCTATATTTTCCTTAGTTTTTGAGTTTCTATCATGAGGATCTACCTATGAACAGCTCCATAAGTAATTATAAAATAAACATTTCTAACGTTATGCTGATAGCTCTCAGTATAAGCCTCATTTTCTTATCATTTGCCCCTGCCTTAGCAGACCAGCCTATTCAGCATTACATTGAAGATGGTGAAGATATAGTAAATATTACACATCTTAATAACCGTATTCTTGTTAATTTAGTATATTCTACAACCATTAACTTTCTTCATGAAGATGTTTATGGAGACCTTCAAATCTGCTATCTCAGAAAGGAGGCGGCAGAGAAACTTGACAAGGCACAGACTATATTGGAGAAAAAAAGGAAGGGCTATAGATTGGTTGTGTATGATGGATTGAGACCTCGGGATGTGCAATATAAAATGTGGCGTATGGTAAAAGGTACACCACAACAAGACTATGTGGCTGATCCTGAGGAAGGATCTATCCATAATTTTGGTGCTGCGGTTGACTTAAGCATTGTTGATGATCAAGGTAATCTTTTAGATATGGGCACGACCTTTGACTATTTTGGAGATCTTGCACAACCAAGATATGAAAAACGATTCCTTGAAGAGGGGAGGTTAACAAAAAAACACATAGAAAACAGAAAATTATTACGCGAAGTCATGGAAGAAGCAGGTTTTCAAGGTATTGTAGATGAATGGTGGCATTTTAACGCCTTTTCTCCTGCTGAGGTTACACGTCGCTATAAGATCATCGAATTTCTCTTGCCCCGATCAAAAATAAAAACTGTTTTAAATGAATCAAAAGGTCTTTTCCCGGATAAGAATGGTTTTTGTGTGTTGGTAAAGGGGTCTGAAAGGAAACTTTATCTCATAGAAAACAATGCTATAAAATTTGTGTTTGATATTGCAATAGGAGAGCGTGGTTTAGGTAAAACAAAGGAAGGAGATCATAAAACGCCCATAGGTGATTATATAATAAAATGGATGGTGAGCAGGAGTGGCCCCCCAAAACAAAATCCTGGAGGGGTACAAAGCTTTGTGGTTGATGGGCGCACCTATGCAGTATTAGATACAGAATTGTATTTTGGTGAACTTACTCACATAAGGGTCAAGGTATTACCTGATGGAACACGAAAGGTTTCACATGATTTAAATGACAGACCCATTACCCCTGAAGAGATCAAAATTGCCCAAGGTGAGAAACTATGGACAGATGCCTATGGTGGCAAGAATAGTTACGTAATGGCATTAGATTACCCTAATAAAAAAGATAGATCCGAAGGGAAAACAGGAAGTTGCATTGAGATACACGCCTCTTTAAATCTTGAAAAGGCCGGATACAAGCACTATAGAGGGACCCGGGGGTGCATCGCAATGTATCCTACGGATGCAAAAAGGGTTTATGAATATGTTCATCCTGGAACACCAGTGAGAATAGTTGAATGATCTGTACCCAAAAAGGAGCGTGACTTGTTGATTGAATCTTATCCCTGGCTATCAGTTATTCCTCCTCTGCTTGCCATCATTCTTGCAATCCGCACTCGGCACGTTTACCCCTCTCTTTTCGTGGGCATAGCGATCGGTACCACTGTCCTGGCAGGTGGACATCCTCTCAAAGGTATAGCAGATGCCATTGAGGCGTGCGTCCTTGTGTTTAAGGATCCGGGAAATACCAGAGTCATTGCCTTCTCAGTTCTGGTCGGCTCGCTGATCGCCTTGCTGCAGCGATCTGGTGGCATTGAGGGGTTCACTACACTCGTCACCGAAAAGGGTATCATTCGGGGTAAAAGAAGTGTCGAACTCACTGCATTTATTATCGGCGTAGTAATTTTTATCGAGTCAAGCATCACCTGCCTAGTCTCGGGCACCATAGCTCGACCGCTCACAGACAAATACAGGATTTCCCGTGAAAAGCTTGCCTACATCTGTGATTCCACATCGGCTCCAATCTGCGCCCTGATTCCCTTAAATGCATGGGGGGCGTATGTGATTAACTTACTTACGAAAGAGGGGCTCAGCAATACCACCGGTCTTTTCCTCTCATCGATATTTTTAAATTTCTATGCACTTACTGCACTGATGCTTCTCTTCCTAGTTATTGTGCTCCAGTTTGATTTCGGTTCTATGCGAAAGGCCGAACACCGCGCGCGCCTTACTGGCAAGGTTCTCAGGGAGGGTGCACAACCGGCAATTGCAGAAGAGATAACACACATCACGCCGAAATCCGGCACACCACCCCGCGCTTTTAACATGCTTGTGCCCATTGGTGTGATGATCATAATAATATTCGCAGGCCTCTACATCACCGGGAACGGTAATCTTACCAGTGGGTCCGGTTCGACCTCAGTCCTCTGGGCAGTGTGTGCAGCGATTTTTAGCGCTGCTGTCTTGTACAAAAGTCAGAACCTGATGAGTTTGGATGAGATAGTAGCTTTATTCTTAAAAGGGGCAGGTGGTCTTATCGGACTCGGGGTGCTCATGATGATGGCCTTTGCAATCGGTGCCATCTGCAGGGAACTTCAGACCGGCGTGTATGTTGCCGAGGTGACCAAGGGATTGCTACGGCCGCACGTGTTTCCTGCCGTGATCTTTATCATTACCAGCTTTATTGCATTCTCAACGGGAACGTCCTTTGGAACATGGGGCATTATGTTTCCCATCGCCATTCCCATAGCGAGTGCAATGGGTGTGTATCTGCCACCCATAATAGGTGCGCTGCTTTCAGGAGGGGTGTTTGGTGACCACTGCTCCCCCATTTCTGATACCACCATTGTCTCGTCAATGGCATCAGCCTCAGACCACATTGACCACGTTCGCACACAGCTTCCCTATGCCCTTTTGGCAGGTACTGTTTCTATAGTACTGTTTTTGATTATAGGGCTTGTGATTTATTGACGTTTTTAAAAAGACGCCTCACCATCTTTAAAAGGAACTTTAGGAACTGCGTTTGATTTTAATACATTTAAATTTGTTGATTGTGCTCATGTTCTTCTGCACATTGTTTTTGTATCAGTACTAACAATTAGCATGAGCACTATGCTCCCAACACAGGGTCTTAACCTTGGATGGGTAGTAGCTATCTTTCTTAGCGTGTAGATAACGCGTTCTTTTAAGCCAGTTTTCCTGTTCGGTTTTTGGTGAATCACTATTAAAAGTAGCTGCACGTGAGGGCTTGACTACTTATACTCGGGAGGAAGATAAATGGCGAAAAGAAGATATGTGACCAATTACTCAATAGAAAACATTGCCCACTCCATAGTCAAGGATAACCCAACTGGGGAAAAGTATAGTCTGGAAGATAAAAAGAGGCTCTATCAAGAGCGGCTTCTACTTCTAGAGGATTTCCCAAAGCTGAAGGAGATCATCTGCCTCGAACACATCACCAAATATAATAATCCTTGGGCTAAAAAGATTGCTCGTCTGGCACTACTTCCACCCGAGATCATTGTGGTGGATAGTCGTATTCAGGACATGTGTTACCTTCCCTTCTGGACTTTCTACGGATCTGGAGAGGGTAGTTTCGGTCGATGCGCTGGAGTTGGAGCTTTCTCCTGTTGTCCTCCTTTTAGTCCCAAAGCAGAAAAGGTGCAGGCCCTGTTAGACAAAGCAGATATATTTCTCGTGTTACAAAGCAGGCCGAGTTGCATGTTTGGCTCAAGAGATCCCAGTGAGTTATTCCGATTTCTCAATGGGCTGAGGGATGAAATCAACTTTCTTCTGGGAAAAGGGGCCGTGGTTCAGAAGTTTGGTGGTGGGCCTTGCTTTGCCTGTTATCCTGAGTCCTGCGAGGGTGAGGGGAAATGCAGAGCCCCCAACCTAAAGATACCATCCCTGGAGGGGATGGGTATCTGTGTAGACCAGCTTTGCAAAGACCTGGCCTTTTTAACAGAAGACGAAAATTGGAAGATCATCTGGATAAAGGGTTTTGGAACACCAGAGCAGAGACCAAAAAAAATGAAGGCAACGGTGGGACTGGCGATAAAGCTGAAAACGGAATAAGAGAAAGATCAAGAGATAGATCAGTAATGTATAACACGAAAGGAGGAACTATGGCAGAACTGAGGACTCAATCACAATTTTTAGACAAACCAAGGATAGAAGAGCTTCTCAAATCCAAAAAAGATGGGGTATTGAGTTTAACCGACGGCCAATCGCCCTATGGGGTTCCGGTAGCCTATGTTTCTTACCATAGTGATACCCTCTACTTCGGTATGAACCCCAGCGGGAGAAAATTTAACTATTTCAGAAAATGCAAGAATGTCTGCTTCACTGTTTACCACACCTTTCAATCATCTGGAGACCCACGAAGGATGGGGTGGTGGAGTATTATTTTGGATGGAGAACTTTTTCAAATCACCGATCCTGAAGAAATTAGAGCGATAGCAGAGATGATGGATAAGCAGGGAGTTTTCCCTCCGGGCCTTAAGGAAAAATTTCTCGGCGCTATTTTGCAGAATCCCGACACATCAAATTTCTTTAAGATGAAGATTACTTACTTTGGAGGAAAGGAACTGCCGGAATATCGTCCTGAAGATGAAATCAAATGAGAGCACCCTATTAGTGTTAAGCCATCCCGATGCAGCTCCCGTACAGTCCACAATGGAGATGAAATAAAACGATCTATGGCAATTATACCACGGTGCACTCTATGGTTTCACATTCGCTATGGGTAATGGTGATTCCTATAAAACTATTTTTTATTCTTTTCATTCTTCCACCAAATACCTTGAGGGGGATTCGAATAAAATTGTTTTCTGGATTTTTTGAACACTACCATCAACGGTCTTGAGCCCAAGGCAAGGAGTCAGAGACTAGTAAGCTCTAGTTGACATCCTCACGCCAACTTCTTCAGGGAACACCCCTTCTCCGCACTCTTTTAGCGAAAAAAACTTCCCCTTTACAATCCCTACAGAAATTGGTAATTTGTGGTTTATAGGTTAGAAAACAGTGACGTTCATAAATAAGTAGTGCAGTCACACACTCAATAGCCATTCTCTTCTTTTGCTTCTTTTTGCCGAGTGTTTTAGTAGATAAGGGTTGTGGCGTGATGGGGCAGATAAGATACTATAGTACTAATAATAAATCCGAGCGTGTGAGCTTTGAAACAGCCCTGATGAAAGGTCTTGCTTCAAAATATGGGCTTTATATGCTTTCAAGAGACGACATTCCCAGACTTAAGCCTTCGACTATAAGGGCAATGAAGGACTTATCCTATGCACAGATTGCCTTCGAGGTTCTCTATCCATTCCTGAAAGGAGAGATCAATAAGAAGGATTTAGAAGAAATTCTCGAAGGTGCCTATGATGATGCAAAAATCCCAACAACCATACAGCATGTAACAGGGAATACCCATATCATGTGGCTCTCTCATGGCCCAACGTATTCTTTCAAGGATTATGCGGCAAGGTTCTTTGCACGAATACTTAACTATTTCCTGAAACGATCCGGACAGAAGAGAGTGGTTGTGGTGGCCACGAGTGGTGACACAGGAGGAGCTGTTGCTGATGCACTCCACAATCTGGAGAGCGTTAACAATATTGTATTTTTCCCAAAGGGGTCAATTACTGAAAGGCAGAGAAAACAGATGACAACACTTAAAGACAATATATATGCATTTGAAGTGAACGGAGACTTTGATGTATGTCAGGCGCTTGCAAAACGACTTCTGGGAGACAAGGCATGTGCACAACAGCTCTTCAATGACCCTGAGCAGTTAACATCCGCAAACTCAATCAGCCTTGGCAGACTTCTGCCTCAGGCAGTTTATCCTTTTTTTGCCTATTCGCGTGTTGCCCACTATGATGAGCCAATGATCGCGAGCGTACCCTCGGGCAATTTCGGCGACATGATGGGAACGGTAATTGCTAAGGAGATGGGTCTCCCCATACCAAAGATACTCTGCGGAGTGAATGAGAACAGGGAATTCCCTGAATTCCTGAGCAGAGGAGAGTATAGGGTGAAGCCAACTATAAAATCTCCCTCGTCTGCAATGAACGTATCCAATCCAAGCAACTTCGCAAGGCTCATTGACCTTTATGGTGGGCATGTGTATGACAAACGTGATGCACATGGCAAGGTCATTCAAGAAGGTGTGGTAGACATCCAACCAGACATGAAGGCCATGAGAGAAGATCTCTACTCAATAAGTGTGAGCACTCCCGAGCACTATAGAGCGATAAAAGAAGTGTATGAACGATTTGGCATAATCATCGAGCCCCATGGTGCTGTCGGTTGGTGGGTGTTAGAAACATTTTTTGAAAGAAAACATGGCCGCCTTGCGGTTATCTATGAAACTGCTGACCCTGGCAAATTTCCAGATGATATAAAGGAGGCTATTGGTGTGGTACCGAATGTGCCTGAGAGAATTGCGAAGCAGGCAAAACAGCCGGAGAGAATCTACAGTGTGGACGATCTGCCAGATAGTAAAGAAGATGGCTCTATGGTATTAAGTGGTGCACAGTATGAAAGGGCAAAGGAGCTAATTAGAGAAATTTTCACGAATTAAAAATATCAAATGTTCAAAATCAGGAGTGTAGGAATTTTTGAGACGACAATTACTCAAATATCCTGCAATTCATAATCCCTCAATCTCCCAATTCCCGAATTTTTAATTTCTTCAAAACCCGAAGAACTGCTCACTAAGCATAGCGATCTTCTAGGACACTCGTCCGATCATTAAATCTCCTGCCACATCGTGCGGTGACTTTTTTTACATTGACGTACAATCGCCCTTATCCTATACTGCACATAAAAAGAGATAGAACCAATGTATTCATAAGTGAGCACAGGGGGGGGGTTATTTATGATTAAAATTGATTATGAGAAGTGCACCGGTTGCGGCGGGTGTCAGGAACTATGCCCTGAAATAGCAATAGATTTAGTTGATGACAAAAGTAAAATTATTGAGGAAAAATGTACAGAATGTAAAATTTGCTTAAAGGTGTGTCCAGTACAGGCTGTTGTCGAAGAATAAAAAACCATATTTTACCATCTGAGAAAAGTGGAGGTAAGAGCCATGACTAGAACATTTGATTTAATCGTCGTAGGGGCTGGACCTACAGGCCTTATGGCGGCAAAGGTTGCAGGAGAAAATGGTTTAAAGGTCGCTCTGATAGACAAGAAAAGTGACATCCCGAAAATCAGAAGAGCCTGTGGTGAGGTGATCAATATTAATGAATATAGCTGGGGCGATTTTATCAATTTTAATGCAAAAAAGGAGTTGCTGAACTTTCCCGTTAATGGATTCAATGTCAAATATGATGGCCCCTATAAGAATATCTATGGAATGTATACCTATTCACCAAGTGGTCAGTGTATCATGATGGGAGACTGTGCGGAGGCTCGAAAGATAGGCGATCCCGCAAGAAGAGGCATTGCGATCGATAAGGAAGTGTTACAGCGTGGTTTATTAGAAGAGGCTAAGAAGAATGATGTCGAGGTAATCCCGGGAACCTTTATCCATGAGATTGAAAAGAAAGGAGAAACTATAATCGTAAAAAGTAGTGAGAAAGAATTTGAGGGGGTTTTTGTTATCGCCTCTGATGGGTTGAACTCTAAGATAACCCAACGACTTGGATTTAATAGGGAGAGAGAGTTTCGGGGTACCCTTAGATGTCTCTTCTGGTATGTGACAGGAATTGAGCCTCCTGCCCCTGATGGGCTCATTCACGTAATGGGAGGAAAAGGGGCTCCCGCCCTCTTTGGCTTGTGTTGTAGTTGCCGTGAAGGCGAGTATTGGATTGCCGTTGATGACTTCAGCTATAAAGCAGATTTAGCGCAGGGTGCTGACTATGTGATGAAAAAAGATGCCTTTTCCCCCTGGTTTAAGAAGCTTAAAAAAATAAGAACCACTTCTTGTGTGGGAAATCTCTATTCACCTATTGCAGAACCCTTTAAAAACAATGTACTGCTGGTAGGAGATGCAGTTTACTCACCTCAAATAAGCATTAATGGAGGCATGATTTGCGGGTTGAGAGCAGCAAATGCCGTTGTGCTCGCCATGCTTGAAGGAAGGAGAAATAAGGAGGGTGTAATGGGATATCTTGACTGGTGGAAAAAAGACATATTTGATCGATTTCCCTCTGTAGGTGGAAACTTTATGGGGGCCTTGGAAGACACTGAGGTTGACTACCTCTTTAGCCTGTTTAAAGAACCGCTTCCGGCAACCCTTGATCCTACTACTGCTGGAAAATATATACAAGAGCAGATGATGAAGATTATGCCTGCCATTGGTGCTGAGCATCCAGAAATTCTCCAGAAGTTACAGCAATTTCAAGCTAAAACCAGTGAGGAGAT
>Ga0209427_10009437_pt1 | contig 10881 bp, 12 predicted proteins | sample DeeMarSWOR136_30_FD_187465 | JGI IMG/M metagenome (GOLD analysis project Ga0209427, IMG submission 187465) | Marine sediment microbial communities from White Oak River estuary, North Carolina - WOR-1-36_30 (SPAdes) (version 2) | ecosystem: Environmental > Aquatic > Marine > Intertidal zone >... | reverse complement strand
AGAAGGAGCCAATGTGGCCCCTTTGCTTCATCGAAGTCGATGAAGAGGCCTTGGAGATAACCGCCAGGGACTTATCGAGGATGCTCCGAGATGGAAACCCAAGCATAGATGCAGGGGCCAGAGGCAACAGACTGATCATCAACCCCGAGTTCCTGCTAGAGGGCGACGAATCGATAATCACGGACAGAATAAAAGGAATCTTGTCTAAGGGTGCACAATAGCCTAATCATTATACTTACCATTTTTTACTCCATTTTCGAGAAAAGGACGAGTAAGAATGTGGAATTGGTTAGATGTATAATGGGGTTTTCATGTTCTCCTTAAGTGCCTTTGTAGCTTAGGCTACCTCTGGCAGAGTGAACCGCAGGGTCAAGCCCTCCTCAGAGGTCCCAACGCTGCGCGCTGAGTATGCGGTCTGCTTTTAGAGGGTTTCCAGGCTCTCTTCCATGTCCTGGGCTGTCTCCTGGAGTTTCTCCCATAGGGCGTCCATGGCCTCCTGAAGAGCCTCTGGTACGCCCTCGGGGAACACCAGGTCCACGTATGCGTCACGCAGCTCTATCAGGTCCTCCTTGAACTCCATCAGCGCCCCGACTGCACCAACTATTTCACCGTCCTCAAGCTTTGCCTTGGCCTCCGCTACATGGATCTCCGCCTCGCCATGTATCTCCTCCAGCTCACCGGTGTCCATCTCCAGGCGTTTGAGCTCGTTTATGATCACGCCGGTGCGTTCAACGACCTTCTCTCCGATGTTCACCCAGTGCCCCAAGACCCTCGATGGTGGCACCTCTACTTGGAGGGCCCTCACGATCTCGGCCAGCTCCCTAGAAAGATCCAGGGCCTGGAGCGATACGCTGAGGATCTCCAAGCTGTCCCTATCATCGAGCGCGGCCTCGAGGTCGTCCCTCAGGGCGGCTATCTCGTCAAGCTTGCCCTGGGCCTCAGAGATGTCGTAGCCTCTCTCGTCCAAGGTATCCAGAACGCCCTGAGCCCTCTCAACGCGTATATCGAAGTTCTCAAGCGAGTTCTCCTTCATGTTATCCCAGTAGTGATCCTTCAGAGTGTCGAGCTGCCCCTGGTTCTCCGCGATCTTCTCGCCTATCCGTACCAGAAGCACCAAGACCTTCCCGTCGTACTCGTTCATCCGGCTCCGGGTTTCCTCCCTGAAGCTGGTGGTCAGGTCCCTTAGGCCGCGCAGGAAGTTGTTGAGGCCTAGATGGGTGATGTAGGACTCGATGTCGTCGACCTCCCCCCTGAACTCGGCTAGGATGTCTTCCAAATCGGACGTGCCGTTCCCGTCGCTTATCTCGTCGATGTAGTCAACGACGGCCTCCATGCTGATCTCCTGCAGCGTCAGCAGCCACTCCAGATGCGCCTGTCTCGTCTCAACCTGGTTGTCGAGGATGGGGTACTCGCTGGCGGTGGCAACGCCGGGGAAGAGGCACGAGGTAATAAGGAGCAGGATCGTCAGCCTTCTCATCAGTATATTCCCCCAAGCTCCTCGTTCTCAGGGTCGAGCTCGAACGGCTCTATGGATAGCAGGTCTTCAGGCGCTGTGGCGTTCAGCCCTTCAGATTCTATCTCATCAATCAGACCGAGGATGTTTGATCTCAGGTCCTCATACACCTCAGGCTTGGTATCGTCGATGTCTGAGTCCCTGGACTGTCTACGAACTGTCAACACCCTCCCGACAAAGATGATCCCGACGACTGCTAGCATCATCAGTAGATACTTTTTCTTCATAGATACTAAGAAACCCAAATTTTATTATTAATCCGTTATGAAAATAAAATCCATATCACTATGACTGGTAATAATGATCTTCATCTACGGACGATGAGGCTTTGGCGTAATTCCGTAAATCGCATGTCCAAAAAATTATATTTACATAGAGATAACCTGAACGGGGGATAAACATTGCCTTTTATATACTATGGCCAGGGAGTGGCCAGTCTATACGAGGACTTCGTGGAGCGCCTCGTGTCGGAGCTGGCGCTTAGGGGGACGGAGATCACCAACAGGGAGATAGGACCCGAGAGGTCGGAGATGGACGTCAAGTATATCGACGAGAGGGGCAGGATGCTCATCGCCATCGATGACGAGAACGTCAAGGTGGTATACGGCGTGCAGAGGGAGAGGGAGGAGGTCACGAGGGGCCTCAAAGGGGCCCTCACGGGCGCGGGGATCGGCAGCCTCCTCGGGGGCATACTGAGAGGGGGCAATGTGAAAGAGAGGGTGATCGACGCAGCCTCGGGTGCACTGGCCGGAGGCGCTTACGAGGCCTTCGAGGGCTTCGAGGAATCCAAGGAGAACAGGACGGCGTTCGCCCAGGAGCTTGCGAAGACGGTTAAGGAGGTGGAGGACGACCTCCAATCCATCATCAGCGGGCAGGAGAAGGCGAGGGCTCGGGCACGGGAGGAGGCGAGCGAGGAGCGGGAGGAGCTGATGTCAGAGCTGGAGGAGATCTACGCCGAGGTCGTCTCACTGAAGGAGGAGATAGAGCTGATGGAGCTGGAGGGGGCCGACGTCAAGAAGGGGAAGCTCAGGGTCGAAAGGGCCGAGATACTCTACGGGGAGTCGATGAGCGCGTTGGAGGCCAAGAACGAAATCGAGGCCAACGCCAAGATTAGGGCCGCCAAGAACATGCTGGAGAGGGCGAGGGATCTGCTGGAGTTATAGCCTCCGGTCCGACCTGCTCCAATTGAGGCTATACGCCCTTTTTTCCCGTAAGACTTCATCTCTGGCTGGAGGACGATTCCGTTCTATCATATTTGGAGACTCTCTTCCTCCCCGGCCTCCTTCCTAGGTTCCTTGACGTAGAGGGCCGTTATCAGAAGGATGGGCGCGACGAAGATTATCTGGGCGCACCAGGGTAGGGCGTGGGAGATGTTCTCGTACATGTAGCCTCCTGCGAGCTGGCCGAAGGCGGCGGCTATGAGGGTGAAGAAGCCCATGGAGCCTGAGGCCTTGCCCCTATGCTCCCTGGGGACGAGGTCGGCCATGAGGGCCGAGGAGGCCGCCATCATGATGATCTGCATCACCCCGACCATGGGCATCCCCACGAGGATCCTGTAGAAATCCCCGTACATGAAGAGGGGCACCAGGATGATCCAGCATAGGTACGCGAACAGGAGGGGCCTCCTCTTGCCGGCCTTGTCGATGAGCTTGCCGATGGGGATCGCGAAGGCTATCATCGATATGAACAGTGTGGTCATTATGAAGGCCCACTGCACCTCGCTGATGCCCAGGTCGTCCACTATCCAGAAGACTAGTATCGGCTGGAACAGGCTGGTGCTGAAGCCGCCGAGGATGTTCGTCACGAAGAGGGCCAGAGCTGACCTGGGGAGCTGCCTCCAGACCCTGATGCCCTCTCCTATCGAATCCGGGAAGGCCCTGATCAGCTCCCGCCTCTCCATCTTCCTCGGCTCCCTAAGGGTCTCCTCGAGCCTCAGCCTGAAGATCCCCGCTATGAAGAAAGCCGCAGCCACCAAGCCATACCCAATCCTCGTGCTCTGTATGAGGCCTAGCTTCGTGAAGAGCCATCCGGCGACGAGGGGGGCAGGCGTCGTCGAGACGCTGTTGATAAGGCTCATGATGGAGAACCCCATGCCCCGTTTCTCAGAGGGCAGCGAGTCCGCTATAATGGCGTTGAGCGCCGGGCCGTAAATCATGCAGAGGCTGTGTATCACCGCCCCTACGAGCACCGTCTGCCAGTTTGGGGCGAGGGCGTAGATGATGTAGGAGGCGGCCGCACCGAATGTCATGGAAGATATGAGCCACTTCCTGCCGTACTTGTCTGCCAGGTAGCCCCCGGGGAACTGGACTAGTGACTGGGCGACCATCGCCACGAAGGCGATCAGCCCGACGGTGGCCGGCGAGCCGCCGAGTTCCCTCACGTAGAGGCCGTAGTAGGTCGCCGGTATCTCCCTGGCGAAGTCCATCAGGATCCAGCTGAGGACAAGGATCAGGAAGTTGCCCCTGATGAAGTCGAACTCGCCGAGGAGACGGGAGATCAACCCTCCCTCAGTCTCAGCTTCGGCGACAGACCCCACCTCAAAGGAAGCCGTGATGCATCAGCCCCTCTAGATCAAGTTTTGTTCACCATCGCCTCTTCGACCAATAAACCTTCCTCTTTCCTGAGCAGCAGGAAGTAGAGGCCGGCGAGGACGGCGCTAAGCCCTCCTCCCACGAAGGCCGGGAGGTCCAGAGACATCTCCATGAGCTGCCCCCCGAGCCACGGAGCAACGACGCCACCGCCCTGGTTGGCCATCTGCCTTATGCTGTTGGCCGACGACTTCTCCTCCTCGTGCAGAAGCTTCATGAAGAGTGAGCTTATCAGGGGGTTGGCCGTCGTCCGCAGACCTAGTCGGGCTATGTATAGAGCCGATATCCAGACGAAGCTCGGAGCAAACGGCATCGCAAGGTAGAAGGGCGTCGCCAGGGCTATCATTATGGTGATCGCCTTCAAGGTCCCGAGCTTCTTGGAGATCCAGGGCGCGACGGCGTTAGCGCCGGCGGAGACGAAGTTCGACGCGAAGAATAGGGTGCCTAGGGCGTCAGACTCTACGCCGAACTTGCTGTTGACGTAGTATGTGAAGAGGTTGAAGAAGACTCCGCCGCTGACCATGCTGATGACGCCTAGGAGGAAGAACTTAGCTATGACGCCCCTGGACTTGATCATGAGGCTGAAGCCGTTGTTGCCCTCGGGTTCCACCGCCCCCCTGAGGGCAAGGAGGTAGAGGGGCGTCTGTATCAGGACGATGATCCCTGAAAAGGCGATCACAACCCAGTAGGAGTAAGAGACACTTACGCCGAGATTCTTCACCAGCATAGGGGGTACCCACCCGACGAGGTTACCGAGGGACATGGTCAATATGTTTAGGGACCCCCAAAGCCCGAAGGCGCGATCCATGTCGTCCTTGTCGAAGAAGGACGAGTACAGGGGGGTCAAGACGACGAACGTGGCGTTACTCAGCCCGATAATGAAGAAACATATCGCAAACAGCTCGTAGGTCCTCGCGAAGAGGATTATGAACAGACTTACACAGATCAGGAGGAACCCGGAGATCATCACCTTCTTCTTACCGTACCTGTCTGCGAGTATTCCGGCTGGTACCGTGAGTAGGGCTGCTCCCAGGGGGTTCATCATGACCATCGCGCCTATAGCGGCGCTGTCGAACCCGAGGGAGATTAAGTATAGCTGAAACACGACGTTTATCATCCCGTTGCCCAGCCCGTTTAGAGCAGCGGCGATCAGGAATATCTTGGCGTGGGTCGAGACCCTGTCAGGTACGAACGAGCTAAGTTTCAAATTTTACACCCCGTTTATCTCTTCCTTCTTAGGCTCCTTGATGAAGAACAGCGTCAAGAAGAAGAATGGCACTGTGGCGGCCCAGATTGTATACATTGGGAGTGTGCGGGACACGTTGTCGTAGATGAAGCCGCCAAGTATCGAACCTGCCGACGACGCAATCAGGAGGAAGAAGCTGCGCGACCCGAGTATCTTGCCCCTGTGCTCAGGGGGGATGAGGTCGGCGTTCAGCGCCTGGGTTGACGTACCGAAGAGTATGTTCACAAGGGCGATAATAGGCGCTACAACAAGGGCCCTAATGAAATTCCCCCAGATAATCAGTGGCATAGCCACGGCTATCAGGACGCAGCCGATCAACATCGGCTTCTTCTTCCCAATCCTGTCAACGAGCTTTCCACATGGTATAGCAAGGACGATGATGGAGATCGAGATGACGCTTCCAATGAACGCTATCTCCATGTGATTGAATCCAAGGACCTCTGTAAGATAGAAGATGAGAGTCACGTTAAACATCACGTTGGGGATGATGAACATCAACTCGATTAATAGGAGTGCTAGCGCGGTCCTCGGAACCTTCCCCCAGGCGTTTATCCCCTCAACGAATATCTTGGCGTCTGAGAACGAACGCAGCAACTCACGCCCCTTTATCGGCTCCGGGTTCTCCAGGGTCTCCTTCAGCCTCGTCCTCAGTAGCCCGGAGACGATGAACGCCAGCGTCACCACCAAAAAGCTCATCCTCGTGCCCGAGACGAGCCCAAACTTCGTATAGAGCACCCCCGCTATCAGTGGAGATGGCGTCGTCGACGCGTTAGTTATCAGGTTGATAATGGAGTATCCCGTCCCCCTCTTCTCGGAGGGGATCGAGTCCATCACCATGGCGTTAAAGGCGGGAGTATAGATGAAGCAGATCTCGCATAATATGGCGCCAAGCAGTATAGCCTGCCAGTTAGGGGCGAAGGCATAGAAGAGGTAGGCGAAGGCGGCAAGGAGGGTCATTATGGATATTATCCTCTTCCTCCCATACCTGTCGGCCAAGTACCCGCCTGGGAACTGCATAAGTGCGCTAGTGATGGAGGAGGCGGCTCCGATGAGCCCGACAGTCGACGCCGACCCGCCCAAGGCCTGAACGTAGAGGGGGTAGTAGGTGAAGGCCATCTCCCTGCTGAAGTCCGTCAGGAGCCAGCCTGATAAGATGAGGAGCAGGTTGCCCCTGATGAACCCGAACTCCTCGCTGAGACGCTGAAATAGACCCTTTTCCATGGTCTCTTCTATTTCGATGATCTTCTGTGCGGCCACTCAACTTCCCCTTTTTCTATCCGTTCATAACACGCGTTAGGAATCTGTGTGTTCTATTTTCTCCGGGGGGGTCTGTAAATCGGCCCTTTGATGGACTTTCACTGTTTCCGTGTAGAGGACCCTGCCTGAGACCTCGCAGCCTTCTCCGATAACCACCCTCCCCCCGATGACGTTGTCGCAGAGGACGTTCTCCATCAGGACCTCCTTGCTCCCCTTCACATCGGTCGTACGCATGTCCCCCTCCCTGTCCTCCCACCTGAATATCCTTGGTAGGAGCGGGATTCGGTACTTTCCGCCCTTCCTTATGTCAACAGTCTCGGCCTCTATCCCGCCGTCTACGTAGGATCTCCCCCTGTTCAGGTATGCCTCGAATAGCTCTGTGGTGATCTTACCCTTTATCTCCACGACACCGTCGATATCCATTGTGCTCCTGGCTGAGACGTCACCGTCAGTTATAAGCGAGCCGGATGAGACCAGCTCGTCCTCCAGCTCAATGCCTTCGCTGACCCTTGTCAGACCTGATGAGTTCATCGAGTTTCCTCTGACGGTTCCATCAACCCTGAGGCTTCCAGCCGATCTGAGGTTGCCGAAGCTGAGCGAGCCCTGAACGGTGGTCGTGCCATTTAGCTTCATGGTCTCGGCCGTCAGGTCCCCCTTGAAGTTGGCGCTCCCAGAGGTGGTTACCTTACCGACGTTCATCCCTCCGGGCAGGGTTCCGGTGCCGCTGACCCTCACCTCCTCGGGGGATAGGTGTCCCATGCCAGCGATACGCCCGTCTCCCAGCCCGGGTATGCTGAACTTCCCCGCTCCGCTTATGTGGGTAACGGGGATGGCCGCTGAGCCCTGCGCCCTCTCGTATTCCGCCATCCTCTCCGGGCCGCTCTCTTCCATGACTCGCTTCCTCCCTTCTCCTACTCGAGGGTTCCGATGGTCTTGAGCGCGTCTCTGACCTCTACGAGGAGCCTCTTCATCTCCTTAAGCCGCTTCTCCATCTCGACCATGACCTGCTCGTCGGACAACCGGGCGTAGCTCAGGTCCCTGGACATCGTCATTCCTCCACCGACTTCAGAACGTCCCTGATCTCTCCGAGTACGCTGATGATGTCGTCGAGCTCCTCCAGCGTCGTCCTCTGGTGGGCCCTGAAGGCCCTCAGCCGCTCCCTGTCCACCCTGCTCATGTCGTCCCCGGCGTCACCAAGGGGACCCATCACCACTCCGATGACTCCTATCCCCAATGCGGCAAAGAGGGCTATTCCTGAGACGACGGCGGCGATGACGGCGCTGAAACCAAAGTAGAGACTTCCGTACAGGCATGCAGCCGGGACTCCGAGCCCTATCGCTATAACGGAAAGGCCAAGCATGATTGCCGAGGTTTTCGCCATCTAGCCTTCCTCCTGGAACAGGTCTCTGATGTACTCCGGCGTCAGGGTTAACTTGAATTCGACGGGCGCGTAGGTCTTGACGGTCGGCAGCCCTTCAGCTTTCAGCTCCTCTCTTATCTCTTCTACTAGACCCATTTTCCTCAATCCTTTCAGGTGGAGATGCGCAAGTGGATACGATACTCCCAGCTCCTTGGCTAGGGCGTAGGCGTGCTTTGGCTCCTTGGCGAGGGACGCAATGATCTTGAGCCTGGTTTGATTGGCAAGCGTCTTCAGCGTCTTCACCAGCCTTTCTTGTTCTTCCGTGGCCAATTCCACATCTCCACGCTTGTGTATAAAATAATATTAATATATATAAGTTTTTTCTTTCATAAAGAAGTTTTTTATATATTATGGTCCGTCGCATAGAGGATTGAACCTTGTAACTCGAACCAAAGTCATCGGGTTGCAGGTTGTACCTGAGGTCTCTACTAGTCGAGTTGCTCTGCATCCAGGTATTTCTTGACCACTTGGAGGGCCTGGAGGAACTCTCCGCCTCGGGCCGTCATCCTGTACCCCATGGAGCCCCCGTACTCCTCCTCCTTCACCAGGTCTCTCTCTAGAAGGAACTCGATGACGTTCTTCGCCCTATCCACTGGCAGGTTCGCGCCGTAGGAGATGCGGGTGATGGCACTCACGCCTTTACGGCGGATTGTGTCGAGGGTATCCATGTATATATCGTAGCGCGTCCTCCGCCTCAAACTTAGAACCTGCTAGAATGGAGGTGGAGGAAGCTTTTCAGTCTTTTCAGGCTCCACTTCGAGGTCGACATCCCTGTCCAGCCTAAGCGTGTCCGTGTACTTGACCTCACCCCTGATCCTGCACCCAGATTCGATCTCGATCCTCGCGGCGTAGACGTTGTTGGCGCGGCAGTCCCTCCTGAGTGTGACCTTCTCTGCGTAGATGTCCTCGACCTTTCCCCTGTCGCGGATCATGACCTCCTTTGCCACAAGTGGACCGGACACCTCGCCCCTTCTTCCTATCTCGATGTACTGTGCCATGGCGCCCTCCCTGGTCCTGAGGGTGTTCGTCCTTATCTCATCGACGGCCTCAACCTTGTTGGCTTCGACTTTCCCACCTACTCTGACCGCCTTCGCCCTGAGGAGGCCGCCCACTATAGCTGTGCCCCCGACCTTGAGGTCCTCGGTGAGCTCCAATCCGCCGCTGACCCTGACCTTGCCGCCCACGTCGATGCTCCTCCCGGAGGCGTTCCCGTCCAAGTCCACCGTGCCGCCCACGTCTATGTCGTCGAAGGAGATGTCCCCGTAGCTGTGGAAGGAACCGCCCACGTTCACTGAGCCACCCTTTCCCCCTGATATCCTCGCCGAGCCCCCGACCCTGATCTGCTCGAAGCCTAGGGGCTTGGACGACTTGAGGGAGCCACCAACCTTTATGTCGCCGAAGCCCTCACCGCCCGCAAGCTCTACACTGCCGCCTACGTCAATCTCCTTGACGCTGGCCTCCGAGTAGATCTTGACCGAACCGCCGACATCTATCTCCCCGGCCTCGACGGATCCCTCCCCGGAGAATGAGCCACCGACATCGATTCTGCCGCTCTTGGTGCTACCTTGGACCTTTACCGTGCCGCCCACGTCGATCTCGTCCACCTCAACGTCCCCGGAGGCCTTATATGACCCTCCCACGTTGACGCTGGAGGCCTTGGACAGCCCCTCGACACGGAGGGTGCCCCCGACCCTTGCGCTCTCGATGTCCATGTCGTTCCCGACCTCCACCTTCCTGTCAACCTCCATCTTCCTCGTGGTGAGGTTGCCCGAGACCTCGAGCTCCCCTCGCCTGATCCTGATGGAGTTATCCACGGTGAGGTCGCCCTCGACGAGGATGTCCCCGCCGCGGCCCCGTAGGTCGGATGTGTGGAGACTAGATTGGAAGGTGCAGTCATCCCTGCACTCGGTTGTCCCTGTCACCTCGATCGTACCCGCCGGCTCCTCGGCCTTGACTGTGGCATCCTCCATTACCAAGTTGCCATCGACCCTGCCCAGTTCCCGCTTCGTCCTCTTCGAGATTACCACATCTTCTGGCAATTATACCACTGATTCAATTTTCGGCGCCCATCCCTTTTAAAGGTAAGATACGTTCTGTACTCACAATTTGTTATTAAGCAAAAGTTTACATATAGCCGGCTTCAGCGGTAGCTCTGCTTCCAGATTAGGGATGTCTCGAGATTTGAAGGGTGATGGACGCCTCAGATTGCCTGCACCGACGAAGCCTTGAAGGTGATGTATACCTCCTGACCGACGTTCAGACCCATCTCGACGAGGGATCTACGGGTGATCTGGGCGATAAACGTCCTGCCGACATCTACCTTCAGCTTGACGACGGAATTCATCTCCTCGACGCCAATTATCCTACCCTTCAGCGAGTTCCTGGCGCTCGATTCAAGCACCCCAAGGGAGACTATGATGTCCTCGGGCGCGATATGGATCGTCGCCCTACCCTCGTGGCTGAAGGTCGCCCTGACATTGACCCCCCCGCCGATGTCGATGTGGGCGACACCATCGACGATAAGGGAGTCTCCTGCGTAGATATTCTCGGACCTGGCGAACCTCCTCATCTCTGCCGAGGGCGTATGGAAGAACGTGTCAGGGGATCCCTCTTCGACGATACGCCCACCAATCAGGAGAATCAGCCTTCCCGAGAGCTCCTCGGCCTGAACGAGGTTATGGGTCGCCATGACGACTGTGGTCCCCCTATCCCTGTTGAGGCCCGATATCACCTCCTTCACGATTGCCAAGCTCTCCGGGTCCAGGTTCGCCGTCGGCTCGTCGAGGAGGAGGAGCTCGCGGTCGAGGGCTAGAGCCCTGGCTAGGGAGAGGCGCTGCTGTTCGCCCCCCGAGAGGCT
>Ga0209427_10009435_pt1 | contig 10883 bp, 9 predicted proteins | sample DeeMarSWOR136_30_FD_187465 | JGI IMG/M metagenome (GOLD analysis project Ga0209427, IMG submission 187465) | Marine sediment microbial communities from White Oak River estuary, North Carolina - WOR-1-36_30 (SPAdes) (version 2) | ecosystem: Environmental > Aquatic > Marine > Intertidal zone >... | reverse complement strand
AGAGCGGAGCATCCAGAATTGATCTCAAAACAGATAGAATTGGCTCGTTTGGAACGCCAGGCGAGAGTCTATGAGCAAACATACGTGACACTGATGAGCAAATACGAAGATATGCGTTTACTGGAACAGATGAAGACTAGCGGATTGAAACTAATTGATATAGCGTCTCTTCCCAAGTCTCCTATCAGTCCCAAGAAAAAGCAGGCGTTGGCCATTGGAATTCTGCTTGGCTTATCCATGGGAATAGGTATCGCTTTCTTCTTAGAGTATCTGGACGATTCTATCAAGCGCAAAGAGGATGTGGAACGCTTTTTGGAATTGCCTGTGATGGGAGCGATCCCTAAGATAGAGCCTTTTGACGCACCTAAGCATGTCCTCGAACGAAGTGAAGGAAATGTCTTGATTCCCCATGGACAGTCTGATTCGCCGAGTAATATCCAAGGGGCCGATGCAAATCGATCGCCTGCCTTGCTGAAGAGCCGAAGCAATCCATCGCATGTTGGAAAGGGAAGCAGACATAGGGGGAGGTATAGTGAAAGAACCCGACAGGCTCTATTGAACCACAGCCTCCTTTATGCCCCCAGTGGATCTGGGAAAGATCCTGGAATAGAAAGTTATCGCAACCTCGCGGCCAACATCAGATATGCAGACATAGATAATCCCATAAAATCCCTCTTAGTGACTAGCGCAACGCCAAGTGAAGGTAAAACAATTACAGCTAGTAATCTAGCTTTTGTCATGGCTCAATCAGGTATGAAAGTACTCTTGATAGACGCTGATCTAAGACGTCCCAATTTGCACCGCATCTTTCAACAGGATCGAGCACCCGGACTCAGCGATCTGCTGATATCGGATGATGGATGGGGAAAATCCCCCGTACCCCTGGAAGATAATGAGGGTGAGCTATCTGGTTCTGCGCTCCGCGACTTCATTCGCCCTACTACAGCGGACAACCTCTACCTGCTTCCATGCGGCGTTCGCGTGTCCAACCCGGGAATGCTATTCCCGTCCGAAAGAATGAAAAACTTGATAGGCAATGTGGCACGCCACTATGACTTGACCATATTCGACTCGCCGCCTCTGGGATCAGTAGCCGACGCTGTCGCGTTAAGCACCGAGGTGGATGGAACGCTGATGGTGATACGGTCAGGGAAGACCAAACGCAAAATCGGCCTCCAGGGGAAAGAGAGTCTGGAGAGTGTCAATGCTGAGGTTATCGGGGCAGTGTTGAATAATGTGGATTATGCTAAGCAATATGGCTATTACTATTATTACCATAGATATTACAGCTATTACAGATACTACAGCCATGACAGTGAGGATGAGAGCGAGTGATCAGCAGGAGATATGACGAGCGGGCTGTTATGTGTTCAATAGTGAGTGCGGAATAGCAAATGCACAATTGCATCCAGGTGGGGAAATATGGATTCTAAGCCAACTGCTATTCTTGTCACCGGTTGTGCCGGTTTTATCGGCTCAAGGATTGCCGAGCTACTCTTGGAACGCGGGGATACTGTCGTTGGGGTAGACAACTTAAACGACGCCTATTCTCCGCGGTTGAAGGAGTGGCGCTTAGCGCAGCTTCAGCGATTCCACGCTTTCGAATTCGAGCGACTGGACATAACTCATTTCGACTCACTCAAAGAGTTGTTTCAGCAGCATACTTTCGATGCTGTGATGAATCTCGCTGCCCGTGCTGGAGTCCGGATGAGCGTAGAGAATCCGTGGATTTATATCGAAACGAATACTGTCGGGACGCTCAACCTCCTGGAGCTATGCAAAGAGTTTGGAGTGGAAAAGCTTCTTCTCGCTTCGACTTCGAGCATCTATGGAAACAATGGAATTCCTTTCAGTGAGGGTGAGCGGACGGATTTCCAGATTTCCCCTTATGCCGCGTCTAAAAAGGGTGCTGAGTCTCTAGCATACAGTTATCACTATCTCTACGGGATTGATATAACGATTCCGCGGTATTTTACTGTCTATGGTCCAGCAGGACGTCCTGATATGAGCGTCTTCAGATTCATCCGTCGCATTGCAGAAGGACTGCCGATCCCTGTATATGGTGACGGGACTCAGCAACGAGGTTTCACCTACATAGACGACATTGCCTGCGGTTCGATAGCTGCTCTGAAACCACTCGGTTTTGAAGTCATCAACCTTGGCTCTGACCACTCGGTAACATTAAACTACGTCATCCACTTAATCGAGCAAGCTCTTGGCAAAATGGCACGTATAGAGTTCCAGCCCCGTCATCCAGCAGATGTGCACGCTACATGGGCGGACATCACAAAGGCAGAGGAGTTACTTTCCTGGCGTCCCGAAGTCAACATTCAGGAGGGAATCCGAAGGACAGTCGCGTGGTACCTGGAAAATTGTGAATGGGTAAGGGATGTCGGGATTTCTGAGCATTAGACTGGGGTCGCAGAGACGAAGGTGGAAGCAGGACAGCAGAGGAGAGCGGGAGCGCGCCTACACTCCTGTGCTCCCGCTCCTCTACTTAATGTCGGCTATATGCAGCTAACTCAGTATTTCAAGTTTCTATATAGCAGATGGTTTCTCAGATTGATAGGCATTATTGTTTTCGCCTATCTTCTATATACAATTGACCTCGCACAAACGTACCGACTATTGAGAAATGTCAGTAAGTTGTATCTGCTGCCCGTCGTTTTGCTGTTCCTTACTCTTATCGGAATAAAGGCCCGGCGTTGGCAATCCATATTCAGAACACAGAAGATCCATAGTTCGTATAGGGGAGCATTCCTGGCATATCTATCCAGCTTCGTGATAGGCATCGTGACGCCTGGTAGAGCAGGAGAAATGATTAAAGTCAACTATCTGATTAATCTAGGACATTCTTTTGGCAAATCGTTCTTTAGTGTTCTTTTAGACCGCTTACTGGACGTAGCGTTTGTGCTGCTGGTGGGCTGCTCTGGAATGTTGCTCTTTTTTTCAGCCTTCAAGCTTCAGATTATATTTGCTGGCTGTGCAGCTCTTTTTGTATTGCTAACTGCGATTTTTCTGCGAAGAAAGGAATATATTCGCAGATTTGTGTTCGCCCGCTTTGTACCTGACAAAGTGAAAGAGAAAATAACCCTTGTCTTCAGCGAAATGTCGGAGGGAATTCGAGATGTAAGTTCCGCATCCTGGGGAAAGGCTTTCGTATACACTGTTTCATCCTGGATGGTAGGCTATTTTCAAATCTATTTGCTTGCATTATCGCTGGGGATTGGCGTTTCGTTCATTCAGATAGCCATATTTATATCGGTTATCGGCGTCATCAGTTTGCTTCCCATCTCAATGTCTGGAATTGGCGTTAGAGATGCATCTTTGGTGTTCTTTTTCTCCCGAATTGGTAGAAGCCGTGAGGAAGCGATTGCTCTGTCGTGTCTGATATTATCTATGATGTTTAGCTGGAGCTTGATCAGTTTGGCCGCATGGTTGGTAAAGCCGCTGAAGCTATCCTATGTTGAAGCGGAACTTGGGCGGGGGCGTCAACATGGATAGCGGTAAAGAGAATATGAGAGTTATGTTAATCAACCCTTCTGTTTCTCCTATAGAAATCTATGGTAAATACCGCAGATTAGGAGCAGTCATACCACCTTTGGGATTATGTTATATAGCGGCTGTCTTGGAAAAAAACGGTTATAGAGTAAGGATTCTTGATGCAAATGCGCTTCGTCTGAGCAAGGCGGAGATCCTCGAATACATCAGGCAATTCACTCCGGGGTTGGTAGGGATATATTCAGCAACTATGAGCTTTTACAATGCTCAAAATATAGCTCAGGCAGTGAAGAAATTGGATCCCAGAATAAAAACTGTTCTGGGTGGACCACACATATCAGCGATGCCTCATGAATCTATGCAGGAGGGCTTTTTTGATTTCGGAGCAATCGGAGAAGGTGAGTACACTGCCCTGCAATTGATTGAAGCTCTGGAGAATTCTGGAAACCTATCAAAGGTGGACGGACTCATAAGATATGAGGGAGATGTTATAGCAAATGCTCCCAGGCAACCGATAAAGGATTTGGATAGTCTTCCCTTCCCCGCCAGACATTTGCTACCTCCATTGGACATTTATAAGCCCAAAGCCATTATGTACAAAAAACTTCCTTCAACGCAGATTTTCACATCACGAGGCTGTCCATATCAATGTGTTTTTTGTCAGAATCCTTTCGGAAGGAGAGTCAGGTATCATAGTCCAGAGTATGTCGTCTCTGAGATCGAACACCTTACTAAGGACTATGGCATCCGTGATATAGTGATCAACGATGATACGTTTACTGTCAATAAAGAGAGGGTTCACGAAATCTGCGATTTAATTGACAGGAGGAATATAGACATTAAGTGGTCTTGTAACGTTAGAGTGGATTGTGTTGATTTGCCTCTCTTAAAACGAATGAAGGGAGCGGGTTGCTGGTTGATCATGCCGGGATTGGAAAGTGGTAACGATGGAATACTGAAGACACTGAAGAAAGGAATCACTGTGGAACAGGGCAGGAATGTTTGTAGATGGGCCCGGCAAGTTGGCTTATGGATAAAACCTTCATTTATTATTGGGAATCCTCTGGAAACAGAAAACAGTATAGAAGATACGATCGAATTTGCGGTGTCATTGAAGACTCATTATCCTTCTTTTGCTCTAATGACACCTCTTCCGGGGGCTGAATTGTGGGAAACAGCCGAGCAATATGGTGTCTTTGACAGAAGTGATTTGGCCAAACTGACACCCTCTCAAAATGCTTGCTTTGTTCCCTATGGTCTATGCGCGGACTATCTAATACGAAAGCAAAAGGAGGCCTTTCGCAGATGCTATTTGAATCTGGGAATGATCATCAGGCATCTTAAGGGAATTAGCTCATTCGAGGACGTCAGGAAGATGTCTCATGCAGCGATGGCTATTGTTCATTGAGTTTCGGTGATATGTGTTTGGATCATGAGTCTGGCAGCTTGGTGGATGCGTCCATTGAAGCTGCCCTATACTGAATAACCAAAATGTCGGAAAATGCGAATATTCATCGTAACGAGAGAAGAACCATTTTACGTACCTGTTTATCTATCGAAGCTTCTTCGGGAAAAGCATGGCAATGTCATAGGTGCTGCGATAGCTTCTAATCCATCGCCACATCTGAGCGTTTGGCAGCTATATCAACTCGCAGGACTTAAGGGATTCATTATACAAGGTCTGGAATTCATACTTTTTAAGTTATGCAATATGCTAAGTATATTTATTCCTTTCAGGAGATTCTACTCAACTAGCAGAATGATGAAACACTATGGTATTCCAGTGTATAAGACTGCTCGCGGTGAGATTAATTCTAAAGGGTTTGTTGATATGATCAGAAAGCTGGAACCAGATCTGATCTTATCAGTTGCAAATAGCCAGATTCTGAAACAACGAATCCTGGAAGTCCCAAAGCTGGGTGCGATCAATGTTCATGGTTCCTTATTGCCCGAATATCGTGGTATCCTGACTGCATTTTGGGTTCTTGTCAACAACGAAAAGGAGACAGGGGTTACAGTCCACTACATGGAGTCAGAGGTGGATAGTGGTGCAATAATAGGTCAGCAAAGAATAGCTATTTCGGAGACAGATTCTATTCATTCACTATATAGGAGGATTGCTACCATTGGAGCTAGTTTAATGTTGAAAGCTGTAACTTCAATAGAAAGTGGAAAGGTTGTCCCCAAACCGAATGATGAAGCAAAAGCAACATACTTCTTTAAACCTGAAAAGCGAGATATCCAACGATTTAGAAAACTAGGGCATTCCTTTCGCTAGCGGCGTGTTTTTGCTTGACCTATAACAGTGTCAAACACGTAGGAGTATTGTTAATTGGGTGAGCTAATACCATACATGAAGACCTTACGGGAGCGTGGTATTGTAGTCTCGTATAGGGAATTGAAGTCCCGATTCATTCGTGAAGCTCCCAAGATCTGCATTAGAAGAATCATGGATCTGTGTGAGGAATACGCTTCTGTTTTCACATTCTGCGTTGTTGGTGTAACTGCTGAAGACAATCCGGGTGTCATTAAGGAAATGATATGCAGAGGACACGAAGTTGCTTGTCATGGCTATGAACATTTACGTTTTGATTTGCTCACCTATGATGAAGTTTATGAGAACCTTCAGAGAGCCAAACAGCTCTTTCTCGATAAGTTCAATTACGAACTGAAAGGTTTCAGAGCGCCTTATTTGAAAACATCGAAGACTGTAGATCGCGCTCTCGCTGATCTAGGCTTCATGTGGTCTTCTTCTATTGAGAGCAAAAACGGTATGCTACGAGACTCTAATGGTGTTAGTGAATTGCCTGTTGTTCTGGATGATTGGGAAATTCTCGTAAAGCGAAATGAATCCCATAGAGGATTGCTCAAATCAATGAAAGCTAATGCCAAAGATGGCGCAGTTTTCCTCTTGCATCCCTGGCGAGTAGGTCAAAGGGGATACATAAGAGCTTTGAGGATGTTTCTTGGTAGGGTTAATTACCCCTGCGTCTCAATGCAGGAATTAGCACGCAGTCAAGTGGGAATGGCATTGACAGGTGACTTAGGAGAGATGTCCTTAGTCGAGGTCATTAGGAGAAGTTTGACTTGGACTTAGATATTTACAAACAGATAGCGTTTTCCCAAATACCAAGAATCTTGGGATTAGGAGATAGAAACCCATATTCCAAAACGTTCGGATGTTTTGATAGGTATTACTGGCATTACAAACTGTTGGACTTCGCTAATGCTCGCTTTCAAGAGTCAGCCCTCATTCTAGCATTGCTGTATACCGATGATTCTGATGGCAATATCTTTTATAATCGCCAGACCATATACCAGTGGGCTATAGGGGCAATAAAATTCTGGGCAGAGATCCAGCGCAGAGATGGAAGTTTTGATGAGTTATACCCTCATGAGCATTGTTTTTGCTCTACAGCCTTCAGCACCTGTGCTATTACCGAATCGATGTTGATATTGGATGCCAGATGTTGTTTGGAAAGTGTCGCTAAGGCGGGAAATTGGTTAAGCCATAATGAGAACCTCAGAGCAGCAAATCAGATGATAGCGTCGTTGCTTGCTCTATATAATGTTTATCTATTAACGGGGGATGAGAAGTTCCAGCAAGCTGCTGATGAGAAACTGAGCAAAGTGTTAGAGCTTCAAGCAAGCGAGGGATTTTTCCCGGAATATGGCGGATATGACATAGGTTATTTGAGTATTTGTATCAGTTATCTGGCAAAATACTATAAGAAAACTCAGAATTCAAAAGTGTATGAATCTCTGGATAAATCCGTCAGATTTGCCCAAGGAAAACTCAGAGACAATGGGAGCTACGATTATTCCAAAACCAGTCGTGGCACTCAGTATTTATACCCTCACGGGCTCATGATTATAGCACCGCATATTATTGAAAAACATATCGCCGGCTTGGAGAGTAATGAGATTATGAATCCCTGCTGGATGGATGATAGGTATTGTATTCCTTTGACAATCGATTATCTGCAGACTTACTTAGAGACTGCCGATGTTAATGACAACATGGAAATTGGTGACGCTTAGGTTCTTCAACTTGACTATGGGCAGATTTAACTTCTGCGCAAAGCTTTTGAAGTCTCTTTTAATTCGCATTCTAATAAAAGACAAGAGCGAAAAATACATGGCTTCGGCACGATTTTTTGGTTGGGATGATCTAGCAATAGATGAGTTCGTGGAAACAGATGAGTCTATAGAAGATGAATCTGAAGAGTGGAATCATTATTGGACATTTGATTCTACCATTAAACGTCGAATTACAGAACTGGTGCGAAGGGTATACTTTGCTCGGATATTTGCAAGGATAGTGAAGAAATTGTGTTCAGAAGGCAAGGTCTTGGAAGCCGGATGTGGTTCGGGCAAGATATTAAACTACCTTGCTAGAAAAGGCCGATATTTGACTATCGGATGTGATTCTTCATTTGCAGCTACCAGAATTGCCCGGCGGAATTGTGACTTCACGTTGGTCTGCGATATTAATCATCTTCCTTTCAAAGACGACACCTTTCATCTTATATTCAATCAAGGTGTTATGGAACACTTTGAGGAAGAAGAATTCAAAAACATTATCAGGGAATGCAGCAGGGCAAGCAAAAGGGTTCTGATTATCGTCCCAAGTAAAACATCAATATTCAGAATTCACAATCCATTTGAGGAATTAGGTACAGTGTTTTTCTCAAAACCGAAGTTGAGCAGTCTTTTGAAAACTGTATTTCCGCGAACGGAAGTTCATTACAGTTTTCTATCATTTTTACTTTCAGTCGCAGGTTACGGTGAGCGATAGTTTGCCGTTTTTGTGACGTTCACCAGGCATAGAGAAGATAGAGCAAATGAATGTTCTGGTTTTGAATCCTTCAAGTAGAATAACTAGAAATGTGGTTCGCGATGTGCTTTACGGGTGTTGGTGTAAAGGTAAACGCATCGGTGGAGGAACCGTTCCGCCATTTGCGCTTTTGGAGATTGCCACAATATTGAGAAATGATGGCAATGGCGTCACATTCCTAGATGCTCAAGCGGAACAGCGTCCTTTTGAGGATATAGCGGGAATGATAAACGATTTTGATGTCTTAGTGATCTCGACTTCGACGATGAGCTTTCGAGAGGATGCGGATACACTTCTGGAGTTTAAGGAAATCAATCCCGGACTGCGGACGGTGGTTTTTGGCTCGCATCCAACGTTTATGCCTCAGTATTCGCTTGCTCACGAAGGTGTGGATACTATCGTCAGACACGAGCCGGAGTTCATCATCCGAGACTTGATAGGATGTCTCAGGAGCGGCAATGATGACTGGAAAAGTGTTGACGGCATTGGATATAAGCAAAATGGCAGAGCAATACTCAATCCCAGATATCCGTTCATCAGCGATCTGGACGAACTCCCATTTCCCGACGTGACAATGTTACCGAAGAACACCGACTACTTCAACCCCATTGTTAAAAGGATGCCCTACATCACCACGACAACGTCGAAAGGATGTCCTGGTAGATGCACCTTTTGCACCGCACCTTACTTCGATGGGATGAAGGTTCGATTTCAATCGGCAGACTATGTAGTTCAAGAGATCGAGTATTTTCTTGAGCATGGGTTCAAGGAAGTTTACTTCCGGGACGACACCTTCTTCGTAAAAAAGAAACGGGATGTTCAGATTTGCGAGGAGATCATCAAAAGGAGTCTGGATGTTACTTGGCTCGCCAATGCCCGGGTCAACATGATGGATAAAGAAATGATGGAGATTGCTAAGGCCTCCGGGTGCCATACTATCAAGTTCGGAATCGAATCGGGGGTACAGGAGATCCTACATAGGATGAGAAAAGGTTACAGAATTGAGCAGGCATATAAAGTCTTTGAGTGGGTGCATGAAGTGGGCATCAACGCACATGCGCATGTGATGATAGGAAATCCGGGTGACACGGTAGAAACGGTGAATCGCACTATCCAATTCGTTAAGGAATTAGACCCCACCACAGCAACTTTTGGGATCTGCACACCTTACCCGGGGACACCATTGTTCGATGAAGTTGCCCAGATATTCCCTGAGATTGCAGATGGGACGTCGTCTGATCTCTCCAAACTACATTTAGAAGCACTGTTTAATGAGCATTACACAGACATGACAAAGAAAGAAGTGGAGCAAAGCGTCCGACGAGCATATAAGTCATTTTACCTGCGCCCATCGTATTTTCTGAAAACCTCGAGGCAAGTCAAGAGCGTAGATGACATCAGACGAATAAGTATTGCCGCGACTAACGTTCTGGATTTTTCTATCCGGGGCGAATAGAGAAAGGGAAAGCCAGAAAACCAGACATCCGGCTTTGGGTTCCCCGGCTTTCCAATGGATGATGACGGAGCAAAAGATTTCGGTCATTGTACCAGCTTTCAATGAAGAAAAAAGTCTCTCCGATGTGCTGTCAAAGCTCAAAGGATTGGAGACGATTGATGAAATCATTGTGGTCGATGACGGCTCGCGGGACAATACAGCGCAAGTTGCCCAGGATCTAGGTGCTAGAATTATCAGTCATCCATACAATATGGGGAACGGTGCGGCAGTAAAGACCGGTGTACGGAATGCCACAGGCGACGTTCTGCTTTTTCTGGATGGCGATGGGCAACATAGCCCTGAGGACATTCCTAAACTGCTAGCCCATATAGACAGATTTGATATGGTTGTGGGAGCCAGAACAAAAGAATCGAAGGTTTCGCTATTTCGCTCCTTTGGTAATTTCTGGCTGACAAAAGTGGCTAACTACCTTTCTGGAACGAAAATCCCGGATTTGACGTCTGGTTTCCGCGCGATAAAAAGGGAGCGGATGCTGGAATTTCTCCATCTTCTGCCAAATAAATATTCATATCCTACTACCATCACTCTGGCTTTGCTGCAATCTGGATACTGGGTGAAATATGTTCCGCTATCTAACATTCAGAAAAGACACGCGGGTAACAGTGGTGTGAAGCCATTCAAAGATGGCTTACGATTTATTCTGATTATCATGCGTATTGTCATGCTGTTCAGCCCACAAAAGATATTTTCGCCCGCAAGCTTCCTTATGGTTTTTGGTGGTATCTTACTGATAGGGTACAATATTGTCAAAACAGGCGGTATTCAGGAGTCAACAATCATACTTATGATTGTAGGTGTTTTCACGTTTTTCTTTGGACTCTTGGCTGACCAGATGGCGCATATTCGCCGGGAAATTCAAAGAAGGGTAAACCGATGAGATCCCTGACGCCGAGCATACCTTTTGTACTGGTCAGTATTCTGTTTAACGTGTGTGGTCAGTAGTTAGCGGCCTGTGTGCTTACTTCTATTCTCTGGAGGCAGTGAATGTCAGTAAAAAAACGGATTCTAGTGACCGGTGGCTTCGGTTTT
>Ga0209427_10009434_pt1 | contig 10885 bp, 11 predicted proteins | sample DeeMarSWOR136_30_FD_187465 | JGI IMG/M metagenome (GOLD analysis project Ga0209427, IMG submission 187465) | Marine sediment microbial communities from White Oak River estuary, North Carolina - WOR-1-36_30 (SPAdes) (version 2) | ecosystem: Environmental > Aquatic > Marine > Intertidal zone >... | reverse complement strand
CTTCGGAGGCATTGAAGCGAAGAAACAGCGGAGTCACGTGCTGAAATTCCGTTTTCCAATAAAATCAGATATTTATAAATATATTTCCATTAAAACCCATGAAACTCCAGAAAAAAGTCCCCGATGTGTTTCGATTGTGGGATGGATAGAGGCTCGGAGAATCTTCATCCTTTGGTTAGTATTAGTCACACACCGCGGGGCGGTGCATGTTATATCCAGAAAGAAACGAAAAACCAAGCTTTTAGCAAATTAACGGCTTACGCTTTTTGTTACTTAGGAGCCCCGACCCGGCCGCTACCTCTCCCGAGTTACCAATGGAAGAAACTTCACACCCAATGTCCCATTTTTTCGTTCTTATCAAAACAATTCATCCGGCATCTAACGCCGATATTTCATTGGTGGTTCTATCTCCGCGTTTAGCAGCTTGGTCCGAGCTTCCAATGGTTACTACATTGGCAAGGCCAGATGCTTGTCTTGTTTGAGAGACTGTTAATAAAAACCAACCTCGGCTGGATGAGCTTTTTTTATTACAAACCTAAATCTCTTCTTTCACAGTTTTTCATCGATTTTCCAAACCAAACAATTTGGAAGTTGACGGAAAAGAAGCGATAATATATTTTACTTCTGGAACAGCCGGAGTCGAACGAATCGGCGTAACTAGGGGCGGAACGGCACATTCGATCATCTCCTTTTTCCTCTCATTTTGTTTAAGGAAGAGCATAGATACTCAAAATAGGGAGAACACGCATATGAGTGACAAAGTACTGTTTCTCTGTGGCAGTCCCCGCCGCCAAAAAAGCGCAAGCCTATACACCGCAAGGTATTTAGCACAGTTTCTCGACCACGACCATGAATTTGTGGATATAGCTGGAGCTAAACTATCCATCGATCCTACAGAAGCTGAGCCAGCTTTCTTAAAGATTGTTGAAAAAATGCAGGAGGCCGCTGTCGTGGTCTGGACCTTTGGCGCATGGGTTCTGTTCGTACCGGTGCAAATGCAGTACCTTCTGGATAAGCTGTTCTCCCAGCCTGGGTATGACTTTTCTGGCAAAATCGCAGCGGCAATAATGACCTCGGTCCGGGTTCATGACGACTTTATACTGAACCGAGTACGATTTGTCAGCGAGCATTTGGGGTTTGGCTACATTGGAGATGTATCGGCTATTGGAAATCCATTCTTCGGTTATGTGGATGACGAAGAAGTTACGGAATACAGTTGTCGTGTACTTGCCGGGCAGATTAACCGTGCTCTGGCTGACGGGTACATTCCCTCCAGATATTATCCCCCAGTGGAACGGATGTATCTGTCATCCATCCACCGAGGCCAGGGATTCGAATTGGACGGTCTCCTAGTGCAAAAAACTGGGGACAAAACAATTCTTATTATCACCGGCAACCGTTTGTCGGAAGACAGTGCCAACGCCTCTGTCGTGGAATCAATCCGCCGGTATTCCCGAAACAATGTGGAGACCATTGAGCTTCAAGATCGGAATGTCGGGCCGTGTGTGGGGTGCTATCTCTGCGATTTCAGAGTGGAGGGCATCTGTGTACTCAAGGACGAGTACGAAGAGATCAAACGGCACTTGCACCGGGTTGATGGCGTAGTCCTCGTCGGCACATGTGCCTCTGGAATGGTGGACTGCCATCTGAAGGCTTTCCTCGACCGTTGCTGGGGTATCTACCATCGCCCCTCATTAATGGACAAATACGGATTTGTAGTCGCAACAGGTGGGGGGCCACTGGAGGCAGATGCCGCCTGGTACTTGCAGGTTATCCTGAACGTAACCGGGACGCGGTGCCTCGCTAAGTTAACTCACAGTGCGGCAGAAGCTCCTGAGTTTGCCGCTTCCCTGCGCCGGGCAGTTGAAGACCTCGATCGAGCGCTGGACGAAAAATGGCAAATTGCTGATCGCTTCAACACACGTGGTGTCAGATGGACGTTTCGCGATCTGGTAGCGACAAGCGGACTAGTTCTCCGGGCAGATTACAAGTACTACCGAGAGCACAAAATGTTCGACTACCCATCCCCTGGCGGCGTGAACGCGGTTTTACGGTTTCTTTTTAGGAGCGAAAAACTGGAAAAACGGCTGATGGGGACAAGGCAGCGCTTACTTGGAAAGGATCGCAAGAAACGGTTAGAAATGTATTTACAAAGTGGTGGAAGGGTGGGAAAAGGGAAGGAGATCTTCAGTTAATACCTACCCAAAGAAGCTGGCGATTTGAGGACGCTGGTAGGTTTTGAAGGCTAATGGCCCTCGTCCCTCTCTTCACTGAGCTTTCTCAATCCCCTCCTTTACAGAGGTGTGGGCAACCCCAAAGACGGCCAAAAGCAGACATCGACTCTCCCGCTTCCTCATGGGCTCGGAGAAAAAACGCTCCGCGCACCCGGCTTACCTTCCGAACGCGGAACCTATCGCGTAAGATCTCTAGGCCCTCTAAGCCGCTGGCCATCACATGCTGCAAGACATTTGGTAGGTCCAACCCAGCACTTCTCGGCATACTGATCTACCAGACTATCCCTGAGCGAGAGTCAATATAACCTTCAATTCCTACCTACGTCCCCCATTAACGACATCTTGTGACAAATAAATCGAGGCTAACCCGGCCCTGATTTTTCTTGCTAACATTGTTCTACTCTGCTACTATGGGTCCATGAAATAGCCCAACAGGTGGATTTTTTAACCTCTTATTGTCATCTTCTTTTTATCTATTCTCCTGTTCTCTCTGGCCGCTGATTTCCAGACCGTCTAGGTTAAAAGGGTTGCTGGTCAATTGGAAAACGAAGGAGAAAGGGGCTAAGTGAACAAATAGTGAGTTTCTCTCCCGCGCACTTACTCGGTAACCTGCCTTTTTTATGGGGAGGAATATACAATGAACACACAGAAGGCAAAAACGGGTGAACTTGGTGATAAACTTACGAAGGAATTCGGAAGAATTCTTAGGAAAGAGCGGGAAAGAAGGGGCATTTCCCAGGAGAAACTTGCAAAGATGATAGGGATTTCCCGTCCCTATTGTTCTAAATTGGAAACGGGCGGTAAGCGTATTCATATTAATCACTTAGCAGAGTGGTGTGCTGCCATGCATATCTCACCCATGACTGTATTGGAAAAATGGGCTCGATCCAAATATGCCAAGGAAATTGTTAAAGAGAGAATGAAGGAATACAAACGAACAATCGAGGAGATGATTGAATTTGGGTTTTATTCTGAACTTGATACTGTGATGGAAGTTTTTGCTCAGATGGTCAAGATTGAAAAGTCGGCCCGAAAAAAGACAGCCGAGCGGCAAAGAAAGCAAATAAAGCTTGAATTTTAAGAACCTTAGGACCCACTGTTGTCTCCCTATTTGGCGGAATCATTGAGGTAAAAAATCCAGGTATTCATAATGGTCGATAAGGAGTAAATAGTAAGCGAGGGAGAAAGAGACACGATTTCGGGCATAATCAATTCGCATCGCAGGGGATTGGTATTGGAAGAAGAAAGAAGGGATTCTGAGAGGATCAACTTTGAAATGCCCGTTTCATTCGAGATCGGCAAGAATACCTTTTTCGGGACAATGGTTAATCTAGGCGATGATGGTGTAATGATCGAGTCATCCTTGGCGCCTGAAAATGTCCGCAAGATCTTCAAGGCTTTCCTGAAAACCGATGAATGTCCAATAAAGGTGAACTACTCCATCAAGGACAAGTCCTTTTCGAGGCCAGGAAGGATTAAGCACTACCATTTGGATTTTTCAGGGGGTCAATCAGCTTGCCGTTTTTCCTTTGGGGTGTGGATTCCGAAGTTGAAGACAAGAGACGAAAGGGGGCTTTGAGAATTGTCGAACCACCTAATCCAAAGGGAATCGGTACCATTCGCCCAAATGCCAAAAGCATGAGGTTCCTGATTATCTTCGAACCCACGGAGGAGGCGATAAGATCAGGCAGGAGTTCGTGTAAAGCTTGTGAGCCTTAAAATAAGTTCTTCGAGGAGGTGAAAAGAAGTCATGCCAACAATATTTTTCTATGGCCCTAAATTAGAGAGGGAAAAAAGCAAAGAAATGATAACAGGCTTTACCGAAACAGCCAGCCGGTTAACTGGTATCGAGAAGTCTGCCTTTGTAGTTTATCTCAGAGAATCTACACCTGAGAACGTTGGCGTTGGCGGGGAATTGTTAGAAGATAGATTAAAGGGAAGGTAGTATATAACATGGGATCAGGAGAATTTCAAGGATACAGTGACTGGAGCTTTCCTGGGTTTTAATGGAAATATCTTCATAACTATCTGATTTGATTGGAAAACGGAATTTCAGCACGTGGCTCCGGTACAGTGAGCATGGGATGCACCGCTTCCCGGCGTTGTATATCAGTAAAGAAACAAAAGGCCAACAGTATGGCAAAACCAAGGGCTTACAATTTTTCCCTTAGAAGAAATCTATAATTTGACAATGATTACCTTAAGATCGTTCTCCAGATTCACCGATAGTATTTGGGCACAAAAATCTTAAGACCGGAGACTTTACCTCCGGCCCTCACGAGCCCGTAGGATCGGAGCCATTTGCTGGGGCTTCACAGCAACGACTTTACGCGGTTGCCCAGGACCTCCTGGTCCGTGGCAAATGAGGAGCGCCTGCTTGTGTTCGTGAGGGCGTCCATGCCAATCTTCCCGGACGAAAGCCTCTCCATCCACCTCTCAAAGACCGGAATCCTCCCGCTCAATACAGGTCCTTCCTCGGAAGCCCTCATGATCTTTATATGGTTACCTTTTACTGGGTTAACACCCAATAGGTAGGATCATACACTTAAACCCTATTCTGCTCTACTAAGAGGGCCCTATGAAGTGGCCTAGCGGTCCTTTCGCGGTTCAACTGATAAATGACCCCACACACTTCCACGCACTGGGGACTCGGATAATCCATATACTTCAGTTAATTCTCAGCGAAAATTATTTGACAAGACCTTCAACTTTGCTTAGGATTGGGCTGTTCATAATGCCAACGAAAACACGAGAGTAAGTCAAGGCTGGGCTTTTAATATACCTAACAACAAATGTCGCTCAAATAGGCTGCTATCGAAGGTTTTTGAAAGGGGGTGATAGCCAACGCTGTTAGTCATTCTCTTCGATGATAGGTTCGCTCTACGGGGAAAATAAGGGGGGATTACCATGAAAAAACGTGTTTCTACTATTACGATCTGCTTAATCGTTGGGTGCTTGCTTCCGTTGGCTTCGGTTGCAAAGGGGCCAATGCCTGAAGAAGTGGCAAACCGGCTCATTGACCTCACAAGCTGCATTGAATACCTCGAAAAGACTGGCAATCTCGTTCGTGTCAAGTCAGAAGTGGATCTAAAATATGAGCTGGCAGGGATTGCAAAAAAGTTCGAAGGGAAAAAATGCTTACTGTTCGAAAACGTCAAAGGCAGCCGATATCCGGTGTTCGTTGGACTGTTGTGGAACCGGGATATCGTGGGAGGCGTTTTTGGGGTACCTAAGGAGAAAGTCCCCTTCGTCATTGGTGGAGCCATTGGCCCCTGGCGAAAGAATAAGGATGCTTTCCCCTCTCCGATCCTTGAAAGAGGTCCGGCCAATGAGGTTATCCAAAAGGATGTCGACCTCTCCACGCTTCCTGTTCCGGTTCATGCATTGAAGGACGGTGGACCATATTTCGACTCCTCGGTCGTTGTCGTTAAAAACCCGGAGACTGGAATTGCAAATATATCCATTCACCGCATGATGGTTACCCAGAAGGACCGCCTCACCTTTTTGATTGATCCCGGCCGCCACCTAGGTGCCTATCTGGACATCATGGAAAAGCGGAACGAGCCCCTCCAGGTTACGATCAACAACGGGATTGGGCTCGCCCCGTGGCTCGTCTCTGCTATTCCAGGTCAAGGGGATGGCAAATACGCCATTGCCAACCATATCATCGGGCGGCCAATCAATTTTATCAAGGCGCAGACAGTGGATGTGCCAGCCTATGCCGATGCCCAATTTGTTATCGAGGCGGAGATCCTCCCAAATGCACGGGAAGAGGAGGGACCCTTTGCTGAAGTCACGGGTTACTACGCCTCGCGCGATAAGCGGTGGGTCATGCGAGTGAAGACCATCACCCATCGGAAGAACCCCATTTTCCACACCCTCCTGTCCGGGCAAGAGGTATGGAACGCGGTAGGGTTTACGGCTGAGGCGAAAATCTTCATAACGGCCAAAAAGAAAGTGCCACAGCTTAGGGCGGTTTATCTGTCCCCGGGGGGATGCGGCTTTTATGGGGCTGTTGTCCAGGTGGAGAAAGATCGTGAAGGCGTTGGGATGGAGGCGATCAAAGAGACCTTCAATGCCTTTGGACCGCTTCAGAGAGTGGTCGCCGTGGACACGGACGTCAATCTCTTTGATCCAATCGATGTCAACTGGGCCATGACCACACGATTCAATCCAGATACAGACCTTCTCATCATGAAAAACCAATGGGGCCATATTCTCAATCCCATGGTTCGAATCAATCCGGACGGAAAGGGAGGGACGGTGACTAAGGTTGGTATCGATGCGACTGCTCCATATCCGAGGACAGAGAGGTTTGAGCGGGTCAGTTTCAAAGAAGTTGATTTGAAAAACTACCAGATCCAAGAGTAATTGATTCTTCAGACAATTCATGGGGGAGCGGATGTCACCAAACTCATCGGCTCCCCTTACACTTCCTCGGATAACTGACAGAAGCGAATGATTCAGCCAGCCATTGAGATTCACGGAATTCACAAGATTTACCCAGCTACTGGGGGAAATCCGGCTACTCATGCATTAAAAGGCATCGATCTGACAGTCGATCACGGTATGATATTCTGCATCCTGGGGCCGAATGGTGCAGGGAAAACGACCCTCATATCCATCCTGTCCGGACTCCTCTACCCGGACGCTGGTACGGGATACGTGGGGGGATTCGACTTGTTGAGGGACCGGCGAAGGATTCGATGGATCGTTAACTTGGCCAGCGGCCAAGCCAATTTTACCGATAACTTCACGGTCGAGGAAACGCTCACCTATTTCGGAATGCTCTACGGTTTGCCCAAGGCTGATCGGAAAAAGAAGGCGGACGAACTGATGGGTTTCTTTGAGCTTGGAAGCCATCGGAGGATACCTTTCAATCAACTCTCGACCGGCCTCAAGCAGAGGCTTGCGCTCGCAAAATCACTCATCAATGACCCTAAGATTCTCTTCCTTGACGAACCTACCGTGGGGCTTGACCCGCGGGTTTCACTTCTGATCCGATCTCGACTGCAAGAGTGGCACCAGAAGAGGGGCACCACGATTATTCTTACAACGCATCAAATGGATGAGGCCGAGCAGCTAAGCGATCGAATCGCCTTTCTAAGAGATGGGCAATGCGTGCGCATCGGAGGAGCCGAGGAGCTGAAAAGGAGTATCCAGTTTCATGAACGAATCACTATCCGGGGCAGGGGTCTGGAACGTGCTCCTGAGCTAATTGGCCGTATTCCCGGGGTCTCCGACATTCGAGGTGATCGAAACCAGGTGATGTGTCGGGTCGATTCTCGGCAAAAATGCCTTAACTCAATCCTTGAGGCCGTTCTTCCCTCAGGGGCGATTATCGAACATATTGACATCACAAGGCCAACCCTCGGAGATGTATTTGTTGCACTTGCAAACCAATCTGATACAGATCAACGCGTTCTTTTTTAAAATCTGGTTGATTACCAGGAAAAGAGTCTTTCATATCTTTGAAATTCTCTTCTGGCCGGCGATCGGATTGATATCGGTGGGACTCTTGACTCGGTTCTTGGACTTGGAACCAAATATGGTCTCCTTCATTCTCATTGGCGTCATTGCGCTGAGCATCGTGCAGATTGGCCAGCTCGACATTTCGTATATCATTCTCTACAGCGTCTGGAACAAAAGCCTGAAACAGGAACTGGCAGCTCCAATCACCATATTTCACCTTATCACAGGGGCCTGGATGATGGGAGTTATCCATTCCCTCGTGGTATTTTGCCTGCTTTCTCTATTCAGTTTCTATGCCTTTGGCTTCCGCTTCTTAGATCAAGGGCTGGTGCCACTTGCCCTTTTTTATAGTGGTCTCGCGTTGACATCCGCCGTAGTCGGCATCATAGTCTGTGCCTTAGCTTTTCGTTTTGGCGGTCGTGCCCATGTCGGGGCTACTTCTATCGTCAGTATCATGATATTACTCAGTGGGATCTACTACCCGGTTAGGGTTCTTCCGCAGCCGTTAAAAGCCCTATCCGCCTGCATCCCTCTCACCTACTTTCTCGAGTACTTTCGGTCCTTGGTCGGATTTCCAGCGAGCATTGAAAACCCTTTGGCGGCTGGATATTCTCTTGTCGCGATTTACCTCATCTTGGCGACCGGGGCCATGCTCTATGCCATACATTATTCAAAGAAGAGCGGTATTCTCCTGAAAATGTCCGAGTAGTACGCATGAAGATTCCAAAGCGATTAAAGAAAAGGTCTCTTGAATTCCTGGTTAGTGCTGCTTTTTTTTTGGATTTATTCTGGTGGCACACCTGGACTGTCTTTTTGGCCGCTGTTGTTTACTTTGCGGGCGGGTACTTTTGGTACAGACGCGAAGCCATGGTAAACTTCCGAATATCCGAACCTATACGGACGGGAATGAATCTCAAAGACGTGAAGGCAATAGAAAAAAAGTATACGATGCGGGAGGACTTTAATACGTTCGAGAAACGTGCCTTTGTCCGGTCCCCTCTGGACCGATATTTTTATTATGCGAGATACGAACGTGTTCAGAAGTTATTGCATCAGTACGCTCAGGGTGCCAAATCGGTTCTGGACATGGGATGCGGCTTTGGCGAAAATACGATTCACATTTGTCAAAATCTGAAGTATCTCACTATTGGCCTAGAACTAGACAGTCTGAAGCTCAAAGAAGCTCGTCGTCGGGCGAAAAAGGCATCATTAACAAAAAACATCGCTTTCCTAACTGGTGATGTATCTCGTCCCCCCTTTCGAGCATCGAGTTTTGATTGCATTCTCTTGACCGAAGTCCTTGAACATCTTATCGACCCGTCCGAGGGGCTGGCCGCTTGTCATTATCTGCTGTCCTATGGAGGTATCCTCGTTTTATCGACTCCCAGCCGGCATAACCTGAGCTATAGCCTCAATCCGTTCCTTATTCTGGAAAGAGGCCTCAGCCTGGTTTCAAACCGCGTCCTTCCGCCATATCACAATCTGCACGCCCAATTCGAATTTAACTGGAAAAAGCCAGAGCCGGAATATGGTATGCACTATAATTTCTCTTGGCAAGAGCTGGAGGATCTTTTACAGAAAACCGGGTTTCAGAGCATTTGGAGGGGAAGCTTTGAGATAGAGATCTTTGTCTTCCTCTTGATTGAACTCCTTGCCCAGGATAACCTTGACCGAATCAAGAAATATGTAGCTCCAATCGAAACGATAATGGAAAAAATGCCCCTGGTCAAACATGTTGGCCAGCACCTGCTTTGGGTGGCTCGAAAAGGGGGTGGGTCGGAGAAGGAAAGTCACATGAGGACCTCGACAAGCTGAAATAAGGGCATGTTCGGCATGGGGAAGAAAAGGAATCCGGATGTCATAAACGCCACCTCATCGATCCCAATACGGGTGGACCATAGAGGAGGATGATAGTGTGAAGAAAGTTTTTGAAAGACTTTCACCAGAGTCAGGCAAGGTCGTGTTTGTTTCAACGGGGGTTACTGGGATGACATTACAAATGATGAAATAAACATCATCCGATTAGCCTGTGGCGCATTACCTTGCAGACTAATCAAAAGGGTTTGGAGGATGGAAGAATGAAGCGAATCGTTGTCGGTATCTCCGGAGCATCAGGTGTCATATATGGGATACGGTTGCTGGAGGTATTGAAGGAGTTACCTGCGGAAACCCATTTGGTCCTTACTGAAGAGGCCAAGAAGAACATTCTCCTGGAGACCACCTCTACCGTTAAAGATGTGGAAGGATTGGCTTATCAGGTTCATGATTTTAAGGACTTAGCAGCTCCAATATCCAGCGGTTCCTTCAAAACTGACGGAATGGTTATCGCCCCCTGTACCATAAAGACCCTTTCCGCGGTGGCCAATTCATATAACGAAAACCTCTTGATTAGGGCCGCCGATGTAACCCTGAAGGAGCGACGCCTCTTGATTTTGGTGGTGAGGGAGACACCACTGCATAAGGGCCATCTTGAGTTGATGAATCGGGTCGCTGACCTGGGAGGGGTTATCTTGCCCCCTGTTCCTGCCTTTTACCATAGGCCTGAGGGGATCGATGACCTTATTAATCATACGACAGGAAAAATTCTGGACCTTTTCGGCATCGAAAACACCCTTTTTAGCCGATGGAAAGGGCGGAAAGAACCCACGTAAGATAAGTCAAGGCGAAAGGGAGAGAATCGATGGCTACTGCCAGAGCGGCAGATTACATCCGAGTCTCAAGCCAGATGTATCCCGGTTCCTCAAGATGTTGGGCTGAACGGGAAGGGGCGGACATTATCGATCATAGAGTTCTGGATACCTCAAATCGAAGGCATCCTTAATCAGTTCGATCCTTTCATCCTCTGGGGAGAGGGTAACGGCGATGACGTCGAAACGGGCCTTTATATCATGAAGATGCTTTTGATTGAGGTATGCCAGCGCAACCTTCGATAGCTTGTGTTGTTTATGGATATTGACCGCAATTTCAGGCGGACCATAGTTTTTCCCGGACAGTGTTTTCACCTCAATGAAACAGAGGGTTTTTCTCTCCAAGGCGATAATATCCATCTCGCCCAACGGGCAGGTGAAATTGCGCTCCACGATCTTATATCCCCTCTTCTTGATATATTTAGCCGCTGCATCTTCTCCTCGCTTACCAACTTCTTTCCTGTTCCCTTCCATCTTCCATCTCAAGTCGAT
>Ga0209427_10009433_pt1 | contig 10886 bp, 6 predicted proteins | sample DeeMarSWOR136_30_FD_187465 | JGI IMG/M metagenome (GOLD analysis project Ga0209427, IMG submission 187465) | Marine sediment microbial communities from White Oak River estuary, North Carolina - WOR-1-36_30 (SPAdes) (version 2) | ecosystem: Environmental > Aquatic > Marine > Intertidal zone >... | reverse complement strand
AGATGTAATCAGCACATGTGAAGTGCTTGGTTCAATTACGGCTGATAAGACTGCGCCTGTTCTTCCAGAGACAATGGGTCGTATTACGAAAATACTGGTTAAGGAAGGTTCGTATGTGGAAAAAAATAATAAAATCATGGCATTGAGAAATGAAACGATCGGATTTGAGTATGAAGAGGGATATATCCGTTCACCGATCTCTGGGAATATTGCCAATATTACGGTTGATGTTGGATCTATGGTGACGCCTCAATCACCAGTAGCGATGGTGGTGGATTATGCGCGCGTTAAGGTTGAATTCAATATTTCAGAGACCGAAGCTGGTTGTATCAGCAAAGCGAAAAAGGTATTTATTCAATCTGATGCACTGCCTGATGAGTCTTTTAAGGCGCAGATCTCCGAGATCAGTCCAGTAATCGATCCGATGACCCGCACCATTGCAGTAAAGGCAGTTATAAATAATAACCGGAAACAACTCAAACCTGGCATGACGGTACGCGTAAAGGTTAATCTTGGAGAAAAATCAAATGTCGTGAGGATACCAAGAGATGCTTTATTAGATAGTTATTTGTTTGTCGCAAAAGATAGTGTTGCCGAACGCCGGGATGTCGAGATTGGGCTCATTGGCGATAAAAATGTTGAGATAGTTGCTGGCGTTCAAGAAGGCGAACATGTGATCATTGTGGGTCAACAACGGCTTGCTGGTGGCGAGAAGATAAATGTTCTTCTAAGAGGTGAATGATGAAAATTACTGATTTATCGATCAACCGACCATTAGCCGTATCAATGCTATTTATTGGGATCATTATTTTCGGGTTTATTTCTGTGACTAAATTGCCGGTTGATTTGTTCCCTGATGTTACCTTCCCTATGATGATCGTGTTAACAACTTACGCAGGCGCTGGTCCTGAGGAAATTGAAACACAGATTACGGATCCACTTGAACAGACCTTGGGTACTGTGAATAATCTCGAGAAGATAACCTCGACAACCTCGGAGAATATTTCGAGTATATTCCTACAATTTAAATGGGGTTCAGATATTGATGCAGCTTCAAACGATGTGCGCGACCGCATTGGATTTATCTTACCTTATTTTCCGGAAGACGCTGAGTATCCTTTAATCTTTAAATTTGATGTCTCGGCACAACCGGTGATGATGTACAATATTTCAGGCGATATTGATCCGCTTGAGATGGATCAGGTTGCCGACGACATAGCCGACCGCCTACAGCGAGTTGGTGGTGTTGCTGCTTCTTACGCGATGAGTGGGACAATGCGCGAGATACAGATTGTATTGGATCCTCTGAAATTGAAAGATACCGGGGTTACCCCGGATCAGATAATCGGTGTTTTACAGGCACAGAACATAAATTACCCTATCGGAAACGTCGAAACCGGTTCAAAGGTCTACATTCTTCGGACGATTGGTGAGTATCAAAATCTCGATGAAATACGAAAGACCGTAGTTGGCAACAACAATGGGGTACCTATTCTGCTTTCGCAGATTGCCGAGGTGCGCGAGCAGGCTTCGGAACAGACCGCTATTTCACGCACCAATGGCATCCGGTCAATATGGGGAATAGTGCAGAAAAGGACTGATGCGAATTCAGTGAATGTTGGCAACGGGTTGACGAAAGAGATCGAAGAAATCAAGAAAGGACTTCCCCCGGGTATAAGAATTGATGTCATGTTCAATCAGGCAGATTTCATTATGCGTTCAGTAAAGAGTACTGCCAATACTTTGGTTGTCGGAGCAATCCTCGCAGTTATTGTTCTCTTTTTGTTCCTGGGAAATTTCCGGTCCACATTGTACATGGCAATTGCCATTCCTGTCGCAGTTTTCTTTGCACTTTTCTTCATGTACATGTTTAGAATGAGTCTCAATATTATTTCTCTAGGTGGTTTAACCATTGCAATTGGTATGGTGCTTGATTCGGCAATTGTTGTCTTCGAAGCGATTTTCCGGCAAAAAGAAAAGGGCGTTGAACCTAAGAAGGCCGCCAGTCAAGGCGCCCAGGAAGTAGGTGCTGCAATTACTGCCTCAACGCTTACCACGGTCGCGGTCTTTCTGCCGTTGTTATTGGTGAGTGGGTTAGCCTCAGTTTTTTTCAAACCCCTTGCGCTTACTGTAACATTTGCTCTGGTTTCTTCACTCGTAGTAGCATTGACGATCATTCCCATGCTCTCGGTACGTTTTGGAACGCTGACCAGAAAAGGTTTTGGTCTCACACTGGCAAATTTTTACAGTAATGTAGAAAATGTTTATACTCAAATTGTTAAATGGGCATTGGGTCATCGTTTGATAGTCATTCTGGGTACAGTCGTGATCTTTATTGTTAGTTTATCCCTTATACCGTTCATTGGTACAGAATTATCGCCTGACGTTGATCAGGGTGAAATTACAATTGAAGCCGAGATGCCGGTGGGAACTAACCTCTGGGTTACTGATTCGGCAGTTCGAAAATTAGAGAAGATTGTCCTTGAAGAGGTTCCCGAAATAAAAATTCTGTCAACTTCTATCGGCAGTGGTGAAGGCGGGTTCTCAAGCCTGTTTTCCAGCACTACTGGTCCACATGCTGCACAACTTTGGCTTGAACTCGTGCATCGTGAGGAGCGAAGTCGGTCAGTCAAGCAGATTCAGCGAGAACTGCGACCAAAGATTGCTGACATACCCGGTTTAACGGTTAAATATGGCACACAGGGTTTTGCTATGTTTGGTGGCGGTAAACCGATTCAAATTAAAATACTGGGCTATGATTTTGAAAAGGCGCATGAACTGTCAGACCGGCTCATGGATACCCTGCAGACTGTAAAAGGTTTAGTTGATATTGAAACAAGTATTACTCAAGGAAAACCTGAATACCGATTAATGATTGACCGTCAAAAGGCAGCGAATTTCGGTCTTACACCTTATCAAGTGGGTGCGGTTTTACGTTCACGTGTGGCGGGTGTGGTGGCGAGTCAATTTAGAAAACAGGGTAATGAATATGATATTAAAATCATACTGGATAAAAAATATCGAGACGATCTCAAAAAGATTACTTCGATGACGATCACTACCCCGGTCGGTGAAGTACCGCTCAAGAATTTTATCGTTGATACTGTGGCAATAGGTCCAGTTGAGATTGAACATGAAGATAACTACCGTATAGTTACGGTTAGTGCTGGTGTGGAAGGACGCGACCCGGGCAGTGCAGGTAGGGAGGTTCAAAGGATTTTAAATGCGATTCCAAAACCCGCAGATTTTATTCTCGAAGCTGGTGGTGGATATGAAGAACAGATGTCGACATTCAGAGATTTGGGATGGGTTATTTTACTGGCGATTGTCCTCGTCTATATGATTATGGTCGGACAGTTCGAATCGTTCAAAGAACCGTTCATCATCATGTTTACCATTCCCCTTGCGTTTATCGGTGTGCTGTGGATGCTCTTTTTTACAGGTACTACATTGAACATGCAGAGCCTGATGGGGGTTTTGTTACTGGGTGGAATTGTTGTAAATAATGCGATTGTCTATATCACTTATCTCAATCAATTGCGTCGAGAACAAGGGATGTCGGTGTTTGATGCGGTGGTTGAGGCAGGACGCGTACGCCTCAGGCCTATTCTTATGACTGCTTTAACAACAAGTTTTGGACTGATTCCCATGGCTTTGGCAATTGGTGCTGGAAATGAACTTCGCGCTCCTATGGCACGTTCGGTGATTGGTGGTCTTCTCGTATCGACCTTCTTAACCCTGGTATTCATCCCCGTGCTTTATACCCTATTCGAGCGAAAAAAGAAAACTAAACCAAGTTAAAGTTTACACTTTATGCCGTGCATAAAGTGTAAACTTAATGAGTGGGGTACATGTAATTCCCCTCCCTGTTCGATGGGAGGGGATAAAGGGAGGGTGGTTTTGTTTCCTTGTCTTTTGATTCTTCCTTACAGACATTTCTTTGCTTGATTTTTAGTAAATTCAGCATGTAATTAGTTTATATGTCGAATAGACATAAAACCCATATACTGCAACTCAAAATGGATAGTGAAAAGCAGGAACTACAGTTTGAACTTGACTTTCAAGCATCATTGACCACACAAGAACGCTTTGATATGATGTTCAAAATGTCCAGTATTATAAAGGAGTTGCTGATCAGTAATGGATATCGAAAACCTGTTGAGATTATTCAACGCACATAAAGTAAAATACGTCATTATCGGGGCAACGGCATTTCCAGTTCATGGTTATGCTCGAGCGACATTGGATATCGATATAGCAATTGATTCATCGAGAAAAAATGCACATCAGTGCTTAAAGGCTTTAAATAAATTTGGTTATGATGTATCAAATATAACCGTTGATAAATTCATACAGACAGAAGAAAACATTATTTCGTAAATATTTATTGGAAATCGATATTCACCCTTATATAAAGGGCGTAACCTTTAAAACAATCTGGAAACACCGCTTGCAGAGAAAACTTGGTAGGGTATTTGCAAACTTTGCCAGTCTTGACGATCTTATAAGAATGAAAAGAGCTTCGGGCAGACCGAAGGATAAAGAAGATCTTAAAATTCTTCTTCAGTTGAAAAAGAAAAGAAAAAAATAGTACTTATTTTTATCTTCACCAGAGATAAACAGCTATTCTTCAGATTCAGTGAATTGAGTAATTGTGTAATCCATTGATTTCTATGCGACTATTCGACAATTCTACAATTGTCGAATAATGGAATGGTGAGTAAGTTTGTTCTAATGTACCAATATTAGCTTTCCAATTGTGCTAGTCTTGTCAGTAGATAACTCTACGAAATATATGCCTGATGGGACTGCTTTTCCTTTTTCGTCAAATCCATTCCAGACAATGTAGTCGGATCGTCTTATGGCCGGATTGTCAAATTGTCGGACTAATTTTCCGGTTACATCATAAATATTTAAAGAAGATCTTTTGTTCTGTAGTTTGCCATCTGCTATCTGCCATCTGATTTCTGTCTTCTCTGAGAATGGATTCGGTTGTATTATGAGCGCTTGGTTTATGAAACTTGGCGTTTTAGATTCCCGTACTCCTACACTAATGTCCCATCTGTAAACACCTGCACCATCAGTTGAGGCATATAAGTAATTCGGTTCAATATCCAAACATGTGACATCGGTGTTTGCTAAACTGTCGTTCATCACTTGCCAGTCACCACCACCAGAGGTGCTTCTGTACACACCAGTGCCTGTGCCAGCATAAATTATATTGTGGTCATGCGGATTAATCGCAACCGAGTTCCCATTTATAGTACCTGTATCTGTCCAATCTGTACCGCCATTGGTTGATTTATAGACACCTGCTGGTGTCACGGCATACACAATATTGGGATCTGTTGAATCAACGGCGATATCATAGACATAACCTATGATTCCTGAGGAGCAATCTATCCAGTTTGTGCCGCCATCAGTCGATTTGTGCATTGCTGGATTGCCTCCCGCGTACACTACATCGTGGTTTGTGGGATCAACTGCAAGAGAATGTGTTCTTCCTCTTGATGCAGTCATGTCGTGTCGCGACCAGTTGGTCCCGCCATCAGTTGTTCTGGAAACGCTCTTCACATTAGGTGGGTCAGAAAGGCTACTGCCGCCACCATACCAATAAATCAGGCCACTCCCCGGGTGCGTGGCTACAGCGCCGCCACTTTCGTGATAACCGGTATCATCTACAAACCAACTTGATCCTCCATCAGTACTCTTGAAGAGCTCAGCTGCACCTAGGCCGCTACCCTCAACGCTCAAGACTATGTCAGGATCAGTATAGTCCACAGCAAGATCATCAACGCCTGCATCGGTTGTAAATTCAGGAGTCAGTACCCAGGTCATACCACCATCAGTAGTCTTGAACACACCTATGACATAGGCATAGGCATATATAATTGATGGCTGTGAAGGAGCAACTTCAAAAGTTGTCACGGGCAGCCCATTGATTCCTGTGTTGGATGCGGTCCAGTTTGTGCCGCCGTCTGATGTTTTAAAAAATCCGGCAAGATTTCCAGCATATATTCTATCACTCTGTAAGTGGCTTGCTGAAAGCCCGCGTACATTTTTACCGCGGATGCCGGTGCCCGAGTTGAACCAGGATGCACCAGAATTTGTGCTTTTAAGAACAGCCATTTGTGTGCCAGCATATACATGATTCGGGTTGAGGGGAGTGGTGGAGAAACTATAGATGCGCAGTGTATCAGATGATTCCAGGCTCCATGAGCTGCCACCATTAGTTGAGCGATAAATACCACCGAGATAGGTTCCAGCATAGACAATATTCGGGTCGGTGGGATGAACTTCCAACGCATAGACATATGAGCCTCCTGTGAGACCAGATGAGATGTTAGAAAACGTTACGCCGCCATCAGTCGACTTATATGCGCGCGGCATATATGTAAAATTGAAGATTGAAGCACCTGCATATATTGTATTCGAATTCGAAGGATCTACTGCAACCGCATATGCCTTACCGAGCGTGTCAGTTAAGATGTTACCTGTCCAGTTCATTCCACCGTCTGTGCTTTTGAAAAAAGCAGGAACCTCCAGAGTGTCTCCCTGGTAGATCGATGCCACAGAATAAATGATTGATGAATTATTCGGATCAAACCTGAAATCTTCCATGCCACTAAAGCTGTTGGCTACTGGATATGTTGTCCAGGATGTACCGCCATTAATTGATTTGAATATCTCTGTAACACCACCCACATAGACGATATCATCATTTGTTGGGTCAGTTGCCATTGCCCAGAGTAGCGGCGTGCCAGTAATTGAATACCATGAATCACCACCGTCTGTAGATTTGAAGAGCCTAGCTGGGTCCTCGCTAATGCCTGCATAGACAATATTATCGTCATTAAATGCCTTGGCGATTTCGTAAAGCCTACCACCGTATGGCCCAATTGATTCCCAAGCGGCAAATGTTATGGTAAAGATGCACAGAATTAAAACAACTACTATATATATACGCATAAAACCTCCTTGTCAACTACACTTGAGTATAATGAGGATAAGAAATTCGTCAAGAGCAATATTAAGTTTACACTTTATGCACGGCATAAAGTGTAAACTATTTGAGTGGAGTACAAGTAATTGCGTTCCCCGTTGATTCTCAATTACTTGGTAACTCTATTACTAATTCCGTAACGCAGTAACGGCGATTATCTTTTTCAATATATAATGAGCACTTATACCCGCCACGCCGTACGCAATAGCCAGCGCGATAAACACTCCGATCAAGCCGAACAGGTGTGAGCAGAGTAAAGCTAAAGGGATGTACAAAATAAACATCTGCATTATTGATACGCCGGCAGCATGAAAAGGTCTGTGAAGTACATTCATCGCCGCCGCCGCCAATATCATCACGCCCTGTAACCCATAGGCGATCGAGACAACACGGAGATAAAGCACAATTCTCGAAATAACCTCCGGATTGCTGTTAAAGATACGGGCAATGGGCTGTGCACATACGAATAGAACTGCGAACATGGCACCACCCCATGCCATTGAGAACCGTTCGCTATATCGCACCCCTTGTGTCACCCGGTCATGTTTTCCTGCTCCCCAGTTCTGACCGACAAAAGGACCGAGCACAGAGGATAATGCCACGATAACAGTCAAGGCAAAAAACTCGATGCGCGATGAGACTCCGTACGCAGCAACTGCTTCTTTGCCGTAACCAGCAACTATTCTCGTGATTACGCCGATCGCGAGTGGCATGATGACCCGTGTGCTCGCGGTTGGTAAACCGATGTACAGTATACTTTTCCATGACTGTATTACTTCCTTTAATTTGGGTTTCACAAAACTTACCATTTTCTCCCGGAAATGCAAAATGGAAAGGGCAAAGATGAATGTCACTGAACGTGAAATAACCGTAGCAGTCGCTGCTCCGGCAATACCAAGTTTTGGAAATGGTCCGATACCGAATATCAATAGCGGATCCATGATGAAATTGCAGGCAACCGCGATAAGCATGATAATACTCGGAGTTTTGGTATCACCAGTAGCCCGGATCGCATTATTACCGACCATTGGAACCACTACAAAAGGCATACCAAAATACCAGATGCTCATATACTGTTTGACCATATCAAGTATTTCATCTTTTGCCCCGAGCATACGGAATACTGGCGTGATCGTGGATGATCCAATTATGACCAGCAAACCTACCAGAAAGAGTGCCAGTACCAGACTGTCCGTGGTTAATCGCTGGACCCGATGCTGATCGCCCTCACCAATTGCGCGTGAGATCACTGCTGAGGTGCCAATACCAAGACCCATGGCAAGGCTGTTGATGACTAAGACCACAGGAAACGTGAAACTCAGTGCGGCAAGTTGGTTGGTGCCAAGCCGACCAACGAAAAAGGTATCAACGAGATTGAATGTGACCATACCGACGATACCGAATATCATCGGTATAGTAAGTTTGATCAGCAATGGACCAACCGATCCTTTGATCAAACGCGCTTTGTTCGATATTTTTTGTCGCTCATGTAAATTCAATTTGCCATTATTGTTTTTCACACTGTCTCTTAAAATAAAGAATTAAAATGTGGGCTGTTAAATTTCATAATCATAATAGAATCATTGTTCTGCTATTCTCCTCTCCTATTATATAGAGAGATAGAAGTCCAATCGTTAGGCTCCCTCGCTTGCGCTCGGGATGTTTAAATTTCTCGCCGGTTATCCCGCACCATGTTTGATTATCTCCTAATGCAGTTCAATATGGGTTCTGTGAAATCCCCCATAAAGTCTGCAGATAATCAAAACAGTCGTGCAGAACAAGATGCGGGATGCTGAATTCTACAATCGCATCACAAATCAGATACGAGTAGAATTCGCACGCGCCTGGAGGGAATTGAACCCCCAACCTACGGATTCGAAGTCCGTCGCTCTATCCGGTTGAGCTACAGGCGCTTCCTTATTAAAAACTAACTTCGAACTAAGAACTATGCACTAGGCACTTCTAATTATATTAGTTCTTTGGTTGAAGTCAATCAGATATTTTATAAACTGTTTATTTGATAACAGAAAAGTTTGAAATGTCTAATGTCAAGACCTGCCACCTTTACCTTCTGGTAACTACGGACACGTGGTGTACGAAGAAGACGGCGTTATCAGATACACAGAGTTTCCTCTTGGTGTCGGGTTTCAGACAACCGACAGCGTTGGTACAGGTGCCAATCCGAGTATCGGATACATGAATTCCTCAGGTAACCCTGAAATCCATGTGGTCTGGCAATCGGGTACAAAACTTTATTATAGATCAAAGAGTGGTGGCTCCTGGAATAGTCGAGAGTACATCTTAAATAATGGCAAACGTCCGTGCCTTGAGGTTGTCGGTTCTGCGGTTCATGTGGTTTGTGAAAAAGGTGATGATATATACCACTGCGAGACATACTATATTGAAGGTGATCATGATTGGAGTCAAGAACGAATACTCGATACGAGCAGCTCTTCGACCCTTCCTGTAATTACCGGAGGAGACGTCTGTGTCTGGGTCGAAAATGTCGGCGGGAGTAACAAAGAAATAGTCTACAGCTGGAATAGTCTGTGTGGGTGGTCTGGAGCCGATACTATTAGTGAAACTTCAGAATGTTCTGATTACCCGCATATTGTCCATAAGCAGACCCTCGACACTACAAGAGTGTACTGTATCTGGACTGAGAATGACAGCAAACCTTATGATATTTTATTTAAGAGCTTTTGGGTAGGCGAAGGCGGTAGTTTTGATGACGGAGATCCAAATGAAGAGCCTGATATGCCCTTCTATATCGTTGAGTGCGGTGAAACAGAACCATCTGCTTTTAATCTCCGCCGTGAAGGCTATACCCAATATGGATCTCAATATTATAATAAGATAGATTTTGATTCTGAATATCTTGAGTACAAGTTCGAGGGTCTAAATCCAGACAGAGAATATGCCTTATCTGCATATGCGTATCATCAGGAAAACAGTAGTCTTGAGATCACAGTTAATGTTGAGAATATTCAGATTGGCAAGATGACAGTGCCAGCAAACACACCGGTCGAGTTAGGAGAAATGGTGCCATCGCCACTATATAAAGATGGCATCGTCTACGTGACGATACACGGTGAAAAGGCAGTAAGTTCAGCATTTGTCCTTTATGAATACGAAAGAACATCGGGCAAAGGCGGTGGTCCGCAGGACATGAAGGTTACATCGCTTAATGTCGAGAGGCTAGTACTGAACGTCTTTCCAAATCCTGTTCGAAAAGATATTTGTGTTCAATACACCATACCTCGAAAAACAAGAGTTAAGCTATCGATCTACGATGTTGCAGGCAGACTCGTACGGACATTAATTAATTCCACTCAGAAACCAGGATCATATCAGCAGACTTTTAACACAGGAAATTTATCACAGGGTGTTTACTTTGTGAGGTTACACACAGGTGACAAATCGATCGTGGAGAAGGTCGTATTCTTGAGATAACCAAAGCAAGAGGGGGTGGTTAACACAACGAATAACCATCCCCTCTTTGTGCGGTATTTGTGCGGTCCATTTTCCAAAATAGACCGACTAGGCAGAATTCCCAGCAATAGACAGAATTGCGAAAAATGTTGTCTGGCTTGCTTTTGCTCGATTTTGACTGTAATTTCGGGAGTTATGAAAAATGCTTGAAACGGATTCGAAGTCCGTCGCTCTATCCAGTTGAGCTACAGGCGCAAAGGCGGGGCTCTGCCCCCCTTTTATCCAAAAAACTTTTGTAAAGGCATCAAAACTTTTTCGGATGCCTTTAATCCCCCCGCCCGATGATCGGGATCGTACCGCTTGAAGGCTTACGCCGTGTCGGATACGACCTGTTGAGTTTTATCCTCACGGCTTATGCCACTCTTTCTTACATTGTGGCACAACGGTTTGC
>Ga0209427_10009432_pt1 | contig 10886 bp, 11 predicted proteins | sample DeeMarSWOR136_30_FD_187465 | JGI IMG/M metagenome (GOLD analysis project Ga0209427, IMG submission 187465) | Marine sediment microbial communities from White Oak River estuary, North Carolina - WOR-1-36_30 (SPAdes) (version 2) | ecosystem: Environmental > Aquatic > Marine > Intertidal zone >... | reverse complement strand
GATTATTGAAGGCTAAATATATTATAAAAAATTTCCTACAAATATTTTGAACGAAAAATTTTTTCTTAAGCGATTGAAAAAATAATCATAAATTTTTATTTGTTTTATTTACTATTAAAAATAAAAAAAGAATAATGTTAAATATAGTGATTTATAAAAGTTGTATTGAAGGATCCCCAATTGCATTCCAAATTGTAATTACATGTGCCTCCCAATGTTTAATAGGATGTTCAGTTACAAAGGTGTGAATTGATTTTGAAAAAGCTTCACCAAATGTTGTTGCATTTTCCTTACCAATATTATAGAAAAAATCAGTTGCAAGCTTTGCATTTCCAGTGTTTGGATGATCTCCATGTGTAGTGGTTAGACCTGTACCTCCAACAGAAGCAATTGCACCACCCCAAGGTATCATTATCATCCTCCAGCAAACGCAATGGACTCCAGGGTCACCATGTGTCCAGTACCACTGATCATATGTTTCGTTCCTTGCTCTATATGTATTTAACCATGTAATATTGAATTGTGCATCATGACAACCACCTACTACAACTATTGGCAACTTTTTTCCGTTAAAAAACCTCCACATATTTCTTATGTGGATTCCCTGCATCCAGGCGTTTATATTATCAGCTGGATGTGTAGTCCATTTAATAGGATGCCCATGTCCAGAGAAATATATAAAACGTGCCCCATTTGTAAAAGCCTTTGTAATATATTTTGTAACGGGGATAGGACCACCACTATCCTCATATGATGCATAAATTCGAACTTCTTCATCAGTGATATTCTCCATATAACTAAAAGCAAGATCGGTAAGGTACTCTCCATCAGGTTGATCATTATAGTTAGCATGATTTAAACCAGATATTCCGACCATTCTTCCATACCATGGCTCAGTGGATGGAGTTATAGTTTCATATTGAATGATTTTTTTAACTACAGTTTTAACTTCCCATTTATTTCTGCATGGAAGTCTACCAACATATACATCAGGGTCAAAATCTATCTCGTCGTCAACAGTACTTGGATAAATATCAATTCTAGCATAGATTCCATCGCCATTTGAATCCCAACTAGAAAAATTAGCTCCTTCTTCATAGATATCTGAATAGTAAAGATCACTTAGGGCACCTTCATCCCGTGGTATTGTTGTTTCAACATTTGTATATCTAACGGGTACATGCCAAGTTTTGCTTCCTTGGTTACAATCATCTCTATCTTTTGCATAAAAATAGGATTTAAGGCCGCCGACAAGAAGAACATATAATATGTTATGAGTTTCAATTGCATCTTTTATAAAATATTTTATTTGTTCAGGTTTATCATAACCAGAATAATTATTATATATTGATTCAGTCGTTTTGAGAAATGTTTTGACATTTTGACTGTTTTTATGAACAACTAATTCTTCAAGCAAATTTGAAAACTTTGACGGCGCGATAATTACTAAATCATATTCTTCCTCGAATGTCATTTTTTTATCGGGTGGATCGTAAGTTATCGTCAATTTAGCTTGTTTTATTGCATATATTTTATTTAGTGCAGGCGAGTACTGAAATGGATATATATAAATAGATATATGTGTTATCCTATTTTTATTTGGTTTTACTCCACATGTAATTTTTACTTCGTACCTGGTTGCTGGATATCGGTCGAAACTTGAGTAAACTTGTTGGTCCTCTATTAGCTCTTTTTGCGAATTACCTTCTCCAATTACATTTATAACTTCTTGTGGCGTTGGTTTAACTTTTTTTATTAAATCAATTTCAAATTCATCAGATGGGGTAAAATCTATCTTGATGTTTTTAGCCCCAAATGGTATTTCAAGTGAATATATGCACATGGGCATTTCGGGTTTTCTGGATACTCTCAAAATATGGTTTGTTTCTGGTAATTGTAAAGTGACATATTCTTCAGATTCCTGTATTAGTGGTTTTGAAAAAGAGATTGATTTTACTATTTCATTTAATTTATTAGTTTCAGGTTTAGATAAGGCACCTGCTTGAAGTCCACTTAGAACTATTACTGCTATGATCATTATTGTTACTATTTTTTTCATATTTATCCCCTCAATTCTTTAAATTATTATATCTTTTTAATATTATATATAATTTATGAGGTTATTATATTTATTTTTTAAATTTGATATTAATACATCCAACTGCAAAGAATTGATAAATACACTAGATTATTTAAATAAAATATCTATAGAAGAGAAAAAGAGTGGTGAACATTAAAATGGTACTACTAATAAAAACAAAATTTTCAACTTCAGAGCATTAAGTTTGCTGTTGACCTGTGGCCAAATACGTTTCCATTATCTAGGCATATTTTTAGAGTTTTATATTCACCCTAATCTTTTAATTCTTAGATGCATTAAAAACATGATTTTTGATACCTATTTATCCCCATATTATGACGACAAATCTATCATTCTTCATTCAACTCAATTTTAACATTAAAAGTGTATATACAAAAATGTATATTGAGAGGAAAAATTTATAGAGCAGAAGGTATTGAGAATTTAGGGGTTGTAGAGTGGGGAGAAAAATATTGCCTATTTTTGTAGGCTCATCTCCAAAAACCATTTTCTCTCGTTTTCTCTACAGCTCCTACCTCCGTTTATGAAGACACAGCATCCCGATAAACAATTAATTAAAACAGTATATTACTAGTCTATTTATAATATTTTATGTTTTTTTAAAATTCTTTTCATTTCCTGATTATCTGTTAATGAAATGCAAAATAAGACAAAATTTTAAAAAAAATAATTTGTGATTTTAAACATAGTGAGTTGAAAGAATGAGTTAATTAGAAGATTTAAAAGATAGTGCAAGATCATATTTTTGTGATAAACGAGCAAACTCCCCACAAAAAGACCCTTTAATCGTTGTGGGACCGTTCTTAAAACTCTCTCAGAACATCTTGTTTTAGAGTTGAATTTAATTCCAAGGTTGGCACAGGAATTGGAGCTTGAGTATCCTTAAATGGTCTTATATGTGGTAGTATCTCTGGGACAACTCTTATAAAATTGGTATGATACAAGGAAGAACAATACCAGAGAAAGACCCAATAAAAACACGGTCTATGGTTAATGATCTTCTTGATGCTTTCAAAGATAATTTCAAATATACAAACTATAGAAAACTGACTTGCGTAGATGTGAAGAATCAAGAAGGTTTAAAAAAAAATATTTTAAAAGCATTCATGATTACGCGTATCCTAACCGAATAAAATTTGCCGTGGAAAAAACCCTTGAAATTTTGAAAAAAAATAAATTTTTTAGGCTAAATTAGTGTAGTTGGTTTTTTAAAGGAAAAAATGATATAAAATTGTAGAGTAATAGGGAAATATTCGATGTCGAGGCTAAAAATAAAAGTTGGACATTATTATGCATATAAAATCGGAGAGAAACGAAAAATTGCGTTTGCTGTATTATACGGTTTTGAAAGGGGAAAAAACAAGGATGTATATACACTGAGGATGTACACTGGCAAAGGGGATTTTGAATTTCCTATTGAAGAATCCACATTTAAAAAATGGGTAGATGAAGGACGAGTTAAAGAGATAACTTGTGACGAAGCATTAACTTATGTTATTTAGATGCAATTAATTATTATAAAAAATTCTAGAGGATAACAATTATGACATCATCAAAATTTATTAGGGATGCATGACAAATATTTGAAGCAATTCCATATACTTGTGATGTCATACATGACTAAGTAGTAATAAATATCCTTGGAAAGTCAGAATAAAAAATAATAAATGTTATACACGAGAAGGTAGAAAGCATAATTATTCACATTTGTTTTAAGATTTAGAAGAATATATTATAAATTTGGTAACAGATGTTATATAATATAAAGAAATGCTAATGTAATAATTAGTGACTTACACCACCGTAAAATTATTGTACCCGAAATATATTTATAATATTAAATGAGAGTATTATTGTGGAAGAAAATATATATTATTCTCGTTGGTTTGTTGTTGGTTTTTCCAGTAGCATCGGCAACTAATAACTGGATCCGCGATGAGCAGGGGAGGGTAATCATTCTTCATGGGGTAAATATCAGTAATGTAGCAAAACACACAGATGATCATACTTCGTGGCAAACATTTGATGATTATGAACGTCTCTCTAGAGAGTGGGGATTCAATGTTATTAGATACCTTATTTTCTGGTCCGCTATTGAGCCTGAACCTGGTGTCTTTAATGAAACTTATCTAGATAAGGTTGAAGAGAGATTAAAATGGGCAGAAAGTCTTGGAATCTATGTAATACTTGATATGCATCAAGATGTATATGGAGAGAAATTCGGTGGAGATGGCGCTCCTATATGGGCTACATATGATGATGGTATTCCTTTTATTTATATAATACCGTTATGGCTTAATTACGCTCAACCTGCTGTTCGTCGTGCAATTACTAATTTTTGGACTAGCACAGAATTAAGAGAACATTTTTTTTCTACTTGGGTTCATGTGGTTCAGCGTTTTAAAAACAACACTGCTATTCTTGGATATAATCTTTTTAACGAGCCCTCCTTTGGAAACATTCCACCTGGGTTATTTGAAAAGTATGTTCTTACAGATTTTTATTTGGAACTGATCTCAGAGTTGAAAAAAATTGACCCAAATCGCTTGTATTTTTATGAACCACAAATTGCTACCAGTAGTGATTGGAATGCTAAGTCTCATTTGGGAAAAATACCTGAGGAAAATCTTGTTTATTCTCCCCATTATTATATTCCCTGGGTGCTTAAAGCATATATATACTTTGGCTTTCCATTTCTTTTGGAAAAGGTTTTGGCAAATCGTAAAGCTGAGGCAGAGATGGCGGGCGTTCCCTGGATTCTTGCTGAGTTTGGATTAAGTGATAACACAATTGGTCTAGATCAATATCTAATTAACATTCTCACTCTTCTAAATCAATATATGACAGGTTGGATATGTTGGTCATATGATTATGAATCAGATACACCACTTGGTATCATTGATGATTATGGAAATGAGAATGCACAACTAAATTATCTTATTTATCCCTATCCACAAAAAATAGCAGGTGACCCTGTAACATTTTTTTATTCCTTTGAAAATAAATCCTGCTACATTGAATTTGTAGAAAATACAAGTGTTAGAGGACCTACTGAAATATACGTTGGTCAATCCAGAGTCCATCCAAAAGGTTTTTCTGTAATCTGTTCAGATCCAGATGAAACCTGGCATTGGGAATATGAACCTTCGCTTGATATCGTTAAGGTTTGGACAAACCCAAACGTAGAAAATCATCGGATATCTATTACATCTTACGAGGAAAAAGATATCAAACCTGAAAATCCCCAATCAAACCCCTTCACTTTTATATTTAATTTGTTCTCTTTAAATTAAAGGTGTTAATTAAGAACGATATGAAAGAATATTTTATACAATTTATCTAATCTCAATAAATAGAACTGAAATTATTGGGATAGACCGATAAGATTTCCTCGTCTTATTAATAGTAGCTCAAGATTATTAATTGCTTCATGGTTTAACTTCTACCTGTACCATGAAAAAGAACAACTTAATATTTAGATAACCAGCATAGTTATCCAAAAAAAATCGATTGAAAATTATTCCCCCTTTATTTCTTCTTTAATTAGTATTTATTTATATATTCAATGTATATTTAAACTTAATGTGTATAAATTGAATTGTTGTTGAATAAAATTTCAAGATAGAAAATTCCGTTATAATTTATTTTAAATAATCTAGATGCCGTGAGAATTAATTGCATATGGTTTATGATAAAATAAAATTAAAAACACTGAGAGTATAAGAGAAGAAATTCCAAGTAGAAAAAAAGGCATCCATATCCCAATAAGATCTGATAAAATACCACCTATAATAAGTAGGACTGTTCCACCTCCAAGCTGAAGGGTGAATATGATTCCAAAAGTTCTTCCTTCTATAGATTCATGAGTAATCTCAGATATAAAAGAAAACAATGTTGGGTAGGAGATAAAAACAGCAATTCCTAATAAAACCATCATTACAAGTAGAATTTGAACATTGGTTATTATTGTAAGAAATATCCCTATAATTCCTAAGGCAAGATATGAAAGGATAATGATATTTTTTCTACCAAGATATTTTGACATTGTTCCGTATGAAAACGATGCCATGCTTCCAATACCAAGCCAAACAGCAACAAGTAAACCTATTAGTGAAAGAGATAGATTTGTTTTTTCTTGTAAGAGAAGTGGAAGGTATGTAATTATTATACCCCAAGATGCTCCGCTAATCATTATAGCTGGAATAAGAATTTTTATATTTTTTAAAAAATTTAGTCCTTCTAATAATGCTTCTTTAAATGTTTGTTTTTTGTGTTTATAATTTAGTTTAGTAATGCTTTCACTTATATTTTTTGTAAGTATTATTCCAAAAAATAATCCAATTATTCCAAGAATAGCCCATATAAATAGTGGAAATTGCCAATATGCCAGTTCTGTTAGATAAAGTGTTGTTGCAACTGCTAAAAATGCTCCTATATCTGCACCTCCGCTTTGTATGCCCATTGCCCAATCTAATTTTATTTTTTTAAATGTTCGAGATATCCAACCTACACCAATTGGATGAAAAAAACTTGAGGAGAATCTGATAAAGAGAATAAGAACCAATAAAGAATAGAAATCACGGCTTTGTGTAAGTAGAAGTAATGACACGCTTACAAGCAGTATTCCAACAGATAGTAGTGTTCTAAAGTCTTTACCATCAGCTTTTCTACCTATTATAAGTTGGGAAATTAAGGTTAATAAAAGTCCTCCTCCAGTAATAACTCCTACTTGTGTATATGTTAAATTAAATATTGATTTAAAAATGGGAAAAAGTATTGGAATAACAGCAACTGATCCGTCGTTTAATGCATGGTAGGCACCTACCGTTAGTAAGATTTTATTGCTATCTTTCATTCTATATGGTAAAAAACATTACCTTTATATACTATTAGCGGCCAAGCATTAACACGGTTCAATCAAAGTATATCGTCAAGTTCAAGATCCTAAATATCTTTAGGTATTTGACCTCCTCCTAATCTACAAGTTCATTTCAACCTTTCTGAATCTTTTTTTCTATCATCTATTAATTATCTATTTCAAATGCAGGACAATTTTCGTCATAGGTACAGGTTACTGATTCTAATAGTGTATAAGAACAGTTGTCATCTTCTGCTTCATTGTACCATATGCATTCTTTTCTGTTACATTTTTTCATTTTTTCCTCCATTTCCCAATTTCTAAACTTCTCCTTATTTAAAAACCTTTACAACCCATGTTTTCTCATTGTAAACCCCATGTTCAAGTTGAAAAACATATTTTACCATGCTATCAAACTAATACAATGGATAACTATTTAAGTAGGAATGTCACTATGGTTATTAGAAAGAATTAAAGATAAGAGTTTCACATTTTCGTTTTTTCGAATTTTTGAGATTTTTTATTTTTCACTCTTTTAATCACTTAAGACAATTTTTGTCTGAGGAGGTGAATAACAAATGAAAGGAACTGTAAAATGGTACAATAGTATGAAAGGATTCGGCTTCATATTAGGAGAAGATGGAAAAGATGTCTTTGTTCATAGAACGGCTATACCTGAAGGATTAGTTCTATATGAAGGAGATGAGGTTGAATATAAAGTTGAAGAATCAGATCGTGGACCAAAAGCGATGGATATTAAGAAGTAAGAAAATAATGGGAGGTAATATAAAATGGAAGATATAACTCAAAATCTCAAAGAAATGGTTAAAGCAAGAAAGAACCAAAAATTAATCTATAAACAGTCCAATGAGCGGTCAATTAAACTATTTGTAGACGATTTATCAATGAAAAAAAACCTTGATAGAGATAAATAGTCTTTTGAGAATTCTTTAATTCAACATAGTATACTCTTTTTTTCATTTAAAATCCCTATGTTCAAGTTGAAACAAATAGGTTTAAGATGTTCTGTAGAAAGATTAATGCGAATAACACGGTCTATTGCACGGTTTAAAGCGAAATAAAAGAAAAGAAGAGAGGGAGATTTTTAATTTTTAATTGAACTCTTTATGGTGTATAGGTTGTTGATTTTAGCTCTAAATCAAACGATAAATACACAATATCTGTTGTACCATGGTAGATGAGTATGGATTGTTTTGCTGAATTTCCTATTTTTTCACAATAATAACTATCATAGTGATCCTTACAATCAGGGTAGTCAATTTCTGTTTCTATCTTGTATACATCATATGTTCCAGCAGGTACCGTTAATTGTTCTTCAGTGCATGTATATAGAATATCTCCGGAATTCCAAGAACTAGTAAAATTAGTTAGTTCTACTGAACCCCAGTATAACCATGTACCACCTTTTTCACTAAATTTGATACTACCAATGGTTCCATTCTTTCCATCGAACAACGGAAATGGTATAATGCTTGTTGTAGGTATGAAATCTGTGTTTCTAATAGCATGCACTTGTATTGGAATGGGAAGAGGTATACCAACAAGGGTGAGCCAACAGAGACCTTTTAGATATTGATTCCAATTCTCAATACCAAAATCTGATTTTCTTATCTTCATTTCAAATCCAGCTTTTGAAAACATGGAGGTTCTCATCCCAAATTTACCATATTTAACAATACCCCGAGGTCGTCCTTTACCTTCTAAGATATAATAATCACCAGAATCATTAGTGACTTTGAATTCAATATTTCCAGTTAATGTAAAAGTAAATGTTCCATTTACGTCTGATTCAAAATATTCAGCTTCATACAACCAGCTATCACCAACTCCCCAAACAGGGACATCAGCACCTTTTGATATTGGTTTAAAATTCGAGATATATTCTCTGTCCATCGCACTAATAGGTATTGTCATAGTTATAATCAACAGCGTACATACAAATATTCCAATTATTTTCTTTTTCATATTTATTCCTCCTTTATTATGTGATATTTGTAATATTATAATAAGATATAAATTTTACTATTGTTTATTGCAACAGTTATCACAAAAAAAGTTTCATTTTAGTTAAATATAGCGAAGGAAGGAAATAGGAGGAATATTAAAAATCGATATTAGAACTCTCCTTCCTTCAACCTCTCCTTAATTATTTACAATCCCAGCATATATCGTAGAATCGGAAACATATTTGGAAAACGATCAAACAACCAATTCAACAAAGGAAAATTGAAATTGAATGGTTTATTTTTTGGTGTATCAAGAAAGACAGCAATTATGCAGAAGTCATCATGATCTTCTTTATTTATTACCTTTATTGCCCCTTTGTAGTTTCTATTCTTGTTATCTGGTGCTTTACATATTACCTTAACAGTTACTGATCCCTCCTCCGGTGAAAGATCTTCACCTGAATCCGGGCTAAAAGTCCATTGACCCCAATCTGGCTTATCTTTTATCTCCCAGTCAAGCAATGAACCATTAAAACCAATGTTTTGAACCGTGAAATTACCAGTGACTGTAGCTCCAGGTTTTACATCAATCCAACTGAGTTCTCCATGGGTATCAAGATCTGGAGGTCCACACAATTCACTCCATTCGTACCCAAGGCGGGGAATCCGTTCTTTAGTTTCTCTATCAATGCATCCATCAACCCAGATAGTCATATCAGAGCGATTACGGTAAACTAAGCTTAGCATTTGTAGATTAATTACTGGTGGAGGTTGAGGATTATCAGCTAAAAGATCCCAGTGACTTTCAAGAGTCTTAGGGGTTTCATCGTCATAATACGCATCAGCACCGAAATCCTCATCAGATGGGGTATACGTGCCATCAGTGTATTCGTTTGTAGTAATCATTGCTTCTCCATGATGCCAAACCTCTTGCGGTACGCGGAGATGATAGAAATCTGGCCCACTCCTCCATTGGTTGCAAGTCATAACTCCACCGTAACCTTCAGGAACGTAGTAGTTCAGAAAGGTCCCGGTCATAATCTCGTAGTTCTGAAGCTCATCATAGACAGTAGTAAGATGGGTTGAAACATCTGGGTCGGTAGCATAGGTAGTTGCGTAGCGAGCTGCAACCATCCGGGACATACGACCAGATGTAAGGTCTGGATCATAGGACCAATAAGTATCTTGTAATCTTAATAGTGTTCCAAATTCATTAACAGCCGTACTTGTAGTAACTAAACCTGGGAAATCAAGAGATACCCATAGTGGAGAACCATCGTCGGGAACATGTCCGCAAAGGACATGATGACTAAATATAGATAAGGGCATATAAAAATCCATTCTTACAGTTGATAGTGTTTTAATCGGATCTTCTACATATCTACCCCAACAAGTATGAGCACGACAACCCAATTCCATCCACCAATCACCAAAAGAACCCCATACCTTAATATCAAGCTCATCTATATTCTCTCCAGGGTGAGTAATAGCTAATGAATCTACTATACCCTCGATTTCATCTTCATTCTCTGGCGGCATCCATACAGATTCTTCCATAAAATCTCGGAGATCATTATACTCGTGTTCAATATACTCTTCAACAAACTCTTTTACATCATTGATCGCTTGAACTATATAATCACCTAGAAGTTCAGCATAAGCATAACCCATTTCATAATGAGAACCCCACACACGTAAGACAGTATATCCGCGACCCTCTCCGTCAAGGTCTTGATCAAGAATCATACCATTATCAACTAGAAATTTACTATTACAGATGGTTGACTTAACCGAATTAAATCCACCATTTGTTCTTTCTTTAATGTTCCCTGCTACAGGCAAAACAGTAGTAGCAATCAATAGCATACATACAAATATTCCAAGTATTTTATTTTTCATAATTTTCCTCCTCTAAATATAATAATTAATTATAAGAATAATATTCTAATATTTAAATGTT
>Ga0209427_10009431_pt1 | contig 10886 bp, 10 predicted proteins | sample DeeMarSWOR136_30_FD_187465 | JGI IMG/M metagenome (GOLD analysis project Ga0209427, IMG submission 187465) | Marine sediment microbial communities from White Oak River estuary, North Carolina - WOR-1-36_30 (SPAdes) (version 2) | ecosystem: Environmental > Aquatic > Marine > Intertidal zone >... | reverse complement strand
TCTCCTAATATAGCTGTGCATAACCCTAACGCACTGCTGACATGAGGTTACGACCGCCTGTGCGCCCGTCCGTATAACCTCATCTATTTTTGTCCCCGCAATCCCTGATGAAAGGCTGGGATCAAACATCTCAAGGTTGCCACCACCTCCGCAGCAGATGCAGTTATGGCGATTGTGTTCCATTTCAACAAGTTTTATTCCGGGGATTGAGCGGATCACATCCCTTGGTGATTCATACTCATGACTTCCGCGTCCCAAATCACATGGGTCATGATAGGTGACTGTCATGTCGAGCTTTTTCAGGTGAAGCCGCCCAGAGTATATCAACTCATTCAAAAACTGCGTGACATGTAAGATTTCGAATTCGCTGGGATAATATTCTCTCCACATCCGATAACAGGAGGGACATGCAAAAACCGCTTTTTGCGCCCCTTTTTGTCGCATCGCTCCCAGATTGTGTTCGATAAGGTCATTTATATGATCCTGCAGACCCGCGCTCAGGAGTGGAAAACCGCAGCACCACTCCTCACGGCCCAGAAGGGTAAAATCAACTCCTGCCGATTTCAGGATCTCAACCAACGCTATAGGGATCCTCTGTGCTATTGGGAAATAGGCAGATACACAACCGGTAAAATAGACCACATCAGCTTTTTCCTTAATGTATCCGTGATTCGGCCTCTCTTGAAGATCATCCACCCAATCGGCGCGCTCCTCGTTGTCCTCATTGAATACGTTGTGGCTCATAGTGATGTTTTCAAGAATTGTCCCGACCTCTTCAGGAAAATTTAAAGAATGTACCAAATCCTGCCTCAGGGATAGCCATAGTTCTTTCAAGGATATGCCCGATGGACAGACTTCCTGGCACCTACCGCAAAGCGTACACCGATATACAGTCTCGCTGAAATGTTTTAATTCATCCTCCAACGGCCTCCTCTTTAGAAAAAAGTTCCTAAATAATCCCGTCCTGAAACGCATAATCTTGTGCAATACTTCAAGGCGATAGACCCCGGACAATTGCCCGTCCAGGGTAACGGAAACAGCGGGGCAGACATCTGCGCAAAGGCGGCATCCAGTGCAGGCACGCATCTGTAAAATCTTTCCAATATGGTAATCTCTCTGGGTCATTTATGCCCTTTATTGATATCTTTCTATATCCGCAATAAGCCATTTTTCAATGGCCTCAGCGCCATGGATCAAGCCCTCTATATCCCCCATGTCATCAGGTCGAATCTTGAACAGCCATCCCTCTCCATAACAATCCCTGTTGATCAGTGAGGCATCGGCCTCCAGGGCCTGATTTCCTTCAAGTAACACCCCGTTTACCGGCGCATATACCCTTCCCAACCACTTGCCTGACTCCACCTTCGCAAACTTTTGTCCGGCAGTCAGCCTCTTTCCCTCGGGAGGCAACTGCACATAAACGATCTCGCCGGCGGTCTTTTGAGCAAAATCGTCCATCCCCATTACCAGTATAGGTCCCTCCTCCGGTCGAACCCAGTAATGGTTCGCCTCGTAATAAAGCCCCTCCGGCATGTTGTATCCCTTAATTTCCATCTTTAATCCTCCGTTTCAAATATCAGTTAGTCACGTTTTATTCCCTTGAATATGCACTTATAGCAAGGCTAATCGGCGCAATAATGACATGAAGCATTCGGCTAAAAGGCAGATATGACACGAAGGCCGCAGTGAAGATCGCGTGTATATACCAGACTGTTCTATAAAGATCAGTCAAATGGGCATCGTTTATAATTCTGCTGATGACATAACCCATGAAGGCGTATTCGGAACCTTTAGGACTCCCCGTCATGGAAATCCTCATAGCCTCAAGGATAAAACCCGCAACTATGATAGCCACAAGCAAGCCATACGCCGGCCAATCTCTCTTGGGCATTCCTTCAATCCTGTTTGAGGATCTGACAACTTTTGTTCTGAGTATCATACAGGTGAGACCGATTATCACCATCATCCCCGTGATGTCAAATAGGAATGCTGTAAGTGGGTGATTCTTATCAAGCATTAGCCTTACCAAGGACCATTGATTAAACCACAGAGAGGACAACAGAGCGACAAGACCCCAGCCGAATCGCAATATAACCGGATAAAATATTAAAGCATGGAAAAGCCACCTGATCCTGGATACCCTGAAGAGCCGTCGCTGTAGCATGACATCAAGTAATAATGCCTCTATTATTTTCCACGACCTTACAGCCCCCTTCCTTTCAGGCCTACCCCCGGAAAACCAGATGAATAAAATATTTATAATTCCGATAAGAAAAATCAGCAAAGATAGAACGGTCGGGGCGTCACCGATTGAAAAGGTAGCTGCATGACATGGCATGCAGATAATACTTTTGGCAGGAAGGATGCTTGCCGGTGCCCCAAGATCATTACCTTTAAAATGACAGCGGCCGCAAAAGGTATCATCATCGGTCAATGACATCTCATGAATCTTACTTGCACTGCGAGATCTTGGATAGTTCTGCCACAGGATCTTATTATCCTTAGGGTCCTTGACCAATGTCACGTCATTCAGGTGGCACGCCCCGCATGAAACATCCGAATGCGCATCATGCGCGGTCTTCTCATTATGGGGCAGGTGGCAAATCAGGCAATCAACCGGTTTTTGATTACTGTGGTTAAATTCAAGGGATCCTTGATGGCATTTAATACATGATATTTTTGAGTGAAAGGTAGATTTATAGCCTTTGGAATCGATCGTGGGATACCATATCAAATCCTTATTATTGTCTTTTTCAGGCACTCCGGAATGGCAGTAAAAACATAGAAGCGATATCTTCTCCGCATTTTCTGGATCCTCATCGGGTATTAAACCATGACATGCCATGCAGTCCTCGTCTCCGGAAAGAATCAGAGCAGTATCGAGAAGTTGATCAATATCACTCTTTTCTGCTGAACCGGAATACGCTTTCTGATAATGTGCGTCATGGCATACTATGCACAGATCGTATCGGCCCTTCTCCTCGATAGCACTGCCACCATGAATCCCTTTCTGATTGATCTCGTTCAGGACATCATCATGACAGGCTGCGCATTGTTCCAGCCTGAAGAAAGCGTTCAAAGGCTTGTCAACATTAACGACATCGGGATGTTTTATTTTTTCATTGATATTTGAGTGACATTCAAGACAGGATAATTGACCGTGGACCGAGACATGAAACCTTTCAGAATCGATCAGCCAAGAAGATTCAACCCGATGTGCCGTATAAAACAGGCAGAATAATATCGCAAAAATTACGATTCCGCTTCTCATCAGTTAACCATGGTATTACCGTTTTGATTTCAATATCTATAGTGATATTAGCCAATTCAGTATAAGTTTCCATATTTTTCAAGTCAATAAAAAGGGCGATTCATCATAATTGACGAATCGCCCTGATATAGTTATAAGGAGATCCCTTGATCTACCCATTCAGTTTTTTAATAAGGCTGGGAGAACACCAAAAGGTAACAACCTTCTTCGCGCCAGGTATATAGGCGTTGCTGTTTGTATACCTTGAACCCCTTCTCTTGTAGTTTTTTTCAATCATAAATTTACCAAAACCCGAGATAAGGACATCCTCATTTGATTCAAGTGTCCTTTTTATAATCTCGAGGGTGGTTTCAACTAATCTGGTGGATTTTGTTTCCGGCAAGTAAGCAGTTCTGCAGACGTCTTGAATAATGCGCTCTTTGTTAATGCTCATATGTAGGAGCCTTTACGAGGATTACCCGAATATAGGATCAGTTAGATAATAACTGGAACTCAAAAAAAAATTATGTCCAAATATAGAAGGATGATTTCCAAAAAGTCAATAAGTTTTCTATCATTCCCATTCTATCGTGCTCGGCCGTTTCGGTGATATATTATATACAACCCTGTTTATGCATCTTACACTGCCAATAATGCTGTCCGAGATCCTTGCCAAAATTTCATATGGATCCATTTCCAGTCAGCGTTCATGGCATCAAATCTTTATGGAATCCTGAGGGCTGTGACATCCTCGTATATATACCATATTTCATTATTCCATCCTGTAGTTAGGGGCCTCCTTGATAATATCCACATCATGAACATGGGCCTCCTTAAGACCGGCTCCTGTTACCAGCATGAACCTTGGTTTAACCTTAAGCTCTCCGATATTTTTGCAGCCTAGATACCCCATGCCTGATCTCAGGCCGCCGATAAGCTGGTAGGTTACGGCAGCAAGCGAACCTCTATAAGGGACTCTACCGACAATCCCCTCAGGAACAAGTTCGTTTTCCGTTTCAATATCCAATTGGAAATATCTGTCCCTGCTTCCTTCTCTCATAGCCTCAATGGAGCCCATTCCCCTGTAGACCTTGTATGTCCTTCCTTGAAAAAGAATCGTTTCGCCAGGACTCTCCTCAGTTCCGGCAAAAAGGCTGCCTATCATTACGCAATCGGCTCCTCCAGCCAAGGCCTTTGTGATATCTCCGGAATACTTTATCCCCCCGTCGGCTATGAGAGGGATGCCATCCTTCTGGGCTTCTTCCGAACAATCCATGATAGCTGTCATCTGAGGAACACCGATTCCAGCAACAACCCTTGTTGTGCATATTGATCCAGGGCCGACACCTACCTTTATGCCATCCACGCCTTCTTCTATCAAAGATCTCGTGCCTTCTGGGGTGGCGACATTCCCAGCTATCAGTTCCGTTTCAGGATATTTTTTCTTTATACTCCTTACCGCCTTAATAACGTTTTCCGAATGTCCATGAGCCGTATCAATAACAAGTACGTCAACATCCGTCTTAATGAGTCTTTCGGCCCTGATCTCCATATCTTGACCAACACCAATTGCTGCGCCTACACGCAATCGGCCGTGCTGGTCCTTGCAGGCGTTAGGATATTTCTTTATCTTCTCAATATCCTTTATTGTTATAAGTCCCACTAATTTCCCATTGTCATCCACCACAAGTAGCTTCTCTATTCTCCTTTGATGAAGGATCTTCTTTGACTCTTCAAGGGTGATTCCCGCCTTCGCAGTCGCCAGGTCATCCTTTGTCATTACCGCCTTGACTTTCTGATCCATGTCCATCGCAAATCTCAGATCACGGTTTGTTATAATGCCGACAAGATTCCCTTCCTTAACCACTGGAACCCCTGATATCTTGTATCTGTTCATTATCTCTAAAACTTCACCGATCTTACTCTCAGGGCCAATGGTAATAGGATTAATAATCATTCCACTTTCAGATTTTTTTACCTTCTCAACCTCAAGGGCCTGTCGTTCAATACTCATATTCTTATGTATAAAACCCAGTCCTCCCTGCCTGGCCATGGTGATGGCTGTCGCCGATTCCGTGACGGTATCCATAGCAGCGCTGACAAGCGGTATATTTAAGACAATATTTTTTGATAATCTTGTTTTTACATCCACTTGGTGAGGTAATATCGCTGACATGTCGGGGATAAGAATAAGGTCATCAAATGTATAACCATATTTGATATTGTCTCTTTTCATGTCCTTCTACCTCCGTATTGGTTAAAAAAATCCATGAATCTAACAGGTTTCAGCAGAAATAATACACTCCTGATCTCTAAAAATGCCCATCAGCGAACTTTAATTAATTCGATTTATCTAGATACACACGACTAAAATTCAATATCAACCGGTCCTTTTCCTGCTCAAGTGCATAGATCTTTTCCATGATCTCCATGAGTTCGCTGTCCTTTAATAATAATTCCGCATCATTTTGGCAGGGACGGACCTCAATCTTTTTATATCTTTTCCTCAGATCTTTTATCTCTTTTTTAATCGTCTTCATCCTATCTCTGGTCATATTTTCAGGCATATTAATTAAAACCACCAATAGTAATTAAATTGCATACAAGCGTCGTAAAATCTCTCCGGACGAACAAGTGTTATATTTTAAAATGAACTGAAACTATACTTTAATTAAATAAAAAATCAATCGATATCTTTGCCTACAATCAAGACCGAAAACTATAAATTAGAAGTTCTCGGTATCCTTAAAAAAATCACTCATAAATACTATAAGGCCCTCATCCCCTTCCTGAAATATGGTAATCCCTTCGTTATTATAGGGTTTCCCTTTTCTATTTATCCCCCGGTTTTTCCAATGCGCAGCCGCTGTTTTTCCTTCGATAATAGTCCTCTCCAGCTGAAATAACAGCTCGGGATAAAGATGAAAGAGGATCCTAAAGAATCTTATAATCTGATCCTTGCCTCTCATAGGTTTTGTCTTTGGGAAATAGAACTCCGCCTCTTCGGCAATAAGGGTTCCTATCTGCTTTGGATCGCGCCTGTTCAAGGCATCGAAAAACCTATTAAGCGTTATATTATTAGGCAAACCATTCCCCTGTATTATAATAAACGTATTAAATAACCGGGTATCTGGATTATTATCATTCCAGTATTTGTCTGGCAGGCCTGTATTCGTAAATACGGCTACTTATTCAATGCGTTAACTATATTAAATCTGTAATAAATTTTATTTAAAATATCGCCCCGGGTCAATAAATTATGCCGATAAACGCTTACCCGGCATACTTTTATACGCTACTCACTGATATTTGCTTTCGTCTGCTATTCCTGATATAGCTACTATAATTATACGACTAATCTACAAAAGCATATTATCTGGTAGAAGGATTGCGTCTCTGGACATTACACCCCAAGTATCTGGACCGCCAAGGATTAATCGCCTTGTGGCGAGAAGGTCTGCTTGCTCAAAAGGTTCTAGCAGTCAAGACAAAGGGTTACATATATCATCCTCAACTTCACAGATTTAAAAGATGTGATAATCCATCCGCCGCCATGGCCGATTATCTTAGGTGTGTTTTCCTTGAGGCATCCTGCCGTGGCTATGCCTTTGACCCAGGGAAGATATACCCGCAAAACTTCAATAAAAATCTGCTTGAGACAGAGGGGCAGCTTCTATATGAATGGGAGCACTTGATGGCCAAGCTGCGAATCCGCTCTCCCCGCCTCCATAAGGACTGGAGCTCAGTATCATGTCCTGAATCTCATCCTCTATTTCAGATTATCCCAGGTGAAGTAGCAATTTGGGAGTGCATAAAAGCCGTTGAATATAGGCATAAATAAAAAAACTAACAGAAGGCATCTTCCCAAGAGTCGTGATTATTCATGAAGATGAAGTGCTTATCGTCGTATACAAACCGGCTGGCATGTCTACTATTTGCGCAGATATCGATAAGACACAGATTGCCTGTTTTGCCCTGACAGACTAGGTCGGCAAAGTATTGAATATTCAATAAAAGAGAGAAGCCTATAAACGGATGGTCTTCTATGCCATCGCGATAACAATGAAATATCGGATCAGCGGCATGCGGTGCACATATAAAACAAAAATTCCTTTATATTTAAGCAGGCTTTTCCGTAGTCTTGAACGGATCGATACATGTAGAATGGCAAAAAAGGATAATCATCGTTGATAAAGATTAGAGGGAAATAATCTAATTAAATAGGGCTGATAATAATTATCAGCCCTATTTACATCATTTAATATCCAAGGATCATTCCTTTAGAAATATATCTACCTTTGCCTTGTTTCTCAAATCAGAGTAAAGTTTCTTATAAGAATCTTCTATTTTTTCTTTTTTAAAATGGCAAATAACTAAATTCTATTAATCTATTTATATGAATAATATCCCTGCTTATACAATGATGATGTTCTTGAATGATCCGATTATAAATGTCTGATTTGCTAGTTAAATCAAAAAGATCTGGACAAAAGTAAAAAGTATTCCTGTGAGATATGAAGGAAGACGTATCATTTATGGAAAGAGGTCTTTTTTACTTATTCAATGATAATAAAATTTCCATTCCTGGTTAAGTTTGGAGCCGTAATATTTGTTGTATTTAAACAACCCTGTCCCAGCCGAATTGCGAATAATGCGGCCGGGACAGGTTTTTAATGCCTTATTGTTTCTCCGTAGATTTCACTTTAACAGTAATTTTATCTTTGATTGATTCAAATAGCTTGGATCCTATGCCCTTAACCTTCATGATATCCTCTATCTGATTAAACTGCCCGTTAGTCTCTCGATACTCTATGATCCTTTGGGCGTAAGACTGCCCGATTCCTTTGATCTGCATAAGCTCTTCCACAGATGCCTTATTGAGATCGATCTTCGTAGACTCTTCTGCCGGGAGGACACGAGCTAGCACCACGATAGCCATAACGACAATAAGTACTGTAAAAATCCTTTTAACAATACGCATTTTCCTGTCTCCTTTTCTTAATTGGTTGATTAATATTCCTTCACCTTGCCTAGGCGTTATTCACTATTACAATATATATGCCAGACTATATTTTCGATTGTTTCCTTTTGGGTCAGGCAGGATAATCTTTACAGGTCAAAACGGAAATGCCTTTTAATATCGATGTGTCATGATGTTGACTTTGGACATGATCTATCAGTTTATTACAAACAGGATGGTAATCCTTAGGATGGATCAATTCTTAAAAATGGATTATCAATGCATAAAAGATGGTGTACAGCGCATTAATAGATGTGCAATCTGAACTTAGCTATCATCCTTTCTTCTTGGTTAGTACCCTGATATCAGTTATAGATGTATTCGGGTATTGTCCTTTTGAGTCTTTCTCAATATATTTTACCATATCCCATAAGGTATTAAGCGCCATAGACACGCCAATAATCGCTTCCATTTCCACGCCGGTTCGAGCTTGGGCCCTTACAGTGCAACTTGCCTCCACGGAATCATCATTTATTTTGAATTGAAGGCTAACCGAATCCAGCGGAATCTGGTGGCAGTGCGGAATAAGGAGGTGAGTCTGCTTAGCGGCATTTATCGCTGCTATCTCGGCAACCTGCAGGGGATCGCCTTTCTTTATTCTCCCTGCCTTTATCTCTGCAATACCCTTTGATGACAGTATAATTCTACCTGATGCCTGGGCCATGCGGCGTACAATAGGTTTTTCGGTAATATCTATCATTCCCATGTCTATTTCAATCTCCCTTCTATCTGATCCACAAATATCTCTTTCTTATGACTCGCCGTCCTCTTGATCAGGTCCACTGTCTTCATAAGCGCATTAAATACATTTTCCCTGATATCTCCTCCAACCGCAACAAAAAGCATCTCATCACCTACTTCAAGGCGACCCTCATTGATATCAACTAATACTTCAATTATTCCAGGTAATATTTTGATATTCTGTATAATATCATTAATAGTTTTCAGATCGTAATCAACCTCAACACCAATAACCTCTCTGTTATCGCGAGAGCTTCCACGAACTATACCCAAATGGCTCGCGATCATCCCCATCTTGTTAGAATCCGGATGAGTACGGACTTTTTCAAGTAACCTGTTGATATCAATTTTATGCTTTTTTATCATCCTTATCCAGGTTGAACAACTTCCTTGTGATATCAAGGTATACATCCCTTGATTTTCCGTCTGCCTTGCCCTTTAAGACAACTATAGGATCATTCATTATCTTATCGGCCAAAGAGGCTGTAAGGACCTCTATAGCCTTTATCTGTGACGGAGTCAATTCACCTAGTACAGGCAGACTCCTTTCTATCTCATTCCTTCTTATGGATTCTATCTTATCTTTTAATGCCGTAATCGTAGGGACCACATCAAGGGTATTCAACCATTTTTCAAACCTTATTACCTCTTCCTGAACAATTCGTTCGGCCTTTAATGCCTCTCCCTTTCTCTGGATGATATTTTCCTCAACCACTTGCTTGAGTTCATCGATATCATAAAGATAGACATTTTCCAGATTATTAACGCGGGGTTCAACATCCCTCGGTACAGCAATATCAATAAAAAATATCGGATGATTTCGTCTTTTTCTGAGAGAATTTCTGACCATATCATAGGAAATCACGAAATCCGTCGATGAGGTTGAGGTGATGACAATATCCACTTCCAGCAAGTAAGTCTCTATCTCTTCAAAAAAAACAGCCTTTCCTTTGAATAGGTCGGCTATCTGGACAGCCTTATTAAAGCTGCGATTGGCTACAATCAGAGACTCTATGCCGTTCCCCATAAGATGCCTGGCTGCGAGTTCAGCCATCTCACCGGCTCCTACAAGAAGAACCTTTTTCCCCTCCAGGCCATAATAGATCTTCTTAGCCAGTTCCACTGCCGCAAAACTTATGGAAACCGCCGCTTCAGATATACCTGTCTCTGTCTTTACCCTCTTAGCCACATGAAATGCCCTATGCATGAGCCTGTTTAATATTACACCGGTTGTCTTTTCAACGCTTGCGGCCTGGTAATAGGCCTCTTTTATCTGGCCAAGGATCTGGGGTTCGCCTACAACCATGGAGTCCAGACTGGAGGCCACCCTGAAGATATGCTTTAGTGCCTCGGAGTCTTCATATATATAGATGCTTGACATGAACCGTTCTTCGGAAATATTGCCAAGCCTGGAGAACATGGACAGTATTATATTTTTTGCCTCTTCCGGATAATCCGTGGTGTAGATTGCCTCCACCCTGTTGCATGTTGATAAAAATAATCCTTCCCTAATCCATTCCGACTCCCTCATGCACGAAAGCGCCAAAGTGCTACTTTCGCGGTTATTCGCCATGCATTCTCTCAATTCGACAGGGGCAGATTCGTGATTCATTCCTATATTCACAATCTTGATCGTCATCTGATTAAGCCCCCGAGATTATCGAAGCTATGGTAATCGCTTAGCCACAAACTGCCGCCAATAAATGTAAATACCAGTATACAAAAGCATACAATTGACATCAAAGCCGCTCTCCTCCCCCGCCATCCAACGGCAAGTCTTTCATGCAACAGAACCGCATACGCCAGCCATGTAATAAGTGACCATACCTCTTTAGGGTCCCACCGCCAATAGCTGCCAAGGGCATACTGGGCGTA
>Ga0209427_10009428_pt1 | contig 10889 bp, 12 predicted proteins | sample DeeMarSWOR136_30_FD_187465 | JGI IMG/M metagenome (GOLD analysis project Ga0209427, IMG submission 187465) | Marine sediment microbial communities from White Oak River estuary, North Carolina - WOR-1-36_30 (SPAdes) (version 2) | ecosystem: Environmental > Aquatic > Marine > Intertidal zone >... | reverse complement strand
CGTTGAACACTGCGTAGACCGCATCCAGTTTCCCGAATCCGATGATCTGGTAATATCCGGTGATCCAACCGGCTGGTGGGAGTGGGACACCAAGGACGGTGAGCCCCCAGACTCCGGAGAAATTTCCATTTGCCCATTCTGGCGGTTCATCGTACAGAATGGGGTGTTGCTGCGAAGAAACACTCTGGTTTGATGGAGGTGTTTTTTGGACTGATACACCTAGTGTCATTTGGCTGAGAACTAACAGACAGCAGATACCTACGCATAATAGTATTATCTTCTTAATATAAATCCCTTATTTCCTTTCTAAATAATGTAATGTATTTATTCTATAAATATTTTATTACTTAATAAATAAAAAATCTACTTTTTAAGTTTCATTCAGACAGTAAAAAGTGTTGGGAGCGTACTTCTCATCCAGGGGTTATAGTTCCCTCCAAAAAAGAATAAATTATACAGGTAAAGACTATAACTTCAAGTACAAATCTCTTTTTAGAGATAAATTTAATTTCAATAAAGACATTCTGTCATCGGGATAATAAAAAAATTATTTATTATTCTGTTGTTTTCCCCAAGCCTGTTTTATCACGGGATTTCGTTCGAGATAACGTTGTATATACTTTTCTGGTACTTTGTTAAAAACACAGGAAAAATTCACACAATGCGGGCAATACAATAAGAAAAAAATCACATAAAATAATACTAACGTAAGCAAGGTCCCGATGAACACACCAATAACACCAAGCAATGACACAAGATCAGAATAGTCTATCCAAAATGTATAAACACCATACAACTCGACAAGCAAAGGATATGCCCCAAGAAACGCAAAACCGATCACGGTACCGATTTTCTCCCACTTAGTAATCGGTTCTGGATGATATCGCCAGATTTTTGGAGAAAAATGATTCTCTGTACAATGGAGAAAAAAGCGATCCTCTGCGTAATAGGGACAATGACTGCAGGTGATACGAGGTTGAATCACTAAAAAAAACAAAGCTGAGAATATAGAAAACGTAAGCACAGGCCATACGTTTCTAAGGAGTATACTCGTTAGTCCTGTCCCCAGTATTGCCATGATAATAAAAGACCCCTCAAGCAGGTGGGAAACAATCACCTTATTCTCATCTGGTTTACAGAAGATCTCACCCTTATTTCCACAGGTTGAACACGGTGCATTGGGATCAAATGTACAAAGACCTGCATTGTTTTTTACCATAAACAAAGGGAAAACGTATAGAGTTTAAAAAAACTGGCTATAGCACAATAACCCAACGTATAGGAAATATAGGGAATATCTTTAAATTAAAGAATGCACTTTCGCTATATCAAATTAAGATACACGAAGGAGTGTTTTTCTATGACCGAAGATTTGGTGATGCAAACAGCAAACACTGAGACGCATTGTGCTATGTGTAGACTTGATTTTCTTGGAACCGGGGTCTGTCCATCAGGAAAAAAACATGGATATGTCGCCTATTGGCCTCAAGGACGAATTGAGATCTACCGGGCTCTTCAAGCCGGTACTTTGAAACCAACACAACAACTCATTGATATCGCAGACACCTGCACCCTGTGCGGAGCATGCGACAAACAATGTTCCTTTATTACTAACAGACGACCTATGATTGTTCAGAAGGCATTGAAGGAATTTGTGAAGAGGCTTGACAAGGACACTCTTCAGAAGACTCCTTCAGACCCCGTCCTTCAAGCACTACAAAATATCGTTGGGGAACAATGGGCGACAAATGACCCTGTTATTGTTACTGCCTACACTAAAACAATACTTACATCCTCAAGCACCCAAACGTATGTTGTGATGCCGAAAACAACACAAGAGGTAAGCGACATCGTCAAGGTAGCAAATGCTAATAAGATTCCTTATCTTCCCCGGGGAAATGGGACGTTCCTCTCTGTAGCTTTAGAAACCCTTTTAGCAGGACCAGTTGGATTATCAAATGGTATTATTCTTGATATGTCCAGGATGAATGCGATCACACTAAATGATGATTCAACCACCGCGACAATCCAGGCCGGAGTTACTGCATTCGATCTCCAAAAAACCGCAGCCTCTCAACATAAAAGGATTCTTGTTGGAGAAGCAGAAGCTTACCTGTGTGCTAATGTTCTTTCCTTCGGGATTATTTCTACATGGGGAAACGCCTATGGCTGGGGTGCAGATAATTATACAGATGTTGAACTTATCGATGAGAAAGGAAACATCATCCATCATACCGGTGATTCTCTTAGAAACCCCTTTGCCACAAACCATGGACCTACAAGTTTAACCCTCCGTCCTTCGAATATCGTCACTAGTATGACGATTAAACTTCATCAAAAATCATCTGATGAACACGCTATGCTCCTACCATTTGAATCCCTTGAGGATGCTGTGGATTTCTCCTTAGATCTCGCTAAAAAAAACATCGGAGTATCACTTGCTATCTTATCCAGTAAATATTTCTCCGATTTCATCTGCCCGACAAACGAGATCGCTCATTCCTTCGAGCATATTATCACAAAATATTTCCGTATCAATTACATCGTCGACATCATTTGCGACAGCAAGGATAAACGCTATGTAAAAGACCATGCTAATGTCATTATCGATGAACCTATGATGAAGACATTTGTCCTCAGTTCCCCAAAGCTCGCATCAATGAAAAATAGTGAATTTTTAAAGAAAATAGCACAAAAAGAGAATCCTTTAAAAACTCTTTTTCAGGGACGAATGAAACGCATGATTACCAAAATGGCGTTAAATCCTTCCCCTGAACAAATCGGGGCTGCATTTGATATTGATTTGAAAGATTTCTTTACTACAGTATACAAAAAACCAGAAATGACTGATCCTATCTGGTTGCATGAATTCCGTATACTTCCTTGTCGTATGATGCGCCAACGTATGTTTATGGTCCGAGGGGGTTTTATGATAGCACAAAAAGATATTATCCTCAAAGCTTATGAGATTTTAAAAGAAGTCGGTGCTAAATACCACAAAGAACATGCACTTGGGTTTATCAGTTTTCTCGACTCAGGAAAAATCGCTTTTCTCGAATATGACTACTATTATAATCATACAAAACCTGAGGGACTTCAAAACCTCAATCAATCTATTGTAGAATCATTAACAAAAGAACTCACCATCGATGGCTATCTTCCCATCGAATTTTCTTTTCATAAGGGACTCTATCGAAAAGAACAGGTTTTTTATCCCTTCCCAAAGGCGCTGACTACAGAAGAACTTCAACAATTTGGACAAATGGTTCAGCAAATCGTAGGAGGTTAATTCTAAGTTTATTTAGTGTTTATTTGTTACCAGTTACCAAGAGGGGGAAAAATTAATTAATAGTAGATTTGCCAGCTTTTTTCCGGTAAAAATATTTTATGACAAGGAGTGACTCTTACCCATCTTTCACACAACAAAATTGAGTAACTTTCCCCTGAAGCGGAAGAAAACATCTGACATTGTTTTAACGATAAATGTTTGAGCGATTCATTTATGACTTAATAGTCATGGATTTCTCGTTTAGATTTGGTGAAATTTTTTATTAAAAGCACTTTATCAAATTCTTCTTAAAATTCTTTTCACGGAGTATTTTAGTATTTTTAAGATTTCATTGTACTTGATTTCACCAGTGATAAATGAATTCAGAATCTCATTTCCTAGAATGCATTCTGATCCAAACCAAAATGAAACATTTGGGAAACGATGGAATAGGAATTCATAGACTGTCGCCCATTTCTGTATATCCAATAAAGTTGAGTTAATTTCCTCAGTATATTCATATGCTAGATTATATTTTTTATTATAGAAAAAATTTGAAATATGTCTGGAAGCAATCAAACTACTGATAAAGGCGTAGTATAATCCCTCACCTGTAAAAGGATCAGCTAATCCTGCAGCATCACCAATAAGTAAAATATTTTTCTTTGCGATAGATTTTTTTGAATCGCGTATTGGAATTATTGCATTGCGTGGTTTTATCGAATTATCCAGTTTCCAGAATTCCATGAATTCTTTCCACATACTTTTCATTACAGGAAAACTAGAGGATTGAGAGGTGAAAAGACCCGCAGTTATCAATTCTGATTTTGGAAAGATATAGCCAATTATACCAGGGTATCTTCGGAGAATCTGGCACAGTGCATACTCATCAAAATATTTATTAAAACATGGTCCTACAGGTCCTTCCCATGAGGAGGATACCGCGAAGCGTTTAAATGGTGCTAAATCAACAAGTTTGTTTAAACGAATATTACTTCCCCACGCACCTACCAAAATATCATAGTATATTGTTTGTTTCCTACCCTCTTCAACATAAGTAAGATTACTCTTCGTCGTTTTAATTTTTTGAATCGAAATATTTTCCTTAAAGCATACTGTGTTATTTTTTACTGCCATATTCAGAAGGAAGTGATCGAGGTCTGACCGATATATCATATAGATTAATTCCTTTTCAGAAGCTCTGGCTATAAAATGCTGTTTTCGAACATATAAGACTTTTTTTATCCTTTTTTCAATAATGGTTTCTATGTTCTCATTTTCTAAAAATAAGAGGTTATATGCTTTCCTTGAAAGCCCTCCTGCACAGGTTTTATATCTAGGGAATCCCTTTTTTTCTAGGAGTAATATACTAAGACCTTGGTTTTTTAGTTTGTATGCTAAAAAGCTTCCAGCAGGTCCAGCTCCTATGATAATGACATTGTATTTAATCATAATATAAAATGTTAAATCCTTTATTTGGTTTAAAATCTATGCTACTCATCGTCAATTTCTATTATCAGCAACTTGTGTAAAAAGTGAAGATATTAACAAGAATTTATTAGTAAAAAGGAGATTTGACAGCTCATTTTACCGGTAAATATATTGCTAAGTTCCCATCGGGATGGGAACACGAATTTACGGTAAAATTTTAGTGACTATTCAGTGCAGGGGACGAGACTCTAATTTCAAGTTCAGATTACTTAATACTACGCCCACATCGGGATGTGGTCGTTGTTTGGGATCATTTTTGATGTGATTTATACTGTTAACTGAGAATGCAGAGTAATAACTGATACGCTTTGAGGTTTTTAGTATTATTTCCTACAACTTCCATTTTTATTTAAGGACGTTTTAATGATTCAATCATTTTAAGATGACTAATTGAACACCTTAAGAACAACAATGGTCAGGAGTATTGTAATAATCATCAAGAATATACATATATTCAAATTGAATTTTGAGATTAATCTCCTTAATTTATCTATATCTTTTGATCTAACTATGATAACCTTGAGGAGGAGGAGACCCAATACAACAATTATCCATTCTTTAAGAATTTGAAAAGGATCGAGAAATTTGATTTGTATATTGCTGTATCCACTTACAATAGATGATGTTGCTGGCAATATAAGATTATCTAACCATAAATTTGGAATTACACCCAATAAAATGCATAAAAATGCTAAAACAATCATTGATAATTGCATTAAAAATGGGACTTCATGATATTTTGATACATCTTCATATTTTTTTGTAGATTTGATGAAAGAATAATATAATATCTTAGAAAAATGTGCTACAGTTCCTATAGAAGCAAAAACTAAAATCAGCCATATTATTGGATAATCATATACAGATGATTCAATCATTGATTTACTAACAGAACCGTTAAATGGTGTAATACCAGAGATAGCTAACGCTGCAATTATATATGTCATTAAAGTAACAGGCATGGTTTTTCCAAGACCATGTTCCCTAATATCCTTGGTGCCAGTTATATAAATAATTGAGCCGGCACATAAAAATAATAAACCTTTGAAAATAGCATGATTTACAGTATGATATATCCCACCAGCTAGACCTATAGTTGAAAATGTCCCAATGCCGACTATAATAAAGCCTATCTGTGAAATTGTATGGTACGCCAATAATCGTTTGATGTCCCACTCAACCAAAGCACCTATGACACCACCTAGTGCTGTTATTGCACCAAAGACCATTATAATTTCATTTAGATTTTGTAAAGTAAAACCGAGGGCAAATACTCTTATAAAAATATAGACACCAGTTTTAACGGTAATACCTGATAGAACAGCGGAAATTGGTGAGGGGGCTGTTGAATGTGCATTTACTAACCATACATGAAACGGTATTATCGCAGCTTTGATGCCTATAGCTCCTAAAAATATTGAAAAGATAATCATCTGGGTTTGAGTATCAATTTTATGAATATGCATTGATAAATGTTCAATGTTTAGTAAACCTGTTTTAATATAAAGCAGTCCTATTCCTAGTAAAAAAAAGAAGGATGCCATGCTTCCAATTATAAGATATTTAAAAGAAGCTTTCAACGATGCTTTTTTATCACCAAATGTAATAAGGATATAGCTGCTAATAACGGTGAGCTCGAAAAAAACATATAGATTAAAAATATCGCCAGTTAGGAAGATGCCATATAAACCGGTGACCATTAGTAGAAAGAAAAAATAGAATTTACTATCAGTTCCTCTCATATATTTTACAGAATAAATAAAACTCAAGAATGTGATAATTGATGTGATAACTGCCAGTGTTAATGCCAGCTCATCTACGACTAATGTTATGGCATATGGTTTAGCCCATCCTCCTATATTATATTCAACTACTCCTTTAGACAATTCTTGAAATAAAAATATCAAATAAAAGAATGGAAGAGATAACCCAATGAATGCTATGATTTTTTGAATCCATCCTATTTTTGAAATTAAAGAAATAAAGGCGATAAATAATGCTGATAATAAAGGTGTAATTAACAGAAAAATTGGAAAATGTTCTATCATTTCATTTCTCCTAAATCTAATGTACCAAATTCATTATACAGCCAAACGACAATGGTTAAAGCCAACGCAGTGAGACAAAGATTTATTACAATCATAGTAAGCATAAGTGTCTGAGGTAATGGATCAACAATGTTTTCGACTCCAGATATCATGATCGGTGCTTCGGCATCAACAACATATCCAAGAGAAATAAAAAATAATACAACACCGTTTCCCATTATACCCATCGACATGATGATTTTTATTACGTTTTTATTGGTGATAATACCATACAAACTGATTAAAAAAAGAATGATCCCAATGTTTAATCCATTAATCATTTTTCAACTCCCATCTATTAAGAAATATATACATTAATGCTAAACCTGCAAAAACCTTTAGACCAATAACAATATTTAATAAAGGGATTGTACCAAGATTTGCTAAAAATTGCTTTCCACTAACAATACCTGATATTCCAACAAAGACAAATAAGGTTACACAAACAATTTCTATAAAAGATAGATGCAGGGTGAATTTTTGAAATTTACTACCCCCATATGCCACAACAGCTAATAGGACTGCCATAGCTAATATAACACCACCCTGAAATCCTCCACCCGGTGACAAATGACCATAAATGATAATATATACCCCTAACAGTAATAAAAATGGAAAAATCGCTCTTGTTGCTGTTTTAACGATTCTAGATGTCATCTTTTCCCCCAGCTAGCAGTATCACCCCAGAGATAGTAACAAATATGATTAAAATCTCCCCTAACGTGTCATATACTCTAAAATCTAATAACATTGCACTGACAACATTTATTGCACCGGTAAGCGATAAATTTTCTAGACAATATTCTGATATCTCTGAAGTGAAAGTGGTGGAATATGTAAGCATTGTAGATGAAATAATGATGATCCCTAAGAGCAATAGAACGACAGCCACTGCAAACTTTCCTACTATCTCTATTTTCATTTCAATCTCCCTACTTTTTTTATCACTGTAAGATATAGGATAGTTGTAGCACCGGTACCAATAACTGCTATGGTTATTGCAACATCTGGCGCTTGCAAAAGAAATAATAGTATAACAAGTGGTAAAGTACTTGAGGCCATGAATACTACTGATCTCAATAATTTTTTTGACACTACAACAAGTATTGAAAAGACTACTAGCAGGATTAAAAGTATCTCTTCAATCATTATTTCCTCCTAAAGAAATCATGATGATACATGTATTTTTTCTTAGGATGGGTTTCAAAAGACAATATTGGTGTTTTCTTTTGTAAATGTGCAGATCTAGCAATTGCATGAGAAACAACTGGAGTCAAAATAAATATAAGTATTATTATAATAAAAATCCTCGCCGAGAGAGCACTTAAACCAATTCTCAGGATTATCCCAAGAAGTATTGTCATCGCACCACCGGTATTTACCTTCGTGCTCGAATGTAAGCGCATGTAAATATCTGGAAAACGATATAAACCAAGAGCGGCAGACAAAATCACAAGACATCCCGCTGATATAACAATTAGAGACAGTAGCTCTAAAATAACATTCATTTTGTATCCTCCCGCCCAAGATATTTTGTAAATGCTATCACACCTATAAAATCAAGCAAAAGAAATGTTATAGCTATATCGTAATAAAACATCTGATTGTGATGAGTACCAAGAATTACTAGTATAATAATAAGTATAACAGAAACGCAACTTAAAGAAACGAGTCTATCTTGTATAGTCGGCCCCACAAATAAACGATATGATGATAATATCGCAGTGATTAATAATAAATAAACGAAAATCATCATTTAAACAACGCTCCTATCATTTTATCCCACCGCCCTATAGTATTTTCAATATATTTTCCCAAATGTTTAGCCTTCAAATAAGAAAAATGAACATATATATACGAGCCCTCATCTTCTGCATCTTCTACATCAATAACTAGTGTTCCAGGTGTGAGTGTGATCAAATGAGAGATTATTGCCAGCTCGACATCGGATCTCAAATTAACTTTAACTCTTACAATTTTTGGGTAAATTTTCAGTGATACTGCTTGATATATCAATTGACCATTCGCAATGATTACCCTGAATATTGTAGTGGTAATTAAACCAACTAGATGTTCAATTGCAAAGAAATATTCCTTAAATGTTTTCCTTCTACCTTTTACACCTGTAATTACAAATTTCGTAGAAATCAAACCAACTGAAATCGAAATGCATAAACCTAAAAATAATGAAATATACGAAAAATCAAATGTTAACAAAATCCAAAATATGAAGAGAGCTAAAACAAGTACTATGATATCTCTTTTATGTATTTTTTTACCTTGCTTCATTTTTTCTCCTCATAACGCTCCTTTTGACGGAAAATCTAAATTAAAATATAAAAGTTACTATTCTCAAATTTGACAGAATCCTTAGATTTTTCAAATGAAGTTAATAGCCTATTGATCTGGATGTCTAAAAAAATTAATACAGAGCCATGAATGGTAAGAGAAAAGGTTATAACATTAAAAAAAGATGTTATTTAATGTATATGCTGAAATATAATCCCAAGACGACTTCAAAAGAGTCATTTCAGATTACAATAAGGGAAAAGATGATATTGGCAATATCTCTCACAACTTTAGTTATAATTAGCTGTATTTTATATCTAGCCTTTATAAGTAGAGAATATTTTATTGTAATAGCAGCAATACTTATTTTTATTTTATCTGTTTTAAAAATAGTAATAGTGGTATGGAAAACACATAATCGCAATATTCAGGATGGATTCGGTTTAAAAAACATTTGAGTGAATATATAGCAAGAACCTAACTCATTCCAGGCTTTTCAATAGTAATTCGGTGCCCCCGGTAATTCAAATCTTTTTATAACCACAAAAAAATAATCATGTAAAAAATGATGGTTTTTCCCGTGTTGGAACCATAGGAGTGCAGGGGAAGAGAATTGGACTTCAAGTTCAAATCTCTTTTTATATAATGTCCGCATCGGGCATGTTTGCTAAAGGTTAAACGCCCTAACAATTAGGGACGAGATTTGACAGTCTATTTTATCGGTAAAAAAACGAGGATTACTCCTGTTATGTTTAGAAAGAGGCATAGCGCAAAATTTGGAACAGTTTTTCCATCAATGGAACCAGCTCTAATAACCTTAAAATCAAAGACCTATATACAGTTCTGTTTCTAGGCATAATGACTTCCAGTGTTCCCCAACCGTCGCTCTCTGCTCCTTGATCATCTTTTGCCTTAGCTTTTATGATGTACGTTCCCTTTTTGGACCAGGTGTGATTCACGGTTATTGGTTCATCAGAAGTATAGGGTCCAAGCCAACCACTATTGGTATTGTCACCCCAGTCAACATAGTAAAAGATGTTATCACCATCTGGGTCCGAGGTGTGGAAATCATATGGGTATGTAGTTCCTGGTTTGCCACTAGTTGGTCCGGTAATGGTTGGTACATCCGGCCGAGCATTTTCTGGAGAGATATATGCCCACGTTGTATCATTAGAGGAGTTGCCGCTATAATCGGTTACCGTTAATGATAATGTAAAGTAACCTGGAATAGAATAGACATGTGTCGGGTTTTGTTCCTCTGAAATATTCCCATCACCGAAATTCCAAAGCCAAGAGTAAGGTGTAATTCCTCCAGTAGCACTACCAGTGAATGCAACGGGTTCACCTTGTTTTCCGTAGTAAGGTCCATGGGCATCAGCATTGAGCGGTGATGTCTTGTACTTGTAAAAAATATCTCGATCGCTTCCACTTCCACTATAATTTGTCAGATCCATCCAGGAAACATGGACCTTACCGTCGCTGCCCACCATCAACGAAGGCCACCAACTTTCGTCTGTGCTTTCCGTGCTGACCACCTCGGTTGTGCTCCATGAACCATCACTAGGCTTATACTTATAAAAAATATCGGTGTCACTGCCACTGCCACCATAATCTGACCCATCATCCCAAGCAACATGCACTGTGCTATCATCATCTACCCACAACGAAGGACTCCAGGTAAAGCCTGTGCTTTCAGTACTGATCACTTCGGTTGTGTCCCATGAAGCACCACTGGGTTTGTACTTATAAAAAAT
>Ga0209427_10009427_pt1 | contig 10889 bp, 11 predicted proteins | sample DeeMarSWOR136_30_FD_187465 | JGI IMG/M metagenome (GOLD analysis project Ga0209427, IMG submission 187465) | Marine sediment microbial communities from White Oak River estuary, North Carolina - WOR-1-36_30 (SPAdes) (version 2) | ecosystem: Environmental > Aquatic > Marine > Intertidal zone >... | reverse complement strand
AAAATATGTTGATTTTTTAGATGAAGATAGACCACTATATCCTGATCATACAAAAATGAAAGAACTTGTTAAATCCTGTGAAATACTTTTTGAAGTTGAAAAAGAAATAGGAATTTTAAAATAAAAAAAAGAGAAGGAATTACTCTTAAAACCTGTTATTTAGACTTTTTATGGAAAATCCTTTCCTAGTGCATTATAGCCTTTTCCCATTAATATAACAGGTCCAACGAAGTTTTCACGACCAAGGTCTCCGATATTTAAGAATAGACCTGTAAAACCAATCGTAACATATCTATATAAACCGATTCTGTCAGCATATTCCAACCTGGGTGGAATTATATTAAAATGAAACATACTAGAAAAACCAAGCATGTGGGTTACAAAAATAGGTCTAAACATAAAACCAAAGAATTGTTCATAGTCATAAAATGGTATCCATGCAAAACCTCTACCTATACTTAGTATTCCAGAACGCATAAACCATTTAAATGGATTAAGAAGTGAAAAGACTATTCCTTGAGTAAATTCTTCAACATCGATTTCTGGAAAATCATCACCAACTATATCCTGAACTGTATAAATTATTGAGTTCATACTGTCTAGTAAATTCCCCCACTCTTCAGATATTATATTTTCTCCACCAGGACTATTTGGATCTTTGACACCTTCTATTAATCCCATAAATACATCTATAGAGTCATTAACCATCTCTGCTTCGGCTTTTTCAATTTGCATTTGAAGGGAAAAATTATCTTCAGTTATTCCAGGCATCCAGACAGTTAATTCCTCTGTATCATCCTTTGGATCGTCTGCAGAAACTACTGGCACAAGAGCTGTTCCTAATAATAATAAAATTATACTTATTGGTATCATTTTTTTTATGATATTTCCTTTCATTTAAACCCTCCCTTTATATAAATCAGGTTTTTGCTACTTGATATGTAGCATGATTTAAGCCATATTTCAATATTATATATGATATTTCTAGTTAAATATTTTTTCATTAATTTAAATTTTAATATTATTTAACTATTTAAATATTTTTCCCTTGATTTATAATATAATATTATTTAACTATTCCGTTGAATCCATATCCAATTAATAGTTGTGGACCCATTCTTCTTTCAAATCCAAGTTTCCCAAAGTCAACAAGCAACCCTTGAAATAGCATTGATCTGACCCTGTGTAAACCTATTTTACCATATGGTACAAATGGTCTAAATGGATTTGGTCGAACTGATACTGAACATCCATATAGATACCAAATATTTACAGGTCTAAACATTCTACCTATAAATGTCTCATATTCATAGAATGGTACTACGATAAAACCGAAACCTACACTGAGTATTGGTTGACGTAACCACCATAATGGACCAAAAAGCCTTCCAATGACACTATTAACTGTTTTCTTTGCTTCTTCATATGGGAAACCATCTCCAATGAGATAATGCAAATAATCGATTACTATATTTGCTTTCTCCTTTATTTCTGCCCATTCATCAGAATTAATTTCTTTTCCATTTGGACTGAAATCTCCGGTTGCCTGCTCAAGTGTTGTTGTTAAATCACGTATTGTTTGATTTGCTTCGACTAGCTGTTCATCTGTAACCTGAAAGCTTACTCTATAATCATCTTCAGTTATTCCAGGCATCCAGACAGATGCAGTTTTAGGCAGAACTTTTGGATCTGATGTATTTTGTTTAGGCAGACCTATTGGATCTGATGCATTTACACCAGATGATATTGCTACACCTAGAAATATCATCACAATTATTATTGGTACTATTTTTTTCTTATTTCTATTCATATATATTACCTTCCTGCCCCCTAAAACTAAGGATTTTTGTTAAGATTTTTTCATTTATAATTTTAATTAATACAATATATACATTAAATTTATAATATATAAATTTATTTGAAAAAAAACTTTAACCTTTAATAAATTTTAATAAAAAACATTGAAATTTGATAATTTTGATAGAAATAAAAGTTTTAATTTGTTTCAACAAATTTGATTAAGATTAGAAAATCTTCCACACCTTTATTTCCTCGGAATTTTGGTTTCCATAGTAATCATATGCAATCACTGTAATTGTATAAGGGAAAAATACAACATTATCTGTCCAAGTCCAATTATATGGTTTATCAGGATCTTCCCATCTTAATTCATCATCTATATAAAATTCTACTTTTTCTAAACCAGATTCATTGTCATAAGCGGTAACTTCAATATTTATTCTACCAATAATTATTATAGGGAAAAAAGGAAATCTAAATAGAATTTTAAATTCAATAAGGTCTGCTAAGTTAAAATATAAATAGCCCAACTCCGGATTTGTTATTTCTATGAAGGGGGGAATTTCATCATCTGCAAATGTCCATGAAATATTTACATCATATACAGTTGGTGTATAGTTTCCATCTCCATCAAGTTGTACATTCCATTGAATCCATCTTTTATTTGGTACTTGATTTATATCTGTATACCAGGAAGCATATTCTAATTCTAACTCTGTATCAGCAGCTCTCATCCATGTAGTTATTGATGTACCACTAGGTAAAGATTTATTTACTTTTATTTCAGAATAATCAGGTGATAATTTTATAGTGTCATGAGATTGTGAAATCAGACTACCGCTCATTGCAAATTTTTCTTGCTTTATACCGATATTTACATCATCAACATATACGTGTTCTCCAATAACTAATTGATTTACACGCCACCTAACACTAAATTCTTTTACAAAATATTGGGGATCTGTAATTATATCATAGTAATATTCCCAGTATCCTTCTCCAAAATTATCAAGCCTAGTTATTTCATTCCAATTATCACCATTAAAGTAATCTAAATAATAATCCCCTTCATCGGATCCTTCATCATAACCCCAAAAAGAAACATAAATTTCGGAAATATTTTGAATTGAACAATCCATACGAAGTGTTTCCAAATTTGCTGATATTGGAGCAAACCCTCCATCACAATCCGCAGAATACGCTCCTGAATTTACTCTATCACCTTCTTTATTCCACTCTCCACTTGAACGCCAGTATAATGGTGGCCATTCATTTTCAAATGACTCATCATCAATAAGATCAATTTCATATATTGTTCTATTTAAAAAAAATGAATCATTGCTTACCTTTATGTCAATTTTTTCTCCACTGTTAAAATCTTCATCAGTCGTTTGTAACCAATAATCATTCCCTTTATCAGAAAAAATATTATTTATTTTGTCATTATTAGTTTGTATTTGGATACCATTATTTTCAGAAGTTTTACCACTAATACATGGGAAAAGACTGGTTCCCATAAAAAGAATAAATATTGCTATTGTTATGAAAGTAATGTATATCTTTTTTCTCATATTCTCCGCCCCCAAGCAACAATTATAATTATATGTTATAATATAATATTAGCATTTAAATATTTTCTAAAATTGTTATTTACAATATTTTTTAAAAAAAATAGTAAATTTAGAATAAAAACATATTACTAAAAATAAGATTTTTAGGCTGGGATCTTCCTTGGCCTCCAGCTATCCCCTATTCTATCAAGATAAACCCTATGTTCAACATTATCTTCACTACCAATCCACATCGCCTCCCAATTGTAAGCAAGTCCCTGATTTGAGTATGTTTCAAAAAGACTATTAAAATCAAAATCCCAACTCTGAAAGGCAAGATATATACTATAATATTCTGCGTCACTTGCAAGCAAACTCTTAGGTTTTGGAGGAACTCCAGGTGGCAAAATAGACTCACAATCCTTATCTTCCTCAACTATTATATTTGCCGAATCAACGCTTGTTTTATAGGTCCCTGCGGTCTCACCTCGAACTGTAAAAAGATATTGATCTGCAGGTGTTTCACAGGTGGTTTTTATATAAAGCTTAGTTTTATAAGTTGGTGAAGCTATAGATTTTCCAAGAGTAGCATTAATACCAAAATCAGACCCCCACTCAGTAAAAGTTAATAGTACTGACTGTGAAGTACCTCTTATTAGGTTTACAGTAACATTTATAGTTGCAATCTCTCCTTGTTTTATAGTAACAATATGCGGCTCAACATCAACATCAAAATCGAATTCTTTAAAGGGTGTAAATTGATTACCACCAGATATCTTTGTTCCTTGCCAGTTGTTTGTAAAAGGTCTATTCCCAAGAGGGTCTGAAATAGTTCCAGACCATGCACCAGAGCCAGTTGTTGCTTGCGGAAAATTTGCATTCAATGAACCAGTTCCAGTTGCTGAAATAGTCCCATCGCCATTGTTATAAGATGCACTTGCATCAAAAGTAATTGAGGTTCCAATCATTCTACCATTTGTAATGTAGATATTATAAGATGGAATTCCTCCAGAACCACCTCCTACCCAACCACTACCAGTAAAATAACCAGAGGAGTCAACTGTTAAAGTCGCGGTCTGCCCAGATTGATCATCAACAAGCTCCCAGATCTGACCTGAGCTGTAATTATCGTCATTATAATCGTTCTCAAAGCAACCACTTAGTAAAGTTAAAACTAAAACAACTATTATTCCAAATAATAAAAAATGATTGTCCATTCCATCGCCAAACTATAAATCATAAATGATTATATTAACATTTTTGGAAAAGAAAAAAAAAATTAATTATTAATTTTATTTTGATTTTTTAGAAGACCTTATATGCATTTCATTAACTTCTCTATCTGAAAGAATTGCTTTGTTTACCAGTTTCATCATAAGAAAGTTATTATAATTCAATAAATATCCTATCTTTTCATTTAATTCTGAAATCATTACCGTCTGTTTATTAATTTCATCTTCACGGCTTTTCATATAATTTAGAACGTCTTCGATTTCCCTTGTCTTGCTTTTTAATAAATTTTCTATTTCTTTTGAAACTTTATTAGATATAGTTTTTGTTTCTTCTTCAATGAGTGTTTTATTTTCTTTTTGAATTTCTTTCAATAAATTATCTTTGAAATCATCTAAATCCTGAAGTTTTTTAATTAGTTCTTTAAGTCCTCCTGATCTTTGTTCCAGTAACTCAATTTTTGATTTCTCCATTGAAATCATCTGGTCAATCTTTTTACATTTATCATTTAATTCTGAGATTTTTAGTTGTAAATATCCTTCTTTCATAAAATATCCTCAAAAGTTTTTTACTAACTTTAAATAGATTCTCTTTTAAAAATGTAGCTGTAAATATAAATCTAAAATTTAACAATATCAATAAATATTTTATAGGATTGCCAATAAATTTTTAAAAAAAAAAGAAAAAGAGATAGTGTTTTAATTCATTGGATAGAATCTTACTTGTATTAGCTTGTTTCCAGAGTTCACAAACTGCCAGAAGTACGCAAGATCAGATAAGTCATATATTAAGTTGCCCTCTTCATCTACTGGAGCCCAACTGTCAAGTCCGCTCATATAGTCAAATACCCACATACCTAGGTCGTGGTCTGTTATGTAGTCTATTTCATTTCCTATTAAAAAGTCAAATGTATCCTCGTCAGTATTTACAAAAAGTAGATCAGTTGCATCAGTCCATTTGTTCTTCCCTTTTGATACAGTTACATCTCCTACGTCTATGTAATACCATAACTGTCCAACATTATCAAAAGCCTGAACCCAACCAGTGATATCAGTTTTTGGATATTCGTACTTTGGTGATTTTGCTTTCACTGCTATGTAAACATTGTATTTACCTGGTCCTAACTGAAGAGCTCCATATCCATCTGTTGCATCGCCGTCAAGCATGAAAAATTCATCACCTTGTGTAATTTCGATTTTGACGCCTTCCCAAACTGGTGATTCAAGGTCGTCAGGATTTGTAAAGAACATCTCGACTGTGTCTAGTGGTACAAACATTGCATGTCGGTCAGAGTCCAAATAATCTCCTGGCATTTCTTTACTCTTGCCAATTAGGTTCAAGTTGAAGTGTGCCCCATTAAAATCAATTCCTGGTTTAGGACTGTCACTTGCTTGTTTGTTGGGTTTTGAAGAAACGTTTACAACAAGTGTTGATGCTACTAGAATTATTATTAGGACTAATATCTTTAATTTTCCTCTCAACCATCTCACCCAATAAAATATTTGACATTTATGGTTTAAAAATATTTTGGAGCAAACTGATTCGTTTGGAGTTTTTACAAAATAGCAATATTTTCATTTTAAAAAATTAAATATGAATAAAACACAAATTTGAGATAAAAAAAAAAAAGAAAAAAAAGTTTTTATTATTGTCATAAAGTTGTTTTTATAGTATTTCTGATCTAAATGCAAAACCTAATAAAAATACATTAGGATTTGAAGTATAAAAATTTACTGTAAGACCTGTATACCAATGAAAATTTGCTGTTACTGGAGCAGTGAAATTTTGTGATCCATTCAAACCATTTATAGATAAATCTCCTGAATTAAGCTCCATATATAGTTTAGAATAAAGTATTCTGAATGGTATAAGATGGGTGATAACAAGACCAGCCAGACCGCTGAATAAAAGAAATAGTGCAGGTAAACCAAGTATTGGGGCAAGTGGAGGAAGTAGAATAATTAAAAGAAGCAATAAAATTCCACCAGCTGCAAGGGATTCAAATGCCTCGTCAAATAAATAAGTTAAGTTACCTTTTCCTCTAGCATTTACAGTACACATTCTATTATCACTTCTAGACTTAGTAGGATTTTTTAACTCCATTGAAATAAATCTTTCAAGAATTCTATTTTTTATATCTTTATTTTTAATTATTTTATGGTTTTCACCAATTATTCCCCTATCTATAAGTATTGACTCATATTTTTCTATAGACTTTTCATCTTCATTGATTAAGGATTGTCTATATTCTTCAAAAATTTTCATTATTTCTTCTGCTTCTTCTTCAGTTACTTTGTTAATAATTTCCTCTTTTCCTATTATCTTATGATATGTTGTTTTAATAGTAACTTTTTTTCAATGTTTAATTCTTCAGCACATATTGCGGGAGTAAATGTAGCAAGAACAATAATTGTAGCTGCTACAATACTCCCGATTATGATCTTTTTTTCCATATTTTTCCGTCCTCCCCTAAAATATAATTTTCTAATATACCATTTAAATATAAATCTATCCTAAAAAATATTTATTATTAACAATTTTTGTAAAAAAAATATTAAAAACGAAATTTGTTTTTATAATTTCTTTAAAAGATTGATATATATAACGTGTGTTTTAATTTGATTATATAATAATAAAAAATGAAGAGAAAATATGAATATGTTCTAATGTTCTAATCGTTGTAGCAAGAGTCTCAGCAACGGAAACAGATTTAAATGATTCAGTAGGTAACCAAAGAATTGGTATTCTATTGCTTTGTTTTTTGGCATTATTACTTCAAAGGATGCTGTTGGACCCTCAACACCATAGATGTCTCTAGGCATACATATAATTGTAAAGGTTCCCTCTATCATATATGAATAACCTAATGTAAATACCTCACCAGATGCAAATGGACCATACCAAGCACCAGCACAAGTACCACCCCAGCATATAAAAAATTCCATTTCATCTCCATCTGGATCTATTGCTTCAAAAGTCCAATCATAGCTTTTTCCAGCAGTTCCTTTCTTAGGTCCATTTATTTCAGGTTCAAGAGGAACTTTGTTTTCAACAATTGTTATCTCGAAAGGATCTGACCATTCACTTTCATCACCTGTATCATCTTTTGCCTTCACAATGATTGAATAATAGCCTGGTTTTGTATAGTTATGACAAACAGTAACTACTTGACCTGAATTATATGGTCCTAACCAATCTTCAACAGTTCCATCACCCCAATCGACGTAGTAGTAAATGTTATCATCCTCAGGATCTTGTGATGTTATTGTAAAACAATAGGTCCAATTAACCGCTCCTATAGAAGGACCCTCAATTATGGGTTGGGTTGGTGGATTATTAAACTTAGCTGTATATAATTCTTTATTAAAATTAGATAAAGATACATTTGCTTCTCGACTTCCAATAGCTCCAAGCCCACTTAGTATAAAAATTCCAGCTAATAGTATTGGTATAATTTTTTTCATATTTAACCTTCCATTTTATCTTTATGATAAACATTATTAATTAAGGAGAAAAGCCTTTTAAATATACCTATAGTACAACTTTAAAATGTCACTATTACAGTTTACAATTGATTTTAAAAATAAGAAAAAATAGGAGAAGATATGAATTAAAGCAATCCTAATATTTGTCTTAGAATTGGAAACATATTTAGATGATTTTTTATAAAATCCAGAAATTGTGTGTTAAGATTTTTTGACTTTTCATGTGCATGAACATATGCATAGTCATCATCTTCCACAATAATACCATGGGCACAAGTATAATTTGCTGCTGCATGATTGTAAGTCATAGTACATTCTGGTCCACCGACATGTGCTTGTATAATAATTTCAGGACCTGCTTCACCTGGATTTAAAACTTGAGGAAAAGCATATATAATCCAATAATGTGGTGGAATATGTACAAAATCGTCGGGTTCTGGATCTGAACTGATGTAAGTGAGGCGGTCATCCATTTTATCCAAAACACCACCAGTAATTGGGCAATCTCCAGTGTTCACTACTTTAATCCTAAATTTTGTGGTTTCACATATTGGCAAATCTGCAGCTGTTTCTTCAGAATTTGCAGAAACCCAACCAGAGTCTGGATCCCATACATCTTTTTTAATATCTACTTCTGGATTACAATTCATAAAATTTTTAGTAACTTTAGAATTATTTGATATTTTACTTGTTTCTTTTGTATTTACAGCTATTGCAACAGATGAAAAAATCATTGATGTTATAATAAGTATAACAACTGCTCCTTTCAAAATATTTTTCATGTTTTTATCAAACCTCCTAACTTAAAATTATTAAATGTAATAAGATAAGAATTTTTAAATATATGCCTAAAAAATAAAAAAGAGGGAATATTGAATTTATTTTATCATCGGTGCATTAAGATCTGTCTTTTTTATTAAATCAATTGATTTTTCATATCCTGCATCAGCATGTCTAATAATACCTATTCCAGGATCTGTTGTAAAAACTCGTTTTATCCGTTCATCTGTTTCTTTTGTTCCATCACAAACAACAACCATTCCAGCATGAGTTGAAAGCCCTATTCCAACACCACCACCATTGTGAATTTGAACACTATCTGCACCAGCTGCACAGTTCAGTAATGCATTAATCAAAGGCCAATCAGCAATTGCATCACTTCCGTCTCTCATGTTTTCTGTTTCCCTATAAGGGGATGCAACACTACCACTATCCAAATGGTCTCTTGTAATTGCAATGGGGCCAATTTCACTATTTCTTACCATTCTATTTATTTTAAGTGCAAACTTTTCCCTTTCACCAAAACCAAGCCAACAAACTCTAGCTGGGAGGCCTTCCCATGATAAGTATTCTTCTGCAAGGGTAATCCAATTAACAAGGACATTATCATCAGGAAATAATTCTATTACAGCCTTATCAGTTTTTAATATATCTTCAGGATTACCAGTAAGTGCAAGCCATCTAAATGGACCTCGTCCGATACAGAATAGGGGGCGGATATAAGCAGGAACAAAACCTGGATAATCAAAAGCATTTTTCAGTCCAGCATTATACGCTTGTCCTCTGAGATTATTTCCATAATCAAAAACAACTGATCCGGTTTTTTGGAAATCAAGCAATGCATTGCAATGGTTTTTCATACTTTTAGTAGATAGTTCGATATATTTTTTTGGATTTTTTTCTCTAAGCTCAATTGCTTCTTTTAAACTATCACCAAAATATCCTGCTGGTACATAACCATTAAGCTCGTCATGAGCAGATGTCTGATCTGTAACAACATCTGGCATAAAACCACTTGATACAAGTTGGGGTAATATATCTGCACAATTTCCTAAATATCCAATAGAAAGGGGGAATTTTTCAGAACGGGCCTTATTTGAAATTTCAACTGCTTCTTCAATATTTTTTATTTTTTTATCACAAAAACCTGCCTTTATTCTTCTATCAATACGTGCTTCATCACATTCAACTGCAAGACATATTCCTTTATTCATTGTAACTGCTAAAGGTTGGGCTCCTCCCATTCCCCCTAGTCCACCAGTAAGTACTATTCTACCAGTTAAATCACTATCAAAATGTCTTTTTGAAAGAGTAGCAAATGTTTCATATGTACCTTGAATAATACCTTGTGTTCCAATATAACACCATGAACCTGCGGTCATCTGACTATACATTGTCAGTCCAAGTTGATCATACTTACGAAACTCATTCCAATTACTCCATTTTGGAACTAAATTAGAATTTGCCATTACTACTCTTGGGGAGTTTTTCCATGTTTTAAAAACAGCAACAGGTTTTCCGGATTGAATAACCATTGTTTCATCATCTTTAAGATTTTCAAGGGTTTCTACAATTTTATCATAGCTTTCCCAATTTCTGGCAGCTTTTCCTGTTCCCCCATAAATAATTAATTCCTCAGGAATTTCTGCATTCTCTAAATTATTTTCAAGAATTCTTAAAATTGCTTCTTGCTTCCATCCCTTACATCTTAACTTATTTCCTATCGTGGCTTTGATAATATCCCCCATGAATATCGCCAATCAATAACCATATTTTATACTTAAATGTGGTATTATGACAAGACACAGCAAACCCAGAGCAGGATCATTAGCATTCTGGCCCAGAAAAAGAGCCAAAAGAATTTATCCTAGAGTTAACACTTGGCCCGAAACAGAAAACACAAAGACTCTTGGCTTTGCCGGCTATAAGGCTGGTATGGCTCATGTTTCCATCATCGACACAAGAAAAGCCTCTCCGACAAAAGGAGAGGAAATCTCTGTTCCTGTCACTGTTCTTGATTGTCCCCCTCTGCTCGTTCTTGGCG
>Ga0209427_10009426_pt1 | contig 10890 bp, 2 predicted proteins | sample DeeMarSWOR136_30_FD_187465 | JGI IMG/M metagenome (GOLD analysis project Ga0209427, IMG submission 187465) | Marine sediment microbial communities from White Oak River estuary, North Carolina - WOR-1-36_30 (SPAdes) (version 2) | ecosystem: Environmental > Aquatic > Marine > Intertidal zone >... | reverse complement strand
GTATTTGTTGATTCGGGCAATGGCTCAGGTTCATTTATCTTTACTCCGGACTTTACTCAGGCGGATACTTATTATGTGACTTTTATTGCCAGGGATACGATTGGGGCAGCCGATTCGGAGGTGGTCTCCATCATGGTTAATGATGTGAATCGTGTACCCGTAGCTGATGCTGGGGCTGATCAACTCGGAATAGAGGCGAATACCTTGGTGGTTTTAGACGGATCAGGATCTTACGACCCAGATGGAGATTCGATAGCCTATCATTGGACTCAAGTTGGTGGTCCCGTTGTGACCCTCTCTGATTCTACCATCGTTCAGCCTACATTCACTCCGACTATCAAGGGCGATTATGTATTCCAGTTAATAGTCAATGACGGCTTTTTAAACAGTGAACCTGACAGTGTCACCGTATCGGTCAATAACCAAGCTCCGATTGCGGATGCTGGTCCGGATCAATTGGGAGTAGAGAATAATACGTTAGTCACTCTGGACGGATCCGGGTCCTATGATCCTGACGGCGATTCCATTAGCTATGAGTGGATTCAGATTTCTGGACCCGCGGTGGGTCTTTCGGATTCAACCGTGGGTAATCCTTCTTTTACTCCTGTTCTGACCGGAGACTATCTGTTCCAGTTGATTGTCAGTGATGGGTTCGTATTTAGCCAACCAGATACCGTATTAATAGATGTGGCAGCGCCACCAGAAGTTATTGTTGATCTGATGGCAGCAATTCATGCAGACTCTGTTTTGCTCACCTGGTCGGCTGTCAGTTTCGACACATCAGGTCAGGAAATCACTATTGATCGCTATGTGATCTATCGCGGGACAAAAGCCTATTTTGCCCCAACACCTTCGGATTCAATAGGTTATACAGATAGCACCACATTGAGCTTTGTGGATCCCGGCGTTGGAGGAATTGACGTGGTGGGAGATGTGAGCACTAACTATTTCTATGTGATAAAAGCGGTTGATATTTACGGTAACTATTCAGAGGTCTCCAACCGAGTAGGAGAATATGACTACGAGATAGTGGTGACTCCAACCACAGATTTCAGTTACGTAACTCTCCCATTCACCGGAACAGGGATAACCGATGCAGATGGTCTGATAGGTTCAATAGGAGCTTCGAATATTAACAATGTGAATAGATTTATTCAATCCTCCCAGAACTACGAAGCCAGATTTGCTGCGGGATATGGGACCAACTTTGATGTAGCTCCGGGTGGGATATATCAGGTCAATGCCAAGACGAGCACAATCTGGAGTATAGCAGGCGCCATACCTGCTGCTGGGTTGGTCAGTTACAGCATTATTACCACCCCCACCACTGATTTCAACTTTGTTTCAATACCTTTCGAGGATGAGGATATATTCCAGAACGCCCAGGACGTTATTGATAGTCTGCCCGGCGCTCTGAACACCCTTAATAATTTTATACCTTCATCCCAGAATTGGGAATCACGCTTTGCAGCGGGTTATGGTCCTAACTTTGTGGTAAAGCCGGGAGGTGTGTATCAGGCGAATGCTAAGGCTTCGGCCACTTTTCCGCCTGGCAAATAGAAAAAAAGGAGTGATTTGGATATAGATGTTTTTGGGACTTTTACTTGTAAGAAAAGTAGTGGAGGTAAATAAAACCATGCCGAGGACGATGTTATTCACAGGGAAGAGAAAAATCAAGGGGGCTTTGAAATTGAAGTTTCTTGCATTCTTGTCTGTTTGGCTACTATTCATTCCGTGGTCCCAGGTTTTTGCCCAGGGAAGTATCACCGGGACCGTGGATAACTCCGATATGACCACCCCGGCTGACAGCGAGCTTACCTTTTGGGGTTTTTTGGATGATACAGACGAGGAGATAAGAACTGAGCTTTCGGATGGAGCTGGATACCAAAACGGTTACTGGTGGGATGATTTCCAGAACTACTTGACTGAAGCACCTGGAAATCCTTATGATTATCTTTTCAGCAACCTGGTCAATGGTGAGTTCTACCATTTGGAAGGACTGATTCCCAATAACTCCTATCAGGAGGAAAACATCGTATTGGCGTCTGCTTCCAACCCCTCCAAACCTACCGGGGTGAAGGCCAGGGTCACCTCTACTTCTCGGGTGGTGGTAAGCTGGAACAAGGTTGCAGGAATAACCTATCACGTTTATCGGCGCTATACCTCCAGCAACGGTTCTCTTTTCAGGTTGGATGACCCTTCTGGATCTTTGACCAATCCGGGCGTTTCGGATTCCTTCTTTGTGGATACCACGGTGGATGGAGTGAGTTCCTTCACCTATATGGTGGTTGGGGAGGATGCCTCGGGAAACTATACTCCTCACTCAGATGAGGCTTCCGCGAATTCCTCTGCGCCCACCGCGCCGATGTTGACAAATATTTCTCCCAATGCCGGCCCCACGGTGGGTGGGACTTTTGTGATTATAAAGGGAAGGAACTTTGATGAGGATGGAATGAGGGTGACCATAGGAGCAGATACCGCTACCAATGTGGTGGTCATTTCACCCTTCGAGCTTACTTGCTTGACTCCTCCTGGATCAGCCGGCCCAGCTAATGTGAGGATCACCAATCTTGCCTCAGGGCTTTCTTCATTGATCCTAGTTGGTGGTTTCACCTATTATGTTAACACTCCACCAGTTGCGGATGCAGGGCCGGATCAGTCCGGAATCATAGCCGGCACGTTGGTTACCTTGGACGGCTCGGATTCTTATGATACAGACGGTGACTCATTGGGCTACCACTGGAGCCAGATATCAGGCCCGTCTGTGGTTCTATCCGATAGTAACATCGTTTACCCTACGTTTACACCTGATACGGGTGGAACATACTATTTCCAATTGTACGTGGATGATGCAATCGACTACAGCCAGCCAGATACAGTGATGATTGCAGTGGAGAATCAGGCTCCGGTATTGGATTCGATTGGAGCTAAGATGGTGGATGAGGGGCAGACGTTGGAGTTTCGAGTTGCAGCCACAGATCCGGATGGGGATTCTATCACCTTGACGGCAGTAGATATTCCTGTCAATGCGTCTTTTGTGGATTCAGGGGACGGAGCCGGTTCATTTATCTTCACTCCTGACTTTACCCAGGCGGACACTTATTATGTCACCTTCATTGCTACAGACATAGTAGGGGAAGCGGATTCAGAGGTGGTGGAGATAGTGGTAACCGAGTTTGGCAATCATGCACCCGAGTTGGATTCGATTGGACCTCAGACAGTGGTGGAGGGAGACACTTTGGAGTTTAGGATTCATGCTACGGATTCAGATTTAGATTCGATCATCTTAAAAGCGGAGAATCAGCCCACCAATTCTGTTTTTATGGATTCGGGCAATGGAGCGGGTTCCTTCACCTTCACTCCGGACTTTACTCAGGCAGACACTTATTACGTGACTTTCATTGCCACAGATATGGTAGGGGAGGCGGATTCGGAAGAGGTGGAGATAGTTGTTGTTGAGGCTGGTAATCAAGCTCCAGAATTAGACTCGATTGGACCAAAGACGGTGATGGAGGGAGATGCTTTAGAGTTCCGTATCCATGCCACGGATGTGGATGGGGACTCGATCATCCTGGACACTCTGGATGTTCCATTGAATGCCGTTTTTGTGGATTCAGGTAATGGAGCAGGATCATTTACCTTCACTCCTGACTTTACTCAGGCAGATACTTATTATGTGACTTTCATTGCTACAGATACGGTGGGGGCAGCTGATTCAGAAGTGGTGGAAATAGCAGTGACCGAGTTTGGCAATCATGCACCGGAGTTGGATTCTATAGGTCCTAAGACGGTGATGGAAGGGGATACCTTAGAGTTCCGGGTTCATGCCACAGATGTGGATGGGGATTCGATTACTTTGGATACTTTGGATGTTCCTCTGAATGCTACCTTTATAGATTCGGGGAACGGAGCAGGGTCATTTACCTTTACGCCGGACTCCACTCAGGCCGATACTTACTATGTGACATTCATTGCCAGAGACACTTCACTAGCCGATAGCGAAATAGTGACGATAACCGTCGCGGAATGGCAGAACCAACCACCAGTATTGGATTCTATAGGTCCAAAGACTGTGTGGGAAGGTGACAGCTTAAAGTTCGTTGTGACTGCCTCTGATCCAGATGGAACTATTCCGGTTCTCTCTGCAGGTAATTTGCCTGCAAATGCAACATTTAGAGACAGCGGAAATGGTCATGGACTTTTCAGATTTAAGCCCACATTTTATCAAGCCGGTGTATGCACCGTGAGGTTTACCGCTACTGACACGAGTTTTACGCCACCCTTGACCGATTTTGAGAGGGTGGTTATAACCATAGTGGAGGTGAATCAACCTCCAGTAATTGATTCCATTGGCCCTAAAAATGTGCCAGCCGGAGATACACTCAATATTCGGGTGGTTGCAACTGACCCCACAGATCCGGATGGTGGACCCCTGGATATGAATGCTATGGCTTTGCCAGAAAATTCGAGTTTCCAAGATAGTGGGGGTGGAGTTGGAGGATTTACGTATACTCCCGATTATTCTCAGGTTGGAGTGGACACTGTGATCTTTTTGTGCACTGATGAGGGAACTCCCCCCATGACCGACTTTGAAGTGGTGGTAATCACGGTGACCGAGGGTGCAAATCGTCCGCCAGTTTTAGATACTATTGGTTATCGGATAGTTACGGAAGCGGACACCTTGCAATTCAGGGTACATGCCACAGATCCTGATGGAACCATTCCCATTCTTTATACCAGTCTTCCTCTTCCCAGAAATGCCGAGTTCATAGATAGCGCCAATGGCGCCGGCAGCTTCACCTTTATCCCGGATTATGCTCAATCGGGCTTATGCGAGGTGACATTCTATGCCAGCGACGGTGACTTGCAAGATTATGAGCAGGTGATTATACAGGTGATAGAGGCAGGCAATCAATGGCCTATTCTGGATTCCATCGGACCCCAAAGCGTGACAGAAGGAGAGACTCTCATAGTCATAGTAAGTGCGGCTGATCCAGATAGCACCATTCCAGCCTTGGATGTGGATACACTGCCCATTGGAGCCACCTTCACTGATAGTCTGAATGGGACAGGGGTGTTCGAATTCTATCCCGCCTATTTCCAATCAGGCGTTTATTATCTCACTTTCTCCGCATCTGACGAGGAATTGGCAGACAGTGAGACGGTTGAGATAACGGTTATCGAAGCTGGAAATCAGTCTCCCGATCTTGATTCCATAGGTCCCAAGGAAGTCAGGGAGAGAGAATGGTTAGGCTTTCCGGTGACAGCGTCAGATCCAGACAGCACCATTCCGACTTTGAGGGCCAGAGATATGCCACCCAGCGCCTCCTTCACGGATAATGGTGACGGAACCGGCAGCTTTTTCTATCGTCCCTCTTTCTGGGAGCAAGGGGTATATTATACTATATTTGAAGCTCTCGATTCTGAGGATACAACTCTCGTAGATGCTGAGGTGGTTGAAATCACAGTGATTGATTCGAATCAACATCCTGAGGTCGCCGTTGACCCCGATTTATCCGTGTTCCAAGTGGATGAAGGGGATAGTGTCATGTTTTTAATAATTGGAACTGATCCCGACAGCGTTATTCCGTCGGTCCACGTCGGCTCGATGCCAGAAAATGCGACCTTGGAAGATAGCGGGAATGGAATCGGGGTATTCGTCTTCCGCCCAGACTATACTCAGGGGGCATTCCCACCAGTAGATTATGCCGTTTATCCATATGTGGTAGACGGATGGTATCCTGAGGATACCATATGGAGCTTAACTCGCACATTGCGGGTTTGGGATGTTCCTGAGCCGCCGGTGATAGAGCCGATGAATGACACCAGTGTAGCGGAAGGAAATACTTTAAGACTCCACGTGGTTACGAATTCGATTGCGGACATCCCCGCTTTGCAGGCTGTAAATCTGCCATATAATTCAACCTTTGTGGATAGCGGGAACGGTCGAGGAGGGTTCAGATTTACTCCCTCGTATATTCAAGGGGACTCCACATATCTGGTGTCCTTCATTGCCCGGAGCAGAGGATTGGCTGACACCGAGATGGTTCAGATCGCGGTGATAGAGGTGGGGCAGCCGCCGGTTTTGGACTCTATCGGTCCCAAGAGTGTAATGGAAGGGGATACCTTAGAGTTTAGAATTCACGCTGCGGATCCGGATGGAGACTCCATTATCCTGGCTGTTCTGGATAATCCTCCCAACTCTTTCTTAGTGGATTCGGGCAATGGAGCAGGTTCATTTACCTTCACTCCAAACTTCTTCCAAGCGCACACCTACAATGTTAGCTTCTATGCCTGGGATACGCTGTGGTTGAATGATATGGAACAAGTGGAGATAGTGGTGCTTAACGTCAATCGGCCCCCGGTATTGGATTCCATTGAACCCAAGAGTGTGATGGAAGGTGAGACTTTAGAGTTCAGGATCCATGCCACAGATTCGGATTTGGATTCAATTATATTGGACACTGCAAATGTTCCTTTGAATGCTACCTTCATTGATTCGGGCAATGGATCAGGTTCATTCACCTTTACTCCTGACTTTAATCAGGCGGACATCTACTATGTAGATTTTATTGCCAGAGATACGCTGGGAGGAGAGGATTCTGGAGAGGTGGAGATAGTGGTCATTGAGGCGGGAAATCAGCCTCCGGTTTTGGATTCCTTGATTGATAGCGTAGGTGTGGCTGTGGGTGATACCCTCATTTTACACATCCATGCGACCGATCCAGATGGTCCGAGCCTGACCTTGAGCACAGATATCCTGCCCACTAATTCAGACTTCCATGACAGCGGAAACGGAGGCGGTCTGTTCAGGTTCTATCCAGGCAGCACGCAGGAAGACTCGATATATCATGTGACATTCATCGTCTCTGATGGCTTGTCAGCTGATAGCCAGATGGTGACCATGCGAGTATATAGCTATATTCCTGGCGATGCCAACGGCGACAGAGACGTCAATTCGGCAGACGTCGTCTTCTTGATTAATTATCTTTTCAAGGAGGGGCCCCTTCCCCCTGTGATAAATGCAGCAGATGCAAGTGGGGATTGCGCGATCAACTCGTCGGATATTGTTTATCTAATAGACTATCTGTTCAAAGGGGGACCTTCGCCTCGATATGGATGTGTGGAAAGAAAGGAGTAGAGAAGATTTCGAATTTTCGGTCAGTTGAAGCTCGAAAGGGGTAATTCTCAATTCATCCTGGAAGTGAGCTTCTTGGTCCAATAAATTACAATATTTACAGGCAGTCCAAAAATGTTTAGGTGGAAATGGTTTTTGACGATATTGACTTGGGGGATTTTGAGTTTGGCTTGGGCAATCCCTGTCACCTGGGCTCAAGCAGACTATTCGCTCTCCTTAAGTCAAAGTGTTCTGGCTGATCCGGGAGAAGAAGATGTGCGCCTCTATTTGGTTCTGTCCAGTATTGATTCCGTGGCTGGATTTGAGATGTTATTGAAATTCAATCCAGAGCTTCTGACTCCTGCCCGAGTGGAACCAACTCACCACTTTCAGCTCTTTAATTGCGATTTTTCCCCTCTGGGTGAGGCGAGAGTTATAGCCAGAAGACATGTTCCGGATTCAACCTATCTTCCCCCTTTGCCAGAAGGCAGGGATACTTTGGGGTATTTTTTGGTGAGCATTACTTCTCAAGATCTTTTGTTTGACGTAGAAACGCCTGTCGAATTCTTAGAGGACCCCGAAACTCCTTATCCTGACAATAGATTAGTAGCTCCAGACAGCAGTTTCATAGAGGGGCCGGATTTGGAATTGACTCCTGGAAGCGTCTTTATCAGACGTCCATCATACGGAGATATAAATGATGACGGTTATCCCCATACTGTCGCCGATGCCATATTCTTTTTAAACTTTCTTGCTGGGAGACAAAGACTTACGCCACGCCAGAAGGCTAATTCTGATGTGACCCACGATGGGGTTCAGGCCAGTATGGCGGATTTCATCCATTTGGTAGCGGTCATAACGGAAGAGTGATTTACTTTCAGTCGGGCAAAAGCCGGTTTTGGAGAGGAGAAGGGAGCTGGGGGTAAGCCCAAAAAAGAAAAAAAGTTGAAAAATTGAAAAAAATACTTGACAAAATTGAATTTGTGTGTTTATTATATGATGGTTACATGGTTAGTAGCCTAAAGGGCGGAGAGTAGTCATTCCTCCACCTTTAGGTCCTAAAGGTAGAAAGTCTTTCCTTGAGGAAGGACTGCATTTTCTTCAAGATATCTAATCAGGTTTCTCACTGGGCAGAGGAATTCGAATGTAGTCTTAAATGGAGGTTAAACTTAAACGTAAACCTTTAAATCTTCCTCCCACCTGGGTGGTGGGATTTTGGGACTGGAAGGGGGTGAAAAAGGATCCTTTAAAGCAACGAGTGAGGTGTGTGCTTTTTTGGATTCAACTGAAAAAACGAATTCCGAAAAGTAGCTATTGTTCTTTCCTTATCAGGAAAGGAGGTGAATTGATCAAAAGATCGCAGAGGACTCATATTCTGAGGGGCTTTTGGTCAATTGTTCATTGTTTTGGTTTAATTTTTAAACTTACTTGAAAGGAGTAAAAAATGGGAAAGAGAATCACAATTGTAATTCTTATCTCTCTGTTTACTCTCTTCATCTTTGCAGGTGGAGCCTTGGCCGCAAAGAAATCCAGAGTTCCCCTTATTCTTCCTCATGTGGATGGAGCTGGATCTGCGGAGGCCTTTGGGCCACGTTCACCTGTAACGTATGAAGGTTCCAAACACGATTGCTTAAATATTCAGCCAGATCTCCCGTATGGGGAGTATGTGATACAGCATTATCACCATGGTACCACCTGGTATGATTTCCAGAAGAACGGCTCTGTGGGTCGGATGATTGCGGCAACTGAAGCCGGTCACAGACATATGGATTTTCATCGGAGCGATGGCGTATATCCCCCCGGTCCCAGATATGTCTGTTACAACTGCAAGGACCCGTTCGATGTTTGGTGTTGTGCTCCAGAGTGTTTCGATGGAGGCTGTAATGCAGGATATGCTAACATTGACGTGTTGCGTGATGGCAGGGCGCTGGTCCTTTACCACCATACCGCTGGCTGTGAGACGGGTGACCCTATCTGGTATAACACCTTGAGGGTGCAAAGCCCAGGTGATATCTGCACGCCCTATTTCAGCCTTCCCTATGATCTTCCGGACTACCTCAGCGGACGGACCGAGCAGGGCATGTGGCCCAAGATGTGTGTATGTCCTGTGGGTGACGTGGATTACATGCATATCGTGTCGACGGAAGGAAAGACCACAGGTGGTAATCAATACTTAACTTACCAGCGCTGCTACTTGGTGAATCCGGCGGTCAACAATACCAATCTGATCTGTGAGACACCGATGATTACTGGTAACCCACAGGGTGTGGCTACTCCTGTTACCGTTATTGCAGGTGCGGATGGATGTGGATCATTCTGTAACATTGCCTATTTTGGCCAGGCTGAAGCATCGTTCTGCCCTGATTGCGGGCCAACTGATTATCCCAACGACATAGCCATAGTGGCTGTAAGCTCCCCGGTCTCCAAAAAGGTGGCCCTGGTCTGGATCAACAAGAAGGAAAGCGGCGATGCTCAGTGGAACAACGACATTTTCTACACCGAAAGCGACAGCAACGGATATGAGTGGTTCCCTCAACATGATGGAACCTGGCCTCCCACAGTAGCCAATGGAATGGTGGTCAACGTTACCCAGTATCCTCCCGATTATCCGGAGCGTGCCTACACCGAAGTGCAAGCTTGCTATGACTATGAGGATAACTTGCACATCGTCTGGACCTCTTGCCAATACAACCCAGCCACTGGCGTGCCTGAAACCTTTGATGCCAATCTCATGCACTGGGTCAATACCGATCCTGCCGGTATCAACAACGCCAGCATAGTAGCTCCTGGTTACTGGGATGATTTAACCTATGGCTGCGGTTCCTGGAATCGAAACATCTCCAAGTTTGCCATTTCGGCCAAGCCGCCGGAGTATCATCCCGATTCGGTCTTCCTCTTCTGCACCTGGACCCAGTTTAAACCGATGGACTCGGATCCGCCCGACCAGTCCGCTAACGACTTCGCCAATGGAGAGATTTATGGTGCCGTGTCCCAGGATGGAGGACAAACCTGGAGCAGAGGCTACAATCTGACCGGCACCAAGACGCCTGAATGTGATCCGAATGCGGACGATCCTTGTTTGAGCGAGCACTGGTCATCTCTGGCCGAGTACATGTACAATGGAGACTTGCACATCCAGTACATCTGTGACCAGGATGCGGGTGGAGCCATTCAGGACGATCCTTCAATATGGACCGAGAATCCGGTTATGTATCTGCATTTCAAGCAGTTGCCAACTGCGGCTGCGTGTGATGTGAATATCCAGCTTACCGATCCTCCAGCCTCCTGGTGCTATCCGCCGCTCAAAGTTCTGCCCGAAGATACCAGATCAATCATCATGAAGCTGAGAGGTCTCTTCACCCTGGTGGGTGGTTATTCAGTCACAACGAATAATCCTAATGTTGTCTGTAATACTAACTGCTCTGGTCAACTCGATCCTCAAGAGGAAGTGACTGTGGAGCTGTTGGTAAACTGCCCCGGAGGAGAGGGCTTCATAGCGGCGAAAGTATTAGTTGATTATTGCCAAGGGACGGATGACGCGGCCACAGAAACGGTTGATGTGCATGTGGTGCAGAGCGATGACTATTGGGAGTGCCCGCGCGATACTATCAGAACCACCATCTGGAAGGACAACTGCGTACTCATAGCTTGGTTCTGCGCAAACTGCGAGCAGCAGGTATGGGATAAAAGAGTCGAGGATCCGGACGGAGAGAACATCCAGCCCATCTTCAGCGCTGGCCCGATTGTGGCCACCACCTGGGCCGGAGATACCG
>Ga0209427_10009425_pt1 | contig 10890 bp, 9 predicted proteins | sample DeeMarSWOR136_30_FD_187465 | JGI IMG/M metagenome (GOLD analysis project Ga0209427, IMG submission 187465) | Marine sediment microbial communities from White Oak River estuary, North Carolina - WOR-1-36_30 (SPAdes) (version 2) | ecosystem: Environmental > Aquatic > Marine > Intertidal zone >... | reverse complement strand
GATTCTCAGGATGTGGGACTTGTCCTTGAAGCGGGACTCGAAGAAGTCGGGGAGGGTGAGGTCGTCCATCATCGAGGTGTAGCGCCGCAGCCTTTTGCCGACAAAGGCGAAGAGGAAGACCTCGGCCGTGATGTAGCCGGTGACCGCCCAGACCGCCGGGGCGCCGATGGTGTAGGCCATGCCGGTGACCCCGATGAGAAGCCAGGCGGAGCGGCCGGAGACGACAGCGCTCAAAGCGACCACGAACTTTTTCATCTTGCGGCCGCCGAGGAAAAACTCCGAGATTCCGGCAGACGAGAACTTGGCTGAGAGGAAGCCGATGGCCAGGATGATGAGGAGGTAGAGGCTGAAGGCGAGAATGGTCAGAGGGTTGGCCTGGACCGTGAGCCTGGCTGCCTCTTCCATCCGGGCTATTCTCCTTCCTCTTTGAAGAAGATGTAGAGGAGGACGGAGAGGAGGATTATTCCGGCGGGGAGGAGGAAGAGCCCGAAGATCTCAGCCAGGTTCATCGGAGATTAGAGCGGCTTTTTTCCCTCGCCTTTGTAGAAATAGCCGATCTCCCATTCCGCTGTCTGGGGAGCGTCAGAGCCGTGGACAGAGTTTCGCTCGACCGAGAAGCCGTGCGTGTGGCGGATGGTGCCAGCCTTGGCCAGGGCCGGGTCTGTAGCGCCCATCACCTGGCGCCAGTGGTTGATGGCGTTCTCCCGTTCCAGGACCATGACCAGGATCTCTCCCGAGGACATGAAGTCGGTCAGGGAGTCGTAGAAAGGCTTGTCCTTGTGGACGATGTAGAACCCCTGCGCCTCTTCCTTGGTGAGATGAAGCATCTTCAGACCCGATATCTTGAACCCCTCGTCCTCGATCTTTTGGATTATCTTGCCGATGATCTTTTTTTTGACGGCGTCGGGCTTGATGATGGCCAGTGTTTTTTCGCTCATGACTGCTCCTCGCTGCGGTTGAGATTAAAGCCACATCTTGTATATCGAAATCTCAGCTACGAGTCAACTTCGGCTGGGACATCACTCCTCATATTCAAAGACGTCCTCCAGCCGGACTCCGAATACCTTGGCGATCCTGAAGGCGAGAGCTAATGACGGCAGGTACTTTCCCTGCTCCAGGGCGACGATTGTCTGGCGGGTGCAGGCGGCACGGTCTGCCAGTTCCTGCTGGGTCATTTCGTTGTTTTCGAAACGAAGCTTCCTGATCCTGTTCTTGACCTCAGCTTTCGCCACGACCGACCATCCTCGAATGGAGAACCAGTCCCAGAGCTGAATTGGAGATGTATCCCCAGAATACGCTCGTGTAGCCGAGGAACCACATCCAGCCGACGGGAACGCATCCGCTTTCACGATAGATTTCATAGAGGGTGATGCACAGGAAAAACACATAGACGAGGACAAGTATGAGAGCGACTCCGCTCGACTGTCCCCGGATGTGCTCGTCGCGTTCATCCCTGACAATTTTGTCTGTCCTGCCTCTGGTCCTGGTCAGGAACATCATGATGAAATAGGATAAATAGCCTGCTCCGAAGAGGATAGCCACGAATACGAACCTTGGCTTATCCTGGGCATAGGTTGACGGCCCTCCTCTGGAAAAGAAAATAGGAATGAACGCAGCCGTGACAATTCCCCAGATTATGAGAGTGAATAGCGCCTGTTTGGTTGGCTGAGTCATCCTGTTCACCTCCGTAATGACAAAATGCTTTTACATAATGTAAAACATATTATACAATTTGTCAAATAATTAATACATATTTTTTTGAGATTATTTTCTTTTTTGAGATGTTCAGGGCGAAGTCTTGTGTCCTTCAAAAATTGGGGATAGAAAATTGGGGACCGTCCCCAGTTTTCTGGATAGTATCCCGGCGCATACTTCCTTTATGCGTGATTTATGTATTTAATTTGGGTAATATGGTTTAAACCTTTTGCGGCTGAATTCAGTCTGTGTGCCCGGGACTCAATATTTTACTCGTAGCGTATGCTTTTGACCGGGCTGGCCAGCGACGCCCGGACCGTATGCAGGCCTACCGCGGCCGCTGCGATCAACAGCGCTGCCAGGCCTGCCAGGATAAAGATCTCTATTCCGAAGGAGCAGCGGTAAGCATAGGCCTGCAGCCACCTGTGCAGCAGATAGTATCCCAGGGGCCAGGCAATCACGTTGGATATTCCCACCAGGATCAGGAATTCCCGGGACATGATCCGCACGATGCTGAAAACCGAAGCACCCAGGACCTTGCGTATCCCGATTTCCTTGGACCGCCGCTGCGCGGAATAGGCGGCCAGTCCGAACAGCCCCATGCATCCCAGGAGTATCGCCAATCCCTCCAGATACCCGACCATGACGGCCAGCCTTTGTTCGCGGCGGTAGAGCTGGTTGTAGGAGTCGTCGAGAAAATAAAAATCAAACGGCTGGCTGGAGATGAGCCGGGCGAAGACATTTTTGATTTGGTCCAGGGTGTCTTCGGGATTATCCGGCCTGAACCGGATTCCGACATTGATTCCACGGAAGGTGCTGTCACCCGGACGGAATACGAACATCGCCGGTTCGATAGGCTTGTGAAGAGTGTCGAAGTGGAAATCTTCAACCACCCCGATGATTGTGGAGTCCATCATTTTCCGGCCGAGGGGATTTTTCCATCCCCCCTTCCTCACCAGGGCCTGATTGACCAGCACGGCCTGGCTGTCAGTGGGGAAATCCCGTGAAAAATTTCGTCCTTCGGCCAATTTGATCCCGTAGACATCGAGAAAATCGCAATCGATTCCTGCCATGTACAGGTCGATTTTTGTGGCCTCCCCGTTTTCTTTCTGGATCTCCAGGCCTCCGGCCATGGTGCTGATCTTGAGCGGAGTCGAGTCCGATATTGTCACGCTTTGAATATTGTTGAATCCCTCCAGGGCGGTTTTCAGGGCCGCGGCCTTGCTTATCGCCTCTTCCTCCCTGAGCGGAAGAATCAAGACATGCTGTCTGTTATACCCCAGGTTTTTGTGCCGGATGAAATTCAGCTGCCGGGTGATGACGAGAGTCCCGATCATCAGCAGGGTCACGGCTGAAAACTGAAAAACAACCAGCAGATTCCTGACCCTGGCTCCTCTTAGCCAGGCTGTGGACAGTTTCTTTTCGATAGAAAAAGGCTGGAAGGACGACAATACCAATGAGGGATAAAGTCCTGAGAAGGCGCCTACAAAGATGATGGTGGCCCCGATCGAGAGAACCAGGGGAACGATGTCGACTTCATTGACCGTCAGGTCGATTCCCACAAAGCCTGAAAAGACGGGGAAAAACGCATAGAACATCAGAATGGAGAGAGCCATGGCCAGAGCGGTCAGTAAATAGGCTTCTCCCATGAACTGCTTGATGAGGTCGATCCGCTGCGCTCCGATTACTTTGCGCATAGAGACTTCCTTGTTCCGGGTCGTTGCCCAGGCCGTTGAGAGATTCATGGAGTTGATGCCCGCGATCAGAAGAATGATCAGCGCTATCGAGCCGAAGAGATAGACGGTTTGAATCCGGCTGTTGGTCGCGGTCGCTCCCGCCACCCTGGATTTAAGATGAATATCTGTGACCGGCTGTAAAAAAACCGCATCTTCCCTCAGGTTTGTTTCCGGCCTGGCCTCTTTTATCAGGAGTCGTATTTTCTTCTCGACCTGGTGTCGAGCTTGTTTCTGCTGAAGCTCGACATAGGTATGAAAAGCATAGGTATTCCAGGCGTTGAACCAACCCTTTAATCGTTCAGTCTGGGCCATGGTGGCGGTGGAAACAAGATAATCGAACTGCAGATGTGAGTTTTTCGGCGGATGCTTCACGACTCCGGTCACAACCAGGTCTTGGCTTAAGAATATCCCCTTGTAATGGATGCTTTGGCCGACAGGGTTCGCGTCACCGAATAGTTTTTCGGCCAGACGGTCGCTGAGGACTATGGAATGGGGCGCCGCCAGGACCGCAGCCCGGCTGCCGAGGACCAGGTCGAATGAGAAAAGCTCGAAAAAACCCGCATCCGCGAACAAGCCGTCTTCTGTGAAGCGCTTGTCTCCCGCCTGAATCAGGGCGCTGCGCGATCTTCGGACGATCCCCGCCTTTTCGATTTCAGGAATCGAGGTTTTTAAGGCTTTCGATAGGATTTCCGGAGTGCTGATTTCGTAACTGTCCTCCTCCGGGGAACCTTCACGCAGGGCAATCCGGAAAGTCCTGTCGGAATTTTCGAAAAACCGGTCGAAGCTCAGCTCGAACTGGATAAAGGTCAGGATCAACAGAGCACAGGCCATAGCGGCCGAGAGGCCGGCGATATTGATAAAGGAATAGCTTTTCTGACGGTTGATTTTCCGCAGGGCTACCTTGAGATAGCTCCAGAGCAGCTCCGGCATAAAGCGCGGCGCTCGCCAGGAGGGGCGGCCCGACCTGCGGGTGGTGCGGACCTTGTAGAATTCCGCTCCCAGCACATCGGCCGGTGCCATTTCGGCGGCAACGCGGCGGAAGGCTTCTTCCTCGCTCAATCCTTCTTCGCAAAGCTCCTCGATTTCCTCGCGCAGCCCTTCCTCGAGCTCGATGATGTAGCTCTCCTCGATCCCCGGGTCCTTGAAAAGAGATTTTTTCCATTCGCGAATTGCTTTTTCAAGGTCGAACATCTTTTTCTCTCTCTCGATCAGGGAATCAGGCCGTCGCCCAGAACTTCTCCAGCACATCATGGATACTGATCCACCGTTCCTTTTCGGCGGCGAGTTCCTTTCGTCCGGAATCGGTTATGCGGTAGCAGCGCCGCATCCGGCCTTTTTCCGAAAGCTTCCATTGGGACTGGATCAATCCGTCTTTTTCCAGCCGGTGCAGGACGGGGTAGAGCAGGGCGCTCGACCAGTCCAGGGTTCCGCCCGAGGCTTGACGGACGCGCTTGATGATCTTATAGCCGTAGCTTTCGCCCGATTGGAGAATCGACAGGATGATCGGTTTGGCAGCCGCGGCAATCAAGGTTTTCGATGACATCGCTTAGCTCCTATTTTCGGATATGTTTGATTATCACATATGTAAGATTATCTGATCTCTTACTTCGTGTCAAGCCCCCTGGTGCTACTTTAATTCAACCGAACATGGATTTTTTTTCATATGCTCATACGATTTACTCATTGATTGGTTTACAAGGCAAAATTCAACAATCTCCTAACTCCGTGTATTTACAGTGATTTTGGGAAAATGAAAGAGATGCATATTGCTGAATCAATTATTTCACGACATATCCATTTTCCCTGGGATAAGTCAAATATGTCGCTAAATATATACATTTAGCGACATCTTTGTTATAAAAGCAAAAAATACATATTACGCAAAAAGGGAGAAAAAAATGGAGAGCACAAGGGAAGTATGGAAGAGGATCATCACCTTCGTTTTCGTCACTTTCGGCATCAGTTCAATTTTTATGTATCTGATAATTTCCGCCGATAACGTAAGGGCAGGTGGGGGACTCTTTGCATTAGGCAGCATGTGGAGCCCTGGGATAGCGGCAATCCTGACGCAGCTTTTATACAGAAAAAGCCTTCGAGAATTCGGCTGGAAATGGGGAAAAACGAAATATCAGCTATGGAGTTATGCCGTACCTGCCTTCTATGCGCTCTCCATCCATGCTTTCGTTTGGATTACTGGCCTGGCAGGTTTTGTCCAAGATCCGGTTACAGAAGTGATAATGACCGTACTCAAGGGACTTGCTGTAGGCACGGTGTTAGGATGTATATTTGCTCTGGGTGAGGAAATTGGATGGCAAGGATTTTTTATTCCTCTCTTAGCAAAAATAACAAGCTTCACGAATACCGCGCTGTTGAGGGGAATTGTTTGGTCAGTATGGCACTATCCCCTTATAATTTTTGGTGTCTACGGAGCTAAGGAATTGCCCGTATGGTACAAACTTATCTGTTTTACTGTGATGCTGACAGGAGTAAGCTTTGTCTTCGCCTGGTTTCGTCTAAAATCAGGCAGTCTTTGGACAGGGATGTTTTTACACGCAAGTCATAATCTATTCGTTCAAGGGCTCCCAGGCTTAACGACGGATAAAGGAATAACCGCTTATCTTATCGATGAGTTTGGATTGGTTTCAGCAGCCGTGGCGCTCATAGTCGCATTCATATTCTGGAAAAAGAGAGGTCAATTGACCCTGAATCCCACATTCTTGAAACAGGAAAATTAGCAGGATGGCATTAAATTAATTATTGCGCGACATTTCAATATTTCCACTTGGTTGAGTCTTCTCCCGGGGGAGCGTTCTTGGTTATGTGCTCCGCCATCTCTCTCTCCAAGCCCCCGGCGTTTCTTCCGAAGGGCGACCACCCGTGGGTTTTTCTTGGACGGCCGTAGCGGAAAGAACCGGCATAATATGGATTCTTCGTGCTTTCCAGGAATGCTTCCATTTCGTACACAGCTTCGTTCAGATAATAATTATCCATATCTCCGCAGATTAGATGCAGTTTGCCCACAAGTTTGGGGCCGATTTCCTCCCAGTGCTGCTTGAGGTAGTACACAAGATCGTAACGTTCTCTCATAAAAAGGGCTACCTCGTGGTCGATTTTTCCGGTCAATTTATCCCACAGGGGCTTGGGGTAGCCGTCCTCTCCGATGGGTCCATAAGCGGCCTGCCAGATGTCCAGTTGCTGTCCTGATCTTCCCTTTGTTCCCAAAACGGCTTCCATCTGACTCATCTCCCGCATGGTGACCAGAACCTGTCCGTGGGCGTCCCTCATCAGCGGGCGTTCCGGTTTCATCCATCCGGACTCGATAAAAAAGGCATTCTGGTCCTTGTAGATATTCACCAGGCCGTAATAGTTGAAATCTATGGGGTCGGGGCAGAAGCTCCAGGCTCCCCCGAAAAAGTCAGGGTGGAAGATTTGCAAGGCCAGAGTTTCCCATCCCCCTGTGGAGCCGCCGGATAGGACGCGTGCATAGGGTTTCCGGATGATCCGGAACTGCTCTTCGATTTTCGGGATGAGTTCTGTCATGATGGCGTCGCCGTAGGGTCCGCAGTTGACAGAGTTCACCGCATAGGAGTCGTCGAAGTATGGACATGGGTGCTGGAAGGTCACGACAATCATGCGGGGAAAATCTGGAGAAGTCCAGGTCTTATAGAATGGGGATTTTTCTCCTCGGAATCCATAGGGAGCACGTGTTGAAAAATGTCCCTGGCTGTAAAGGACAGGATAATAGACATCGGGATGGGAATCGTATCCCAGGGGAAGGAGAATCGTGGCACCGATATAAATGGAGTGGCCCCAAAATTCCGAAAGAAGCTCGCTTTTGAACTTAATACGCTTGACCCATTCGGTATCGGCAGGAACTTCGATCGGCGGGATCACCTCATCCATGCTCAGCTGGATAGTGTAACCACTGGCAGGATCTAGGTGAACCTTTTGCGCCTTGCTGTGCAAGTTTCCTGGCGACCGGTTGAATCGCTGTCCCTCCCATTGATCCATATGGGCCCAGATCACATGCCCGTCAGCCCTTTCGAATCTTGTGTAGATGTTCAACAGAGCCTGAACATGATAGTCGCCGGTAGGAATATCGCTCAGGCTTCTGATAGGGTAGCCCAGGACGGTTTCGTCGATGACAACGGAGTCACCTGGCTCGAGATCGTGCACATCCAACCCAAAGAAGGGAACGCTGTTCCTCCATGATCCCGCCTGCAGGCGTGGCTCTCTTCGTTCATCCTTCGTTACCATGATAAAGACCCTGCCAGTTATGGCTTCTTTATGGGCTGAAGCAGGGAAGGACAGCTCGAATTGCAGCTTGGGAGATTGTTGCGAAGTGCTGCCAAAAAGGGATAAAAAGCCGATGGCTAAAGCAATGGCTAGAAAACAAACGGAAACGCAAGCCAAAACTCGGATTTTCGGTCGCATCGATTCCTCCCATAATTTTGGATTCGATATTTTTCCCGGACGATATTTTCTATTATCATAATGCCAGTTGAGATTCAATATTTGGGCATTGACCTGCCCTCCGTCATTGTACCACCCCCAGACAGACTTAAAATAAATTATTATGCGACATATCTATATTTCCCAGGGATAAATCATATATGTCGTGAAATATTACATTTAACGACATTTCATCATCCAATCTTCTTTTTTTCCAAGCCGTATAGCTCGCCTAATTGACTCTATTCCCAGAAATTGTTATTCTTTTTCTGCGCCCGTCAGAAGGGAAAGTAATGGGAGTTAAATGTCCGAAATGCCAGCACGAGAATCCCGACGATACCGTTTATTGCGGTAAGTGCGGGACTCAAATACCTTCCCCAGAAAAGGCCGAAGACACAGAAACCCTGGAGACACCCAAAGAAGAATTAACTACAGGCTCTACATTTGCCGAAAGGTACCAGATTATTGAGGAGTTGGGTAAAGGGGGGATGGGAAGGGTCTATAAAGCTCACGACACAAAGATTAAAGAAAAGATCGCTTTAAAACTCATTAAGCTGGAGATCGCTAAAGATAAGAAGACTATCGAAAGATTCAGCAATGAACTTAGGTTGGCCCGTAAGATTAGGCATAAGAATGTCTGCGGGATGTTTGATTTAGGAGAAGATAAAGGGACTCACTATATCACAATGGAGTTTGTCCCTGGCGAAGATTTAAGGAGTTCTATCAGACGTTTTGGCCAGCTTCCTATAGGGAAATCAATATCTATAGCTAAACAAATCTGTGAGGGATTAGCTGAAGCTCACAGATTAGGAGTTGTGCATCGTGACTTAAAATCTAATAACATCATGATCGATAAAGAGGGAAATGTACGTATCATGGATTTTGGGATCGCTCGATCACTAGAATCAAAGGGTATCACAGGTGCAGGAATGATGATTGGCACTCCTGAGTACATGTCTCCTGAGCAAGTAGAGGGGGAGGAGGTAGATCAGCGGTCAGACATCTATTCGTTGGGAGTCATCCTCTATGAAATGGTTACAGGAAGATTGCCTTTTGAAGGAGTTACGCCATTAAGTGTTGCACATAAGCACAGATACGAAGCTACTCAAGAACCTAAGAAAGTTAATGCTCAAATTCCAGAAGACCTCAGCCAAATAATATTAAAATGTTTGGAAAAGGATAAGAAGAAGAGGTATCAAAGAGCAGAGGAATTCTTTGACGAATTAGATAACATAGAGGAAAGAATTACAGCTACAAAAAGGGATATATCCGAGAAAATATCTGGAGAGGTGGGGACAGAAGAGATTAGGTGGAAAAAATCAATAGCTGTTCTCCCTTTTGTGGATTTAAGCCCACAAAAAGATCAGGAATACTTCTGTGATGGTATATCCGAAGAAATCATCAATGCACTCACCAAAATAAAAGATTTACGAGTGGTTGCCCGGACATCTTCTTTTTCCTTTAAAGATAGGCAAATTGATATTAGAGAGATTGGAAGCAAATTGAATGTAGAGAAGATCCTTGAAGGAAGCGTTCGGAAAGCAGGTAACCGCTTACGCATAACGGCACAACTCATAAATGTGGAAGATGGGTACCATATATGGTCGGAGAGATATGATCGTGATCTGGAAGACATATTTACTATCCAGGATGAGGTCACCCTAGCAATAGTAGATATGCTTAAGATTAAGCTTTTGGAAAGAGAGAAGGCAAAACTCGTGAAACGTCACACAGAGGATATCGATGCTTATAATTTGTATTTAAAAGGGCGCTACTTCTGGAATAAAAGAACTGCGGAAGGATTAAAACGAGCTATTGAGTACTTCAATAGGGCAATCGAAAAAGACTCCCAATATGCATTAGCTTATGCAGGATTGGCAGACTCCCACATTATGCTTACATATTACAGTTCTTCCCCTCCAGAGGAAGGTTTCATAAGAGCCAAAGAAGCAGCAATGAAGGCAGTGGATTTGAGTGAAAATTTTGCCGAAGCTCATGCTTCATTGGCTCTTGCTACGATCATGTGTGATCGTGATTGGAAAGCTGCTGAAAAAGAATTCAGTCTAGCCCTAGAACTCAATCCAAATTATGCAAATGCTCACCTTTGGTATGCTTGGTATTTCCTATGGATCGGTCAGAATAATGAAGCCATTAAGGAAATGAAAAAGGCACATAAACTTGATCCATTATCATTGGTCATAAACAGTGATTTAGGATTGAGTTTTTACTTCGCTCGACAACACAACCAAGCAATAGAACAATTCAGAAAGACAATAGAAATAGAACCGGATTATATTTATTTACACCTTTATCTTGGATGGGCATATATCCAAATGTCAATGTATGAAGAAGCTTTGACTGAAATACTCAAAGAAAAGGAGCTTTTAAAAGGTTGGAATCCACTTGTAGAAACATCACTCGGAGTTATATATGTGCAGATGGACAAAAGAGAAAAGACACAAGAAATCCTTGATGAATTGATAAAAAGATCAGAGCTAGAGTATGTCTCACCGTTTCATATAGCACTCGTTTATTTTGCACTTGGAGAAAATGATCAAGGATTCGAGTGGTTGGACATTGCATATGAAAAAAGAGACTATTGGCTACTTTGGATTAAAATAGAACCATTCTTGGACAATATTCGCATAGACCAGAGATTTAAAATGTTGATTAAGAAGATGGGTTTTGAATAGTTAGCGATTGTATTGAAATAGCTGGAAGGGGAATGCCAAAGTCATAGAACACTGCCAGAAATTCTTCTCCCTCTGGAAAGACGCTTATCCTGGCCTCCCTAAAGTTGAAGATGCGAAGAAGCGGCTGGCTAGATTGAAAAGCAAATGACCAAAATGTCGCAAAATTTATTGTTCTAAGTCTATCGGAGGGAATCCTAGTCGTCCCTGAGAAAGGGATAGGCTGAACTCCCACAATTTAAACGAATCCAGCCTATTACAGAGTTAGATAAAATATCCCATTTTGGCAAAACAGGAATTTTGTTATAGCCTTGGGC
>Ga0209427_10009424_pt1 | contig 10891 bp, 8 predicted proteins | sample DeeMarSWOR136_30_FD_187465 | JGI IMG/M metagenome (GOLD analysis project Ga0209427, IMG submission 187465) | Marine sediment microbial communities from White Oak River estuary, North Carolina - WOR-1-36_30 (SPAdes) (version 2) | ecosystem: Environmental > Aquatic > Marine > Intertidal zone >... | reverse complement strand
TAGGCGTTCCCATCTTCTGGCTTTTAATTCCAGTGCTTGGCATCGGGATGCTAGCTAGTCCAGAAAGAATTTTCCAGTTAGCTTACATTCCTTTAATGTTTATTCCTTCATTGTTATCCTTCATTCTAGAATATTTTTTAGTTCTATCCAAGAAGGAAGCTGATACAGATCCAGATGATATCGCCTAAGAACAAGGCTATGATTAATCCAGCTGTTATGAAGATGAGCATGGGTAAGCCTGGGGTTGCCCAAACCTTGTCTTTAATCTTTCGAGTCTTTACTGCTCCTACTAGTCTTTCAACTATGGCATTTCTGCCTTCATCTTTAGGTAGGATAACCAGTTTCCTTTTAAGCTCACCTTCAACATTTTCTAAGTCTTCAAGAGGGTACAGATGCCATCTTTCCTTCAGCTTTTTGACAGAAACCTTATAGCCAGTTATCAAAACCAGAATTTTTCTCCCAAAAGACTCGTTCTCAAATTCCTCATCAAAGAGTTTTTTTCTGGCTATTCTGTGGGAGATTACATTATGTAAAAACATGTAAACCGCTGTTGCAGCCGCTAGCAAAACAGAGTTGCTGAAGACCGTTATTGGAAAGAAGCTTTGTGAAATCGGCGAAATCTCTCCCCATACAGGCGTAAGCAGACCTTCTGGGTAGAATGGTAAAGCAAGTGCTAGGCACATTAATGCCTTTGCATCAGCTCCTCCGAAACCTCCGGAATAAAAGAGTATTATGGAAAAAGCCGCAGTTAAGCCAAAGCATATGCCATACAATGGTAAATCCAAATTTTCGTATCTGAGTAACTCGATGAAGGTCAATGTAAACGCGAGTGGTCCAAATATGATCCAAACTTTGTTGCTCACCTCTCGCGTTTTCAAATCGTTCCAAGACGCATAAAGAAGGAAAGCGAAACAGAGAGAGAAGCGAAAACCGTCCAATACTTGGTTCATTCGAATGGCGCCTCAACATTTTGCAGTGCTAAGTTAAATGTGAAAGGAATTGGATTTAGCTTTTCAGTATTTCAGAAATCTGAAAAGTTGGAGTTCTCTGAGAACTTCGGTGACTACGGTGCTTCTTCGTAAAAGCCGAGTGGTTCTCCTTGTTTTGGGGAAATCTGGAAGTGATATGTAGTTCCACTAGTCCATGACTGGTTAACTGCTATGATGATTGTTCCTCCTTCCTTCTCAACGATTTTTGTAGGTGGCGTAAAGGATACTTCTGATTCTGATTTCAGTTGCGAGTCTATGTATACTTTGTCAATTTCAGCATTTGATGTTCCCGTATTTCTTACATAAATTGTAATGTTGCCTGATTGCCAAAGGCATGACGCATCCTTCCTAAGAAAAACTCCAGCTTGCTGTCCGGCACTGCCCATGTATGTCATTAACCACGCGTATGTGACGACTATGGCTGCGACTGCTATAACTATTAGTAACAGTGTAGCAAGTATTGGCGATATGGCTTTCTTAGATTTTGACACGTTTCTTGTCAACACTTTCTCACCTTTTATTATTTAGCAATTCTTCAGATTGCTTATTTAACATGTATGAACTGTAAATCTACATCTAGAATAAATGTGAGCTGAGCGGTGACCCTATCTTTCGGTGGTTACTGCAATTATGGGTGGATATTCAACAATCATCCATAAACCTGTGTCATTATCCTGTTCGTATATCAGTGTTGTCCCGTCAAATGTAACTACCGCACCATGCCAAGTCAAGTCTAACGCACTGGTGAAGTTCACTTGAGCCATGGCTACTAGAAGCAGTTCAATAGTACTACTGGTGGAGTTTGACACTCTAAGAGCGCCTGTATTGTTTCCTGCGATAGCGTCGAAGAAGTATAGCATATCGTTGGCGCTGTCCGTGAACATTATTCCAGACCCCTTGATTCCTAAAACAAATTGACTTCAATGACGTACCCAGCATGAAGAGAGATTATAGAATAGACCCGTTGCTTCTGAAACGATTGGACAACCTTCCATATGGCTTAGTGAGTAGTAAGATTTAATAAATTCTTATTACATAGTAGTCTGTGAAATTCGAAGAGCACCGAGTGTTTAGAGATGGATTTAAGAAAGGTCTGGAAGTTGCTTCGTGGAAGGCGTGCCGTTAGCGCTGCTATTTCAAATGTGATTCTTACTGGTGCTGTTATTGCGGTTAGTTTTGTTGTGCTTACTTGGACGCAGTATCGGTCTTCTGCTTACAATGAGGAGTACAGTGAAGTCATGAACGCTGACATTGCTAGGCTCAAGGAGAGGTTAGCGTTCGAGTATGTGTTCTATAATCAGAGTGAAAGCAAATTGTTGGTTTATTTGATGAATTGCGGAACCATAAATGATACAACCGTGAAAACCGTCTACGTTACCACAGACATTGGGGAGGTTAAGGAAGTGTTTTCCGACATTAATTTAATGGACTTTAGTGATGTCGAGATTGCAGATCAAGATTTGGATAAAGGCGAAGAAGGATACTTTGTGCTTTCTTCACTCATTCTTAATCCTGATAGTTATTCGGTTCGAGTTGTAACTGGAAGGGGGTCCACTTTTGACCATGCCTTTGTCGCTTAGAAAGAAAAGCAGGAAACTGAAAAATAATTCGAAGGGTTTCTCATCCGTGATTGGAACAACATTCATGGTACTTGTGATGATATTCTTAGGCACCAGCGTTTTCCTATGGACACTTTCCCAAAATACCTTGTATAACGAAGCGGTGAGAACGAGAAACCAGGAAGAAACCGATCGCCTTAGTGAAGGCGTCATCGCACTTGGTGGAAACTATTCTGTTTCAGAAGACAGTGTCACAGTATTGGCCATCCTTAAGAATGCTGGTTCAGTTACTGCTAAACTGACAAATCTGTGGGTCATTGACACTAATCAGTCAAAATACACTTACGAACCCGTGAACCTGAACCTGAATCCTGGAGATATTGAACCAGTCTCATGTACCGTAACGATTCCCAATACACATGCGAATAATACTTTCGTTTCGTGGTTTGTGACAGCAAGGGGGAACACGGTGCCACTAGAGAGGGAACTAGAGGAAGGTGTAGTTGTTGCGGAAGTGGCCCAAGGAATAGGATACTTGGCGATGGATTTTGACAAATTCAAATATTTCGAGTACGCATCTGCTTATGGGTTGAAAGATTTTCCGACTGGAAGCGGTGGCTACAATGTACCCGCAGCAGAACATGTAGCTTTTGGAGTGAAATTGACCAATTATGACCCAAGTGGTCGTAAGAGATCACTTACTCTCAATAGCCATTCATTGATTTGGATGTACTTCCCAACCATTGGCAAAAAGGTAGTTTGGCAGATCGTGAGTGTTGATGTTAACGGAACTGTCCAACCGACCTACTCCCCTACAACTCTTGCATATCAAGAAACAGCTACGGTCTATTTTGCGTCGGCAAGCGACGGAAGTTTCAGCGGCACAAATGACAAAGTAAAACCAGGGAGTGGGGGCCCTGCAGCTATTAACCTCTTGTTACTGGGGACGATCGGTTCTGATGAATATGGACAAAACATACCCTTTGTTTCAGTGTATTGTTCATAGTTGACCGCGGCATCACCCCGAACCATGATGTGAGTAGCGGCTAAGTAGAATTCAGTTTGAAATTGTCGTAAAACGCTCTGGAAGAGAACGCACACGCGAGCGACTTCATGCCAGTTTCTTTCGTGTGTGTAGAGGTATCTCGAATTCCATCCATAGTCCATCTGTTTTCTGTTCAAGTTCTGTCCCGGTGGACATTTACACATCTTGCGTACGCATATTAGGAGATTCTAGGTATGACATTGAAAGAGAGTTCTTGACGGGTCTAACGAAGATGTGAAACTTCTACATAATCGTCAAAATCTATAGTGACACCCCAAAACGATTGAAACCGGTAAACCAACAATCATACCACATCAAGCTATTTCACCGACCCGTCATGTTAGTCAATGCTCCTAATTGTGACATGGAAGAATAGCCTCATTGGCCCAGTGTTCACTAATCAGTCCCAAAAAGCCTTGAACATCAGATACTTGTCGTATCACACCAGAAAAAGCTCATTGTCTTCTAGAAGTTGATGACCATTGGCAAGAGTTTCGCTGCCACCACAGATATTACAACCAGTATTGCTGAGTGTTTGAAGCCTGCTGAGACAGATTCTTCGCTTATTTTTCCAGCCACCAACCCTATCAGGTAATTGCTGAAAATGCACGCGGTTGTGAAAGTCATAATTAATGAAGGTAAGTTGTCGGAAGGTGTTGTTTCTGCGACGCCTAACGTTTGCCCCGTGAACGTTAGAATCATCACCGTTGTTGCCACAAGCATGATTGCGGCGAAGTACGGCATCATTACGTAAGGACGAACAGCCATCTTCTTTTCCTTCTCAACCTCTTGAGTCAAGTTGTTAAACCTTGCAAGCGACTCAATCATCGCTATCGTTCCACCACCAACATCGATTGTTTCCACCAGCAGAAACATGACTATCTGCGTCATCCAGCTTCTAGTTCGCTTAACAAAATCCATGATAACCTTTCTAAGTGGAGCACCCCAAGAAATCTCTGAACTTATTTTACCAAGTTCCTTGCTAAATCTACCATAATCGCGGTTTGCGAGGTTTTCAATACATTTTTCTGGAGACAAACCAGTTTTCTTAACTTCCGTCAAATCTCTTAGAAAACTGCTCACCCCTTGTTCGATACTGACTCTTTTCCTTGAAAGTTTGTTGTGCACTACGGCAGCTGGTGCTACTGTGATAAACAACGCTATGGAAACTGCAATAGGCAAGTCAATTATTGTTTGAAGTGAACTGAAGAATGGAACTTCCAAGTATCCCATGAAATTAGTAAGCAATAAGAACAATAACAAACCTATTACACCGCATACTCCAAAGACTTTGTATGGACGCGTCTCTGTTACAGGAGACTTCGGTTGCATGCTATGTGCCAAGTAAATAAACATTATCGAAAGCAGAGGCGTAAACAAGTAAGTGTACAGAATTATGCCTGAATACGTTGATATTCCCGCGCTGAAAATGGATTCTACGCTGAACAGAATGTAGAAGCAAAGAGACATCAAAACCATCACAATTATGAAGGTTTCAAGAAGCATTCCAAGTCGTTCGGCTGCAGCCTTCACACGCATAGCCCTGGTTTTGAAAATGTCCTCAGCTTTTCTTTCAAGAAAATGCCTGATGTCCCCGCCGACGATGACTGTTGAAGCGTAGCCCGAAAGAAAATCTTTGAAAATGTCTAGTGGATTTTTCTTTGCTGCATTCTCAATTGCTGTCAGCGGATTTATTCCGAAAATCTCCACGTCTTTTATGATTTCTCTAGCCTCATCTCTCATCACGGGCATCAACTCAACTTCTGCAAGACGTTTAAAACTTGTGTAGGGAGCTATGCCTCCAGACGCCATAACGCTAACATAAGTAGCTGCAAAGGGCATCTCCCTCTCCAAGTTGCTTGCCCTTTCACTGGCTCTGGACATCGGTATTAACATGAACCCTATCATTACATATATTGGGAGCGGAACAAGGAAGACGATAGGGATAAACAAATAGAAATACAGAATTACCAAAGCCATTATCGATACTGGAAGCGTTAGTAACGCTATGAAAAACATTAATGAAACGTATGTTTCCGGATATATCTTGATCTTCGCCCGTTCCAAATAATTTTTAAACTCGACGACCCGCTTCAAAAAGGAGGGAGAAAGTTTACCGAAGAGGCGGAAGGACCAAGCCTCAAGGGTTTCCAGGAACGGCAATTGCCTCCACCTCCTCTCCTGCAAGGACTTTTTCATAAATCACCTTTGGCCTAGCGTAATACTCTGCGATTATTGCAGCTACATCCCTGTAGCTTCTTATGTTCTGCTCCCGCATCCATTGTAAAACATCTTTGCGCCTCTCTATTTCGGCAAGTAGCTCCTCTTTGCTGACATCTACCTTTTCCGAAATTGCTGATAACAGAGGGCTCTTATTGAGGGTTGGTGTATAGTTGTCTTTTGTTGGGTTCCATCTGAAAATACGTCTATAGTCTTCATAATCTGTAATCTCGTTTACATTGAGTATTCGTCTATAAGCCTTTTTTTCCAGAGCTTTTGTTAAGTGGACCCTTTGAATCGATAAGACGATATTCATCAATGGAATGTAAGCAGGTGAAATGTCCATGGGCTTTTGTGTTAGACGTTTAACAGCTGAGTTTAGGCTGTCTGCATGCATAGTACACAGGCCTCCGTGGCCTGTGGCTAAAGCTTGGAAAAGCACGTAGGCTTCTTGCCCCCTAACCTCGCCTACAATCAGCACATCTGGACGGTGCCTCATTGAAGTTTTGACAAGATCGAATAGTGACACTTCACCGACGCTGCTTCCACCTAAACCGTAGCTTTGTCTGGCGATGAGGGAAACCCAGTTTTCATGCGGCAAGTTAAGCTCCGCTGTTTCCTCTATAGTTATTATTTTGCTTCCAGGCTTGATAAGACAAGCTAAGGCGTTTAAAGCTGTAGTTTTTCCAGCTGCTGTTCCACCTAAAACCATTATTGACGCTCTGTTCTCGAGACATAGCCAGAAATAGGCCGCCATCTCCTCGGAGAAAGTGCCCAAGTTTATCAAGTCTACTATTGAGTATGGGTCTTCTCTGAATTTTCTAATGGAGAAAGCTGTTCCGAAGGGTGTGACTTCGCGTCTGTAACAAACTGCTAGTCTGTGTTTGCCAGGTAGAGAAGCATCCACTATTGGGAAGGCTGAGCTTACGTGCTTTCCAGCCATGTGCACAAGCTTAACAACAATGTTGTCGAGTTCTTCATCGCTTTCAAACTCAAGATTCGTCTCAACACTTTCATAGTTCCTGTGCCAAACGTAAACCGGCTTATTCACCCCGTCACATGAAATATCTTCAATATTTGGATCCCGCATCAACGGGTCAATTCGACCGAAACCCACCAAGTCTCTTTCGGCATGATATAGAATCTTATACCATGAAACGTCCGGAAGCCAACCCAAGCTTATCCGGTACTTGTCAACAATCTTCTTAGCTTCATCTGCGAAGAATTTTCTGGGATCAAGGACTTCTTCTTTCGGTGATGTTATTTCCGCAAGTAATATCTCTAAGACGCGCTTGTAAACGTTGCTTTCTAGCGGATCGAGCTGAAGCTCATCTAATATGTATTGGTGTTCGCCTGTCTTCGGGTTCTGCACTATAGCAACATGAGCAAAGGGTTCATAGAGAGGATATTTCTCCGTAACCTTGAGTCCTCTAGGTATGGGTTTTGGCGGAGCTGGTGGAATAGCCATTTGTTCATGTTTTCCAATGTTGATCTTGATTCGAATTTTCTTCAGTTTAGCTAGCATTTCTCTAGCTCGCAGTTTTGGCATAGTGTTTCTCCTATGCATTTTATTGACGTGTTAGAGTCTATTAAATATTATGTCTTATGAAGCACTACTTAATACTATTCTTCCTCAACATGTATTGTAATGATTTTCAACTTGATCAGAACAGTAACGATCACTGCGATCACTATCGGAATGATAATCAAAAGTATCGTCGTTACAGGCCAACCACCCCCTACTGCCGGGGTTATAATTGTTGCTGTTTGCCTCTCTCCGCTTATGTATCCGCTTTTGGTTACGTTGACAGTTAAAGTTGTGGAGAAATGCTCTGTTGCTTTGGGAGCGTTGAAAAGAAACGTACAAAAGCCTGCCGAATCAGTAGTGTTAGTTGTAACAGAAAAACTTCCTTCGGTAGACGAAACTGTCACAATGGCGTCAGCAACGGGGGTTGCATCCTCCTTGCATTTTACATAGATGGTAACAGTTGCTGTCTCTTCCGACATAACTCTAGTGGGGTCTACGTCAACTTGAATGTTAAACGTTCTGGGGCTAGCCGTTATTTCTAGTTGGCTTTCATCACTAGCATAGCCATCTTTTGTTGCAGTCGCTGTTATAGTAATGTTTCGTAACTGCTCTATAATTGAAGGACCATCAAAAACAAATGAAACCATGCCATTTGAATCGGTAATTCCGTTAGTAGGTGAAAGGTCCCCTTCGCTGGAAAAAACTGTAACCAGCGCGTCAACAACAGGAGTTGAATTGCACCTAACATAAACCGTCACCACATTGGATTCTCCAGAGACGACCATAGACGGATCAGCTTCAACTTCAACATTAAGTATTCCAGGATTGACGATTAGGTTTAACTGGTTTTCTCCGTTGACGTGTCCAATCTTTGAAGCTTGTGCGATGATGATGACATTTCGCGGTATATTTACTGGGTATGCCGTGAATATGAAAGTTACGTCTCCGTAAGCATCAGTTAATCCCGTTATTGGTGAAAAGTCTCCGCCATCTGACATTACAGTGACATTTGCATTTGGGACGGGAATCATGGCGTGTGTCACATGGACGGTTACATTTACTTTTGCCTCAGAGATGGTGACATTGGGTTCAGCGGTGATTTTGACAGCTAGTACTTTAGGCACTATTGTAATTTCTGTTTGTGCTTCTCCCATCGCGTATCCGCTTCTTGCGGCGTTCACTGTTATGGTGGTTTCAAGTATCATCGTTGCTTGAGGAGCGGTGAAAACAAATATGGCGTTACCGTCTGAATCTGTGGTTTCTGTAGTTGCGGAGAAGTTTCCACCACTATCTGATGACACTGTAATCGTCGCATTTGAAATTGGAGCCGCCTCATATGTAACGTGAGCAGTTATACTCGATACTGCTTCAGAGTTGATTATAACAGGGTCGGCTGTCACTTCAACAACGAGTATTTTTGGTTCGATGACTATTGTTCCTTGACAATGGCCCTCTACGTATCCCATTTTTATTGCTGTGACCATAATGGTGGCATTTACTTGGCTCATTGTTTGAGGAGCATTGAAAAGGAATGTTGCATTACCGTTTAAATCTGTAACTCCTATGGTCGCTGAAAGATTGCCATGATCAAACTCCAATATAAGTAGGACATTTGGAACTGGCTGTTCAAAGCTATCTGCCACATGTACAGTGACCGTTGCTTCTCCTTCCGATCTGATTGTGGATGGCTCAGCGGTCACTTGAACGGTGAGAGGTGGAAGAACCTTCAAATACTTGTGATCAGAGCCGTCTGCATATCCGGCTTTAGAGGCTCTTGCAATGATTCTGATATCAGTTAATTCCGTGACATCTGGCGCAGTGAAGGTAGCTGCGAAGTAACCAGTTGGGTTGGTTAAACCCGATAAAGGCGTGAAACTTCCACTTTTCACTGCGAATAGCGTAACATTCACGTTTTCCACAGAGCCTATTCCATCCGACACATAGACTGTAACTAGGATTTGTTCATTGAAGTTAACAGTAAAGTTACTAAGAGTGATAGATGCTTCCAGCGGTGTAAGATTTTGAACGTCTATCGCCACCACAGAACTTTCACTTCTATCGCCGAAATCGTCCATCACTGTTAACTTTGCATTGTAAGTTCCAGTTGAAGAGTAATTGTGAGCAAAAAGGGATAATGTTGTCCAGCTGCTGTTCGTTCCATCTCCGAAATCGAAAAAGTACTGGTCAACGCGTCCATCGTCGTATGAATCGGCACCTATGAACGTGACGTTTTGATTTGGTGCAACCAAAGTCTTGTCTGTCCAAAAGACGGATGTGGGAAGCATATTGTTGTAGTCAATGGAGGCCGTTAGAAAGAATATGAAATCAAGATTCACTCCGTCGCCTCCCACAGGGTTTGCTGTGCCACGCGGATTTAATGATTCATGGTATGGTCCGCTTCTGTCACCCCAGTAATTATATTCTGCATTAACGGTAGCGTAGGATGAAACATTCATGCCGCGGCTGTTGTCGTAGATGTCGTTAAAGTAGGCTGTATGATCCTCTCCTTTTTCATAAAAAATTCCAACAGTGTTATTTGAAATATAATTACGGGTAATGTATGTGCTTGCGTTGCTCGAAACATAGAATCCATAAGAATTCTTTGAAAGCAAATTGTTATGAATAATGGTGGTGCCGTAAGAGTTTGCCTCTAAAAGTATTCCACTTTGCCTGTTGAGCAAGAATTTGTTGTGACTTATGTTTATTTCCGCTGTCAGATTTCCAGTTAAGGTTATGCCGTCTCCATTTGACGTTACGTTATTATTTTGTACATCAACCCAGTTGCCGCCAGCTATGTAGATGCCGCTTACGGTGTTGTTGCCTATCTCATTGTCTTTAACTTCTACAGTGCCATTTGTTATCATGATCCCGTTTTCAGAATTGAGTCTTACCAAGCTGTTTCGAATGTTCAATGTGCCGTTTTCTATGATTATTCCGTTTGTTCCGTACTCTATAGTACAGTATATTAGTGAAGAAGGTTGTGTTCCCTTGAACTCAATTGCAGCCCAGTTCCCGGCTTCTGGTTTATCCTTGTTAGATGTAAACGTTATCGCTTTGTCCTTTGCACCCTGTGCAACTAGTCTTCCTTCCACTATAAGCGAAAACTTACCTCCAAACTTCACTTTAACTTCAGGCTCTATTGTCAACGTTGCATTTGGACAAACAGTCACGTTTTTCGACACTACATACGGGCTGTCCACCAAAGTCCAGACAGTGTCTTGAGTAATCGCGCCTTCAACATAAGTTGCATTTACAGGGGGAAATAGCATTTTGTCTGCAAAAGTAAATGTGCCTAAAGTTATAGTTAATGAAATAACGAAAAGTTTCAAATGATCTTTCATTTTCAAGCATCCATATTTACAGTTAATTCTAAAGTACCCCTGTAGCCAATTTTGGTTTAAACATTATGAATTCAAAATAATTATGGAGTGTTAACTTTACCTTACAAGTTGAGATATAGATGCTGACAAGAGAAACCATTAGATCTAGCATAATATCCATCAAGTAGTCTTGTGCATCATGTTTATTAAACCTTACGATATAATATATG
>Ga0209427_10009423_pt1 | contig 10892 bp, 8 predicted proteins | sample DeeMarSWOR136_30_FD_187465 | JGI IMG/M metagenome (GOLD analysis project Ga0209427, IMG submission 187465) | Marine sediment microbial communities from White Oak River estuary, North Carolina - WOR-1-36_30 (SPAdes) (version 2) | ecosystem: Environmental > Aquatic > Marine > Intertidal zone >... | reverse complement strand
TGCGCCATAAGGACGCGGACGTCTGGGGCGTACAGTTCCATCCCGAATCGATATTGACCACCGAGGGCAAGAACATATTGAGGAATTTCTTAAAGCTGGGAAGCGGGAGAAGGTGATGGATATCAAAAAGGAGATTGCAAAAGTTGTTTGTTTACAAGACCTTACGGAAAAAGAAGAAGAAGATGTGGTATATTCAGAAGAGTTAATAAAACAAGTTCTAGGGGATATAGAATTATCAGATGATGAGATTGAATTATATTTTCGAACCACTGGACGAGAAACGGTATCTCTTGGCGAAATTTCAATTTTAATTGGTAAACCTAAAGAAGAATGTAAAGATATTGTCGATAAATTTATCGAAAAAGGATTATTTAAAGAAATCATTGGTGCGACTCCTCATTATGCGGCACTACCACCTTATGCAGCTTTAGTTGCTCAGTTGAAAAACTTTTATACGTATATATCTGATATTAAATCAAAAATACCCACTCAATTAGAGAAGTCTTTTGCTCAACTCGAGTCACAAGCTAAAGGGATGGAGACATTGAAAGATTCTAGTGAAGCAATGATGGAGTTAAAAGAAAAGATGCTCACCCAAATTCAAGCACAAAAGAAGGAATTTGATGAAACGATATCAGCAATAGATCAAATTAAGAATATAACGAAAGATATTTCCGGCTTAGGAGAAGTTACAAAAAGTATTTCAGATGATCAAATTGGGAGTTTAACTTCACAATTTGACACATTAAATCAAAGAACTTCACAAATAATAAAATCCCAAGTCGAAGATTTGAGATCTCAATTTGGTGATGTAAAGCAAATTGTCACTGATAACTTGCAGAAATTGCGATTGGGTGTAATCCAACAGGCAGTTGGTGATATAATTGAAAAAGTAATTTCTTCAAGATTGAAAGACATAACAGATAATTTAAATGTACAGTTAAGTGTAAGTCAAACCGTTTTTGCGGATGAATTAAAAAAACTTACTCAAGGCGTTGACTCTGAATTTGTTTCTAAATTACGGAATTCTATTGAAGATGCAGTTAAAAATATCGAAGATATTAGCCTTAAAACAGAGGATGATAAAGAAAAAGCATTTTCAGAAATAATTACCGATTTTAATAAAGCTGCAAAATTAGCAGAAGAAAAAATTGATGGTCTTTCAGGAGATATCTTCCAATCATTCGGTAACATTCGAGAAATCTTCTCCAAGGGAATTATTGATACTTTAATTAACACTTTAGATGATATACTAAATAGACTAGAATTAAGTGAAAAAACTACTAAAGAATTCTGGGAGCAATCAAAAAAAGCGAAAGGAGCACTTACAATGAAAGATATCTGGTTCATTCGTTCTCCAGAAGCAGCCAAAGCTCATATCAATGATGAAATCTCAAAAGCGAAAATGAGGGTATTAATTGTTGCTCCTGATCTTCTAGATATTGATATAGACTCTATTAAAGCTCGACCTTCAAGAATAAACTTTAGAATCTCAACTCATATTGATCCTAATATCCGAGCCCACGATGCAATATTGCAGGAATTAGATCAAATGGATAATGTAGATTATAGAAATAGAACTTTACAGAATCTTTGGGGCATAAATCGAGATTATGAAGAGGTTATCTTATGTGTTCTTTCAAAAACCGAATTTAGAGGAGAAGAAATTACAGAAATAGCGGGAATTGGGAGTATCATTGAGGAACATATAAAAATATTTGTTCCTATCCTTGAAGATGCGTGGGTTGGTGCTCGAAAAGAAATTATACGTGATATAAAATCTACTCTTTCTAGGGAACAGGCTCCAGTAGCACCAGTACCTCAAAAACCAGAAAAACCTCTTACAATTCCATCAGAAACTGAAGCAGAAGCTAAGGAACTTGAAGCTCCAATCTCTGAAATGAAGGCTCCATCATTTCTAACAACCTTATTTGACAATATTATGAATGCAATAGAAAATAAAAGCGGAATCGAGCTTTCCACTTCTTTAGAGAAATTCCAGAGCGAATATGTTAAGCGTAAAGGATATAATAGCGTATTAAAGGAAATTCATATTAAATCTAACGATCTGAAAGTTATCACTAATTTACTTAGCCAACAAGAAAAAGAAGATCTAAAGATAAAGATGAAATTATGGCGACAGCAGCTCAATCTTTAATTAATCTTATATAATTTTTTAATATTCTTTTTTCATTAAATTTGGGTTGGAGCTTTTTGGATTGGCTTTGTAATTGGTTATTGTTTCCCATTTGCTTGGTATATTTATGATGTAATAATAGATTAATCGGATTTCCCGAACTGGTCGAGTAGACAGACAGAAATATGACGATTTATTTCTTACAGATTAGAATTAGCTCTTTTTTGCCAAACTTATTAACACAAACAAAAATTATTCTTTTATCATTTGCCATTATGTAATATCCCTCGTTTGAATGAATTAGCTTCTTTAAAATGAAATAATAATTATTAATTGTATAATTATAATAATTATGGGAAAGGAATTGATTACAGTTAAGTCAGGAAAGGTAAATGAATATCTCCATCATATTGATGCAAAAGCATATGGAATGAGTCGAAGGTTATCTGTCTTTCTTGCAGAATTTGATGAGGGTTCAGTCCTATTTGACTGTGGATCATCTTTAGATATAAAGAATATTTTAGCATATTTCAATAGAAACAGAATTCCTTTATCATCTTTCAAATATTTAGTAACCAGTCATCACCATTTTGACCATATTGGTGGAATATGGAAATTGTATGAAAAATTAAAAGACCATAATCCTGATGTAAAAATTCTTACAAATCACATTACAAAAGAATTACTCAATGATTTTGAACTTCATTTAAAACGCGGGGCAAGAACTTATGGAGAGCTAACTGGTGTTATGAAACCTATAGAAGAATCAGCTTTTCAGATTATAGAACCCTCTATTAAATTTGATTCAGATCCAGACAATCTTGAATTTGTTTCCACATTTCATATCAATGATTCAGAAGTCAATTTAACTATACTTAAAACACCTGGACATACTCCTGATCATCAATGTCCTGCATTTGTTAGAAATGGGGAACTTGAATTTATTCATTTTGGAGAAGCAGTAGGAACAATTTACCATTCATTTAAATTAGTAACGATGCCAACATCTATGCCAATATATTACAATAATGAAAAATACTTGGAGACTCTTAACAACATAAAAAATTTAACTCCCTTAAAAGCAGGATTTGGTCATTTTGGTGTTGCTAATGGTAAAGAAAATGTTCGAGAGTTGATACAAGATAATGAGTCTTTTATGAAGATTTTTCGTAAGAAAATCATAAAATATTATAAAGAAAAGCCTGAAACTAAATATATATTTAAAAAAGTAAGACCTTTATTTACCCCTAGAACAGATTTGTCTATAGATGAAATTCCCGTTTTTAACGGAATTATTTTAGCAGTTGTTTATGGGGAAATGATTTCATTAGGCTATAGAGAAATTCCTGAAGACGAGTTAGTATATTATAAGAAATATTATTCTTTATGAACTTTCTTTGATTTTATTCCTCAAAATTGTTTTTTCCTAAAAGTTCTAATGTATTATTAACATAAAATCTCATAATGGAAAGAAATATAGAAAAATTTGATGTTTGTATAATTGGAGCAAGTATTGCTGGAAATTACTTGTGTTATTTATTATCTAATACGAGTTTAAAGATAGTTGTTATTGAAGAACATGAAAAAGTTGGTTTTCCATTTCAATGTGCGGGTATAGTCTCTCAGAAATTAAATAAATTGATTGACTTTCCGAAAGGAATTGTATTAAACCGTGTTAAAATAGCAAATATTGTTGCTCCTCGGGGTAAATTTATAAAATTATCTGGAAATGAAGAGCCATATATCATTGATAGAACAGCTCTAGATCTTTTTTTTTATGAAAAGGTAAGAAATAATGAAACTATTCAATTTTTACTAGGAGAAAAATATAAGTCTTTTACACGCATTAGAAAGAGATCACAAAAGCGATTATTAATTAAAACTTCGAACCGAATTCTTGAAGTAAAGATGTTAATAGGATGTGATGGACCACTCTCTACAGTTGCCGAATCTTTTGGTATAAAAAATAAAATCATCCCTGCTGTACAAATCCGAATAACCTCCAATTTTGCAGAAAATGAAGTATCAATGTATTTTGATCCTAGATGGAAAGAATTATTTGGCTGGATTGTTCCAGAAGGGAATAAGATTTTCCGAATCGGAATGGCTTGTTCTCAAAATACCATAAAAAATTTTAAAATTTTTCTTAGACAGCTAAATATAAATATTAAACAAAGAATAGATCAACAAGGGGGACTTATACCATATGGTATGATGAATAGACTTTCTTTTGATAATATTATGTTATTAGGAGACTCTGCATGTCAAGTTAAAGCCACAACAGGAGGAGGTATAATTAATCTTCTCATAGCATCGAAGTACGCTGCAAATTGTATAATAAAATGCTTCAAAAATGATAAATTTTCCAAGAAAATAATAAGGAGATATTATGAAAAACCTTGCTTTTCGACAATCGGAAAACAATTAAAAATACATTATTTAATTCGAGCAGTTTTAGAAAGGCTAAGTAATAATGATTTCGATAAGTTATTTAAAATTATAAAAACTAGCAAAATTGAGAAATTAATTAATATTTATGGGGATATGGACTTCCCTAGGACTTTTATTTTAAAACTGCTTAGAAATCCGCATGTATTCACATTTTTAATAAATTTTATTATTAGAAATCCAAACATTTTTATTATTTTATTGAAGATTGCCACAAAAAAGTAATTTTATTTTTCACGTTTGTATAATTAAATTAATCTTACGCAAAATTAAATAGTATTAAAGTGATGTGTTTATGGAATGTAGAGAGAGAGTTCTTGCTGCTCTTAATCTAGAAGAACCAGATCGAGTACCATGCCATACGATTTTAATTGATGCTAATAATAGCGATGAAATTCTTGGAAGCCCTGAAATTGATGATTTTGATACGCTCGATCAAGTTAAAAAAAATAATCCTGACGGCTGGATAGAAGAAATGAGTAATTTAATTGAAGGAATTGAAACGACTGTATTTTCGAGATGTGTTGAAGCCGCTTCGAAGATTGGTTTGGATGTGATGCAGGTAGGAATAATCCCATTTTATGCGTTAGGAGAACAAGAAGATGGGACACTACTTTTAGGAGATATATATGGTAGAGTATGGTCAGTTTTGAATAATAAAGGTAATTTTAATCCATATTATATTTATGGTACTACAACCTCAAAAGAAAAATGGCAAGAAGTGAAAGAAAACTTAGAAGGTCCTGCTCTTGATAAATATAAAAAAATCGCTACAAAATTTTTTAGAAGAATAAATAAAAGGCATAAAGATAAGATTTTTGTGGTTGTAACCAATGATTATCTTGGGACGTTTGAAGCAGCTAGTCAAGGATTGGGTTGGTCTTTTTATGCTCGAATGGTAAAAAAAGATCCAAGATTTATTAAAGAAGTACATACTGTAATCGCTGAATTTACCGCAGAACTATATAAAAGTTATATGGATGCTGGAGCGGAAGTTTTCGTTGAATCAGGAGACCTCGCATATAAAACAGGTCCTATGATGAGTCCAAAAAAGTTTACAGATCTAGTTCTTCCAGGATATAAAATAATAACAGAAACGGTTCATGAACGAGGAGGAAAAGTAGTTCTTCACTCTGATGGACAAATTACACCGTTATTAGACTTTATAGTAGAATGTGGTTTTGACGGACTTCAATCTCTTGAGCCTACAGCTGGAGTTGATTTAACATTAGTAAAGAAAAGAGTAGGTGACAAACTTTGCCTTATGGGAAACATCGATGTTGCACATATTTTGACCTATGGAAGTAAAGAGGAAGTATATGATGCAGTGAAATTTGCAATAAAGACAGGTGGTCCTGGTGGTGGTTTTATCGTTAGTGCTGCAAATATGCATCCAGCTGTTAAAGTTCAAAATTTAAAATGGATGGTGGAGGCTACCCGTAAGTTTGGGAATTATCCTTTAAATCTTTAAACTGGATGAGGTACCATAGAAAAGAAAGCTATCTGGTTAAAAATCAAATACCAAATTAACATAAATAGAACAATAATTATGGTTGAAACTAAACCAAAACCTTTAACGCCTCTAGGAATGCCTAAATCTTCACTTTTTCTTTGTATAAAAGCACGAATCATAGCCACAATGTATATTAAAACGATTATGATGGCAACGATCCATAAAAACAACATGAACAATGAAAGAGTGTAGACAGGAAAGCTATTTAACCACACCCAAAATCTAACTATCAAGTAGGTTGGAATTGAGCTATAGATGACTGCTGTGAGGAAAAATACGATTCCCCATAATATACCATTTAAAGAATTAGACGTCATCTATTAATTATATTAATAATAATTTAAAAGATTTGTCAGAGAGCATTACAGAATGTTTTTTATCATCCATCGTAGTGATTTCATGACTCTTTGATCTTCTTCCAATACTTTAATAGGAAAATATCTAATTCTCCTTCCCTTCTCCTTTAATTTTTCAATTTCGAATAAACTATGAATATATTCTTTCTTATTATCTTCATCAATATCAAATTTATTACCAATTATTAATATTGGAATTGGTGCCAGTTCTTTTTCTAAAAACTTATCCTCAATAATTTGAAACATATTTTTTGTGTCTAGTATTGATTTTTTATCGGATAGTTTAAAAATAAGTATAATTCCTTGCGCATGAGTCAGGCATTCATCAAAAGAATTAAAACCCTTACAACCAAATTCGCAACTCTCTTCATTATAATTTAAAATTTCAATATTTTCTATAATTACTTCCAGAATCCTCACAGCTAAATCATTGCTCTTGATGTTTAGGAATTGGATAAATTCAATATTCTTTAGTAATGTTTTCTTGCCTGATTCTGGTGTGCCTACAATAAAAAATTTTTTAATAATTTTTCTATTTTTTATAGGTGTTTCTACTCTATACTTAGGAGTCAATTTTTCAAAATATTTATTAAATATTTCTAAAAAAGCATCTTTAAACTTCTCATCACCATAATTTAAAATATAACCGTCTTTAAATCTTTTCTTCATATGTAATAGAGACGAAAGATCATCCAATTCTTTTAATTCTTCTGCAAATTCTTCTAAAATCGGGCCTTTAGAATCCAAATACTTAAAAACATCTGTTATACCATCCTTAAAGAATGCTGTTTTTATCATATAAGAGATCATTAGTAATTCTTTACCTCCACGCGCGAATTTGGAATCAACATAAAATAAATGATTTACTGTCTGATATTTACGGGCGGCAAATATAAAAGGGCCTTCTTCCTCAACAAATTCAAGAATCCTATCTAAATCGGGAGCCCCTACTACGTCCTCTATCAGCTCACTTGAATAGAAAATGGTCGGACCTATTATTTGGTCGAAGTAGGATAGAGTTAAAATTTGATCTGCGGACATTTTAAGTTTTTAAAATTATTTATTGTAATAAATTGCTGAATTTTTATTGAAATATTAAGACATCCTTTAATTTAAAATTTATAATTTGAGTTGATAGATAAATTATGGAAAATCCAAATAAAATTTAAAAAAAAAAAATAATTAATTTCAATGAAAAAATCCAAGGATAAAACCTATTCCACTCTCATATGGCGAGATAGTGCATATCAGTAAAGTAAAAAATAATGTGTTTACAAGTGCTACAGGTATTAAATTTCCAGTCTTCTCGTATATAAAAGTTGAAATAAAACTAATCATTAAAAAGATTGGTATTGCGAGTGGAATGAAAGAACCAAAATAGAAAAAGCTACCCATAATTATTGATAAAATTAGAAGAATCGTAAACATATATAGAAATAGTGTTCCAAAGATTATGAGAGATACTTTTATTCGTGGTTTAACACCTTTTTCAAATTTATTTTGAATAATTTCATGAAATACTAATCCAAATATCATGAAAATAAAGAAGAAAATAGCGAAATATATTAGTATCCACGGGATCTTAGTGATTGAGGGAATCATCCCAATATAATTTAAACCCCCTGATAAGTAAATTATCAAAGTTAAAAGGATTGCCAGGATCCCTCCAAGTAAAAACTGTTTGATAAGGGTGTTTTTTGAAGTCTTAAATGGTTTCTTTAATATTTCACGTAGTTTTGTATTTTTATTTTTTCCAATTCTCCACAGGAAAACTAAAAATCCAAAAGCTTGACCGAACAATAATGCTGAAATAAATCCTGCTGTCGCTAAAAATAGGATTAGAATAATTGGTACAAATATGACTATTCCAGGAAAAGCGAATAGTATTGAATATAAAATCGTTTTTCCTCCGATATTTGGTATAGTTTCATCTTCAATATCAAATATAGAAGTATTTTCTTCTCTTTTTTCTAAAATCAGTTGGCAAAGAGGATCAATGATTAAAGCAAAAAATCCAAAACCTCCAAAGAGCTGTAGAAACAGAAATATAAATCTAGTTTGAACATAAAAGTTCTCATCTACTGGTTTTACATCAGAAAAAGTATTCAATGCGAAATTTCTTGCTTCTCTAATAAAATCTGGATCCCAGTTTCCTAAAACATGGTTAGTATTGTCATCAAGATAAATCATTGAAGCATTTCCATCTTGAAAACTACCATATAATCGATTTACATCGATTTCTGATGGGGAATCACCCACATAATAAGATAAATTCTCTTTAAGCTCATTTGTATTAATAACTTCATCAAATCTTCCTACTATCATGAGAATATTAAGAGGATTAGTTGAATTCCCCTTTCTCTTGCCTTGAGGTAATCGAGTTCCTGCGCCAATAAAACATTGGAAATCGGTAGATTCACTAACGATCTCAATTCCCGGAAAACCTCCCATTGAGAAGCCAAAATAACCAAGAGTACTAGTATTAATATCAGATCTACTATTTAGATATGAAATTATAGCATTTATATCATTGGTTAATAAGTCTATATCAAGTTCACCTGTACTTTGTCCATGTCCTCGAAAATCGAAAGGAACAGCAACAAAACCAGCAGCGGCAAATTCGATAGCATAATCTTTCAACATTTCTTTATTTGACATTATTCCATGACCCAAAATTATAGCTTTTTTATTCAATCCTGCTCTTTTTGGTTCAAACACATTAAAGGCAATAGTTACTCCATCAACAGTTTTTACAGTTTTATTATACATTATTTTAACATTAAAGGGTATTATAAAAATGAAAACTGTTCCTACTATAAAAATTGAAAGAAAAAGACATATTAAAATAATCTTTTTCCTTCCTACATCAATTTTATTCATTTTTATCATTTTAAAGGCAATTTAATAATAGTTTAATTATTAAATAATTAGGCTTTGTGATTTATCAATATTTTATTTTTTTAATTATAGGAAATGGGGAAAAGATTTATAGATATTAATTTTCATATTCATTAAAAATAATGATGTTTTAATTCTATAAATAGAGGTAAAACTAATGGGAGACTTTAAGAAGATGGAACAGGCATATAAAGCTTCTTCAAAAATTTTAGAGAAACGTATGGCTAAGGAACGTCCAATGGATCTTGAAATCTTACAAAAGGTAAAGGACTCTTCAATAATCATAGTTGCTGGTTCTTATGATAGAGTGGAAACTGTCTTAGATATGATCAAAGTACCTTATGTATTAATTCAACCAGAAGAAGTCAGTCAAATTGAATTAACACCAGATCAAATTTTAATTATAAATTGCCCTGGAAATATTTACGATGATGCTTTAACTAAAGTTAAGGATTTTGTAAAGCGGGGAGGATTTCTCTTTACTACAGACTGGGCTCTTCTTAATATATTGGAAAAGATATTTCCAGAACTGGTAAAATATAATCAACGACCTAAAGGCGATGATTGTGTTGCTGTTCAAGTGGTTGATAAATCTAATAAATTTTTAGAAGGATTATTTAAAGCTGATGAAGAACCAATATGGTGGTTGGAATCTTCCTCTTACCCTATTGAAATTATTGATAAGAAAAATGTAAAAGTATTAGTGACAAGTAAAGAAATGGAACAAAAATATGGTGAAGCTCCAATTGTGATTAGTTTTAATTTTGGAGATGGGGGTACTGTTCTCCATATGACAAGTCATTACTATCTCCAACGTGCTGAATTAAGGACGGAACGGCATAAGATGAGTGCGAAAGAGTATGTTCAATCTGAAATGGCATTTTCTGATGCTGAAGCTGAAGAAATAAAAAAAGACCTTGATGGTTTAACTCTTGGAGAAGCGGAGTCCGCTTATTCTACAACCCAATTTATTAGCAATGTAATTATTGAACAGCAGAAAAATATTAAGAAGAGAAAAGAGAAAAATAAAGAAAACTAAAAAACATTTTATTCAAACCGAATGATTTAAAATCTAATTGAACTATTTTTTCTTTCTAATAAAAAATACTTTCTAAGTAATAATAAAATTACTTTCACAATTAAGTATAAAAAATTCAAAAATTATTTCAATCTACTAATATTTTCTCAATCATTTATTACAGTTTGATGAAAAATGGAAGATTCACTCCCTCCACCAAGAGAATTAAATGGAAAAAGATTATTTGGATATTCTATGGGAGATTTAGGAATGCCCCTTGTGAATATATTCGTAGGGATATATATAATTCAATTTTATGTTTATACAATCAATCTTGACGCACTCCTTGTTTCAATTGGTATCTTTGCTCAATTATTTTTGGATGCGTTGTTTGCTATAATTTTCGGAGTAGTTGTAGACAACAAAAAACCAGGGAAATTAGGGAAAAGGCGGCCTTTCTTACTTATTGGTCTACCTATTTGGTTTGCATCAACAATCTTGATTTGGCTTCCACCTAAAGCT
>Ga0209427_10009422_pt1 | contig 10893 bp, 12 predicted proteins | sample DeeMarSWOR136_30_FD_187465 | JGI IMG/M metagenome (GOLD analysis project Ga0209427, IMG submission 187465) | Marine sediment microbial communities from White Oak River estuary, North Carolina - WOR-1-36_30 (SPAdes) (version 2) | ecosystem: Environmental > Aquatic > Marine > Intertidal zone >... | reverse complement strand
CTCTTTCAATCTTCTCAAATGCACATTCCACTGCCGATTTGATCTCTTCCAGGTCAACCGGTTTCATCGCTTGATAAAAGATGCCTGCCCCCCGGAGGCGCTTCACCAAACCGAGGGAAGCCTCCGACGAGATCACAATGATCTGAACTTTATCATTAATCTTTTTAAACAGAGGGACTAAATCACAGGCCTTCACCCCTTCGATCTCATCATCGAGGAGGACCAAATGGATGTTGGCATTTCGAACCTTTCGAATCATATCGCTCACCATCTTTGCAGTCTCAACCCTGTATCCAATGCCATGGAAAAAAGTGGAGAGCGATTTGGCCCAGAGATCATCCTGATAGGCAATAAGAATTGTTTTCTTCATGTTACCCCCTCTCCTGATTAAGAGCCTCCTTCAGTGCCTCAATCTTATTAGGGGGAAAATTCCTTTCTCGCCCTACCATCACTAAGTGGCCCGGATGGCCATCTCATCCTTTCTGAAAGAAGAGAACGCCGTTCCAATGAAAGAGGAAAAAAGGATACCCGCTGGGATCAATTGGGCTAAAACAGTGATGATCCCAAAGGTGAGGAAAAACCAGACTCCCAAGAGTCCTATTCCTCTCACCCCTCCCACATAAGCAACGCCTAAAGAGAAGGCCCCGATCGCTAAGATCAGCGTCAGACTTAGGATGACCAGAATCTTTTTCATCTTTCCAGACATGGCTCTTATCTCCATCTGCTATCTATTTACTTTTTGACAGGTGCCGGTTCATATCCGGGAGCAACAACTTTCTCCTCCTGATCAATTTCCTCCATCGCTTTCTTTCTTTTGAAGACCGCACTGGACGTGGTTCCGATGAAGGAGAAGAAGAGAATAAGCGCTGGAATCAACTGTAGAAGGACGATGACCGCCCCAATGATGATGAAGATCCATAAGGCAATCCCTGCATCCTTCAGACTAATAGACCTTGCAAATGCAGGCGTGGCTATCAAAGTGATCAAAGCAATGCTTAACCCACCAAGCCAATATCTCTTTCCTTTTAACATACTCATTCCCCCTTTCTTCTTGGGTCAACCTAAGGGAATGCATTTCATATGCCAAAAAGAAAAAAATCACAAAGTTTTATTAACATATTGAAATAAATAAATTTTTTTAAAATGTAATTCTTTGAGATAAAAGTCCTGGAAGGCGACCTGTATATTTAAGATATACATATTTTATAGATTCAGAGGGAGAAGAATTTGACAATTATTTGAAATCGTTTGCCTTTTCTAAAAAATTGAAAAAATATACAAATGGACACGCCCCGAAACTCGTAGAACTTAATTTGTAACATATTATTGTTAGGTAATATATTATTATAGTGATACTTGACATTCTCAAAGATCCTCATTCTCGCTCGATCCGATATTCCAGCATTCCATGATTCGACTTTTTCAATTATGACTAACCTAAGCTCTTAGAATCCTAAAGTTCTTGCCAATATGGAGAACGCAATAATGGGTATTAACCAACAGAAAAAAGCAATAATGAAACAAAGGCTTACGTCATCGGTCTCGATCTTCTTCACCTCCCCATATTTAATGATTAAGACTGCTCCAAGGGCACCTATACCCACCACTACAATCGACCAACCAATAATCAACCATTTGAAGAAGTCTGACAAAGCAGTTCTTACCTTTATCTAACTATGACCCGTGAACTGGGCTCCGAACTCCTAACTCTCTTCGCGAGCCCGAAGATTATATTTTCTCATCAGTGCTTGGAAATTCGGTCGAAGCATTCCAACTTCCTCCGCTGCTCTTGTCACATTCCAATGGTGCCGCTCGAGTGCGCTGAGGACAAATGCCCTTTCAACCTCCTCTACTGCCTTTTCCCTTATCTGCTTCTTAATCTCTTTTAACTCTTCGCTCGTCGTCGGAACGTGTTGTTCCATCGGGATCTCCTTCTCCTTTTGACCCGGGAGAATAAGATGGTCTACACGGACCATTTCCTCGTCGATCATCACGACCGTTCGCTCAATCACATTTTCCAGCTCCCGAACGTTGCCTGGCCACGGGTACTTCATCAGTTTCTCCATTGCCTCAGGAGTGAACCCCTTGACCGCCTTTCCCATCTCTTCTGCGTATTTCTTGAGAAAATGGACACTTAAGAGAGGAATATCCTCCTGCCGCTCTTTCAGGGTGGGGAGGTAAATAGGCACAATATTGAGCCGATAATAGAGATCCTCCCGGAAGGTTTCTTCTTTAATCATCTTCTCCAGGTCCTTGTTCGTTGCAGCAATGAGGCGAATGTCGACTTTCTTCGCCTTGGTCCCACCCACCGGTGTGAACTCCCTTTCCTGCAATACCCTCAGAAGTTTGGCCTGAATAGCCAGGCTTATATTCCCTACCTCATCGAGGAAGACGGTTCCCCCATCCGCCACCTCGAAGAGCCCTGGTTTAGTAGTGACGGCACCGGTGAAGGATCCCCTGACATGGCCGAATAACTCACTTTCGAGAAGGTTTTCTGAGAGAACAGCACAATCAACCGGGACAAACTGTTTCTCCCTTCTTGAACTATTAAAATGGATGGCTCGGGCAATTAATTCCTTTCCTGTTCCGCTGTGACCATAAATCAGGACCGTACTGTCCGTGCCGGCCACCTTGGCAATGATCCGATAGATCTCTTGCATCTTCTTGCTTTTCCCGACAATATTGTGGAACCCATATTTTTCCTGTAATTCCTGGCGCAAATAAATGTTTTCAAGAAGAAGGTTTTTCTTCTCGATGGCCTTCTTCACAACAATTGAAACCTCGTCAGGCGTAAACGGCTTTGGGATATAATCAAAGGCTCCCAGTTTCATAGCTTCGACCGCCGTCTCCACGGTGGAAAAGCCTGTGATCATGATGATGATGGCCTCTGGATACTCTTTACGGAATGTCTTTAGAACCTCCATCCCATCGATCTCTGGCATCTTAAGGTCGGTAATGACGATGTCGTAGGGGTTATCCTTCATCTTCCCGAAGGCTTCTTTGCCGCTGAGGGCAGTCTCCACTTGATATCCTTCTTCCTCGAGGATCCGCTGGCAACTCTCACAAACAATCATCTCATCGTCGACGACCAAAATCCTTGGATTCGGCACTTCTTGAACCTCCCTAGGTAACTTCCAATTACCAAAAAATCTAATTTCAGATTGCAGATTTTTTCGATCTGCAATTAAAATGCTATCACAAATAAAATAGTTCTTTCAATCTCCTTTCTCCCCAATTTCTTTCGGTCTTCCTAAAAACCCAATCACGACAGCAGCAACCAATGCAGTAAACGCTCCAAGTCCAAAAGACCATCGAAACGTCCCGGTCACATCAGCCAGATGGCCGGTCAGCATCGGGCTGACCATTGCACCGACACCGTAAAAAATAGTCATCAATCCGAAGACGGCCCCGGTAATCTCTTTTGGGAAATAATCCCTAGCACAGCTTCCATACATGGGCCAGATCGCCCCATAGAGGAAACCAAAGCATCCCAACCCCACCATCAATAATGGAACACGATTCCCCACAAAAATGATAAACGCAGTCCCTAATGCGACCAGTGACTGAATGATCACCAAAGACTTCTTCCTCCCAATATAGTCAGAGAGAGCCATCAATAAGACTCCACCCATCACACCGCTAAAGGCAAGCACCGTGATGAAAAGAGAGGCGATCTGATAAGGAATGCGCAACTCCATCGCGCCATAGGTCACAACAAAATCGACCATCGTGTAGGTTCCATAGGAGATCAGAAGATAAGAGAGGCCAATTATCCAAAATCGACCCATTTTCAAAATATCAATATAACCCATCGCCGGATAAGGGAGAGTAAGAGTTTCCTTCTTCCCCTCCATTGGCTCGCCCCAAGGAGAGAGACCCATTTTTTCGGGTTGGTCTCTAATAAGCATTCCGTTTATGAAAAAGAGCAACAATCCTGCGATCCCGAGGATAGACCAGCCAAGCCTCCAATGGTATTCGAATACAATCACTGGCAAGATCAAACCCATCAATCCAAATCCAATCCCGTAGCTTGGCGAGAGGATACCTAACGCCAAACCTCGCCTCTTTTCCGCAAACCAGTTCTGGGTTAAAGTGACGATTGGAACCCAGGTCGCTGCAGCCCCGACACCCACGATGCTGTAAAAAATCACACCGAGGGTAAGACTATTTGCCTTACTCATAAGAAAAGTCCCTCCACCTAAAAAAAGGCAGAAGAAACTGATCACCCATCTTCCCCCAATCCGGTCAGTCAACCAGCCCATCAGTGGAGCAAAAAGCAGGTAAGCAAGCGAAAAGGCGCTCTTGATCATTCCAGCTTGGGCTTTTGTCATTTGCAAGTCTTTAATCATCTCAGGTAATAGAACAGAATACGCCCCAATCCGAATGCTGTAAGTGACAAAGAGAGTGACAAAGCCCGATCCCAAGACCACCCAGGCCCAGTGGACATGTCGTTTACTCACTATGGCTTCGTTAACCACTATCATCGTTTCAGCCCGACAAGACTATGCTAAAATCCCGAGCTCCAATCTCAAATCATCTAAACTAAAATGTTTCGAATTTCGGTCATTGGAGCTTATTTGGGATTCGGTGCTTGGTGTTTGGTGCTTATCAGAAGCTTCTCCTCCAGATCTCTGAGATCTGAGATAGTGAAGTCTCCTTTCTGCTTCCCTGATCGATCCAAGTAGAATGTATGGATCCCCAATTTCCGTGGGACGAGATAATCAAACTCATAGTGATCACCGACATGGACAATCTCATGGGGGCTAATTCCAAGGATCTGACAAACTCGCTGATAAAAACCAATGGTCTTCTTCACCAGCCCAAAGTCAGAGGTGGCTGAAAAGATCCGTTCGAAATATCTCCCGAGGTCCGTAGCTCCCATCTCAATCTCAATAAACTCCCTTCCTGCATTTGTTGTCAGAATTAACTCGAACTTATCTTTCAGCCGATCCAAGATATGGTTCACGTCGGAATAGACATGAATTTTATCGACAAACTGTTTCATCAAAGCCTTCCAATTCTGTTCCAGTTCAAAAAACCGAAACCAGTACTTGATATCATACCACTCCATCGCCCCTTCCCCCACTTTCTGGTATTCCTTCTCTACCAAGATTTTTGCTGATTCAAAGGGAATCCCCACCTTCTTGGCATAGAGCCCAGGAATGCCCTCACCCCAGACATAATCAGTGAAGATCGGGTCGATCAGGGTTCCATCCATATCGAAAGAGATAAACTTGAGCATACCCACTACGTGAAATTTCAAATGTCAAAGTTTAAATCAAATCCAAAATCCGAATATCAAAAATTCCAATTTTTGAATTTTACATTCATTTGGCATTGGGAATTAAATCCTATCTATTTCTAAATCCTCTGCGCTCCGAATCTCCTTTTCTAAGTCAACAGCCACGATGGTCCGGAAGGGGAGATAGGCGCTGGAGGTGAAGATGGTGATACACCTTTTCTTGAACATCAGCGGAGGAGCATGAGGCTGATGGGATCGGATGAGAACCTGTTTCTCATAACGGTCCATCATCCTTCCAAAATAGTGTCTTCCATACTGAGGCCTCCCTCCCCAATCGTCGATGACATCGACGTCGAGTTCCACGAAATCTCCCCAAACGATCCTGTTCCAATTTTCATCACCCCATTCGATCCGGTCGATATCTTCGAGGGATTGCAACTCTGGTAGTCCCCCATGAAGGGCTAAGATCCCATTTTGGGAGGTGGCAGCTAACGGGAGTTTAGAGAAAAGAAGACCATAGGCTTCTCTTTCTTTCAAGGAAAGGGAGGTCCAAAAGCTCACAGGGTAAAACTCCTTTACCATGTACCCTTCGTGATTCCCTGCCAAAAGAAAAATCTCGTCGGGATATTCATATTTCACCTGGAGCAGGAAATGGATGTTCTCTTCGGAATGATCGCCCCGATCGACATAATCCCCTAGGAAGACAATGCGGTAGGGTTTCTTAAGGTACCGACGGACGATCTCCTGAGTGGCTTCCAGATCGCCATGAGTATCCCCAACAAATACGGCCTTTCCCTGAGAGGGGAGTTGGATGAGCCGAGGCTCTTTATCGAACAACCTCCCAATTTTCTTAAAAAGATCTTCCTGCCTCATAACGATGCCCCTGCCTTCATCACTTTGACATAAACCTTACGACTTCTTGGACCGTCGAATTCACAGAAAAAGATTCCTTGCCACGTCCCAAGGACTAACCTCCCTGACTCGACAAAGACAACTTGCGATGGACCGAGGAGGCTAGCTTTGATGTGAGCTGGCGAATTTCCTTCTAGATGTTGATAACGATCCTGAAAAGGAACGATTTTATTTAGCTCCATGATAATATCCTCCGAGACGCTGGGATCGGCATTCTCATTGATCGTAACGGCAGCAGTGGTATGGGGGATATAGATGAAACAGATTCCCTCCTTTACCCCCATTCTATGAACGGTCTCCTGGACCGATTGGGTGATATCGATGAAATCTGTCTTCCCTGAAGTTTTCACCTGAAAGGTTTCAAACATTTCCATTCAACTCCTTTCAAAGAGGTCGTTCATCCCTCCTCTCATATCACAGGGGAGATTACCACGCAATAAAAATTAAAACCATGAGTTAAATGTAAAACAGTTGCATTTTATCAAATTATCCCCTTTAAACCAGCGCAAAACTGTCTCGAAAATATAGGCATATTTTTGTGCTTGCCCATTAGCATAAAGCAATTCATTAAAATTATAGGGCTAAATTCATTTGTATTCAAATGCTTATAAGACCTTCAAACCACTGGGTTAAAGGTTCCCACTTAGATAAACCGAAATTTGATGTTCGAGAATTTTTTCTCTTGCAAAATAGGTTATCATGTGTTAACAAACTCCTATTTGACTTATTTTAGCCTAAGGGGAGAAAAATGGAAAAGAAACGGGGTGTTCCATGTCTACTGTGACCATGAAAGAACTTCTGGAGGCCGGGGTCCATTTCGGCCATGAGACAAAACGTTGGGACCCCAAAATGAAGCCCTATATCTTTGGGGCAAGGAATGGGATTTACATCATTGATCTCCAGAAGACCGTCCAGCTCTTCAAAGAAGCCTATCAATTCGTCCGGGATCTTGCTGCCAAGGGAGAGTATGTTCTCTTTGTCGGAACAAAGAAACAGGCTCAAGAAACCATTTATGAACAGGCGACTCGTTGTGGTATGTTCTATGTGAATCACCGTTGGTTAGGAGGAATGTTGACCAATTTCCAGACCATCAAGCGCTCGATTGATCGGCTGAATAAACTCGAGGCTATGAAAAACGAGGAGATCTACAATCTTCTCCCTAAAAAGGAGGTTTTGGAATTAGAGAAAGAGAGAAACCGGTTGGAGAAATCCCTGGGGGGGATCAAAAATATGGATCGACTTCCGGGGGCTGTTTTCGTCGTGGATCCAAAAAAGGAGAAGATCGCTGTCAAGGAGGCAAGAAAGATTAGCATCCCCTCGATTGGCATTGTTGATACCAATTGCAATCCTGAAGAGGTGGACTACGTCATCCCAGGCAATGACGATGCGATCCGAGCCATCCACCTTTTCGCGTCAAAGATTGCGGATGCAGTGACCGAAGGAAGACAGCTTTATGAGAAACAGCTCCAAACGGAAGAAGCCAAAGCGGAACACAAGACGGCCGAGCAGGTCGAACCTCCCGGAGAGATACACGTAGAAGAAGTGATCGAAGAAACAGAGGAGGAATAGGACTGGATGGAGATTTCTATCGAAAAGGTAAAGGATCTGAGACAGAGGACAGGGGCTGGGGTCGTTGATTGCAAATCTGCCCTCCAAGAGGCGAAGGGAGATATGGAGGCCGCCATCGAATACCTTCGTCGAAAAGGCCTAGCCACTGCCGCCAAGAAGGCTGGACGAATCGCCACCGATGGTCAAGTTTCCTCCTATATTCATCCGGGGGGGAAAATGGGAGTACTGGTCGAGATCAATTGCGAGACCGATTTCGTAGCCAAGACTGAGGATTTCCAGGCTTTTGTAAAAAATATCGCTATGCATATTGCTGCCGCCAATCCCCAATACATCCGGAGAGAAGACATTCCCCCAGAGGTGTTGGAAAGGGAGAGGAGGATTTATCGAAGCCAAGCCGTGGATGCTGGGAAACCTGAAAAGGTGATTAACAAGATCGTTGAAGGCAAAATGGAAAGGTTCTATTCCGAAATATGCCTTTTGGAACAAACCTATATCAAGGACTCTGATTTAACGGTCAAGGAGGTCCTCGACGCCCTGATCGCAAAGATCGGAGAGAATATCGCCATCCGTCGGTTTGCCCGATTTCAGCTGGGCGAAGGATTACAATCTCAGTCGTAACCTGCCCACTCCGGCTCAAAGGGGAATTTTGTGCCTATCCCGATCAAAGGGGATAGGGAGGACGGTAATTTGGGGAAGGTTCCGACCTCATGAACTTTTAACCCTCCATGAAGAGAACCCGATACAAAAGGATCCTCTTGAAAATTAGTGGCGAGGTTTTGACCGGCGAGGGAGATTACGGAATCGATCCAACCGTGATCCAACAAATCGCCCAGGAAATTAAAGAAGTGAAAAACCTGGGGGCGGAGGTAGCCATCGTCATCGGAGGCGGCAACATCTTTCGAGGGATCGCCGCAAGTTCAAAGGGGATGGATCGGGCCTCTGCAGATTACATGGGAATGCTAGCCACAGTGATGAACGGCATTGCCCTTCAGGATGCTTTGGAGAAGATCGATGTTCAAACACGAGTCCAGACAGCGATTGAGATGCGTGAGGTCGCGGAGCCCTATATCAGACGAAGGGCGATTCGACATCTTGAGAAAGGGCGTGTGGTCATCTTTGCAGGAGGGACAGGAAATCCTTATTTCACGACCGATACGACTGCTTCTCTCCGGGCCATGGAAATTGGGGCCGAGGTGATCCTCAAGGCCACCAAGGTGGATGGTGTTTATGATTCAGACCCGCTCCTTAATAAACGTGCTCAGAAATATGATCAACTCACCTATCTCGATGTCCTGAAGAAACAGTTAAGAGTGATGGATGCTACTGCAATCTCCCTCTGCATGGACCACCAGATCCCCATCATCGTCTTCAGTCTGAAAAAAAAGGGAAATATCAAGCGGGTCGTTTTGGGAGATAAGGTGGGAACGAAAGTGAGAGGATGAGCTATGGATGAGAAAATTATGAAAGACGTGGAGGCCAAGATGGAGAAAACCCTGTCCTCCCTTAAAGCGGACCTCAATAAGGTGAGGACCGGCCGCGCTTCCCTGGCCCTTTTCGATGATATTCGAGTCGATTATTATGGGACACCCACCCCTCTCAATCAGATGGCCACACTTTCCGTCCCTGAACCCAGGCTCATCACTATTCAGCCCTGGGACACTTCAATCATCAGTGAGATTGAAAAGGCTATCCTCAAATCGGAACTCGGCGTAACCCCGGCCAGTGATGGCAAGATCATTCGTATTACCATCCCGAGGCTCACAGAGGAACGTCGAAAAGAACTGGTAAAGGTCGTGAAAAAGATGGCCGAAGGGACGAAGGTAGCTGTTCGGAATATCCGACGGGAAGCAAATGATCAACTAAAAGGGTTAGAAAAAGATAAGAAGATTTCCCAAGACCAACTTCGTCAGTGGATGGATAAGGTACAGACATCCACAGACAAATTTATCAAAAAAGTGGACGAAGTCCTTGCCGCCAAGGAAAAGGAGATTTTGGAAATTTAAGAATAAACCCCGCAGTTGAATTAAAAAAAGATTGATTGATTTTAAACCTTTATCTATCTTAAAGAAAAAAGGGTGAGTGTCCGGATCTGACAAATCTTGACTGACTTTGGACGTTAGCGTCTATACCACAACGGGGTAAAGGGGGTGACGCCGGTGGCCTATGTGATTACGGAAGAATGTGTAGCTTGCGGAACATGCGCAGAGGAATGCCCTGCGGATGCCATTGAAGAGGGTGAACCCTATGTGATTAATGAAGAGAAATGTACCGAATGTGGAAGCTGTTCTGAGGTATGTCCGGTTGAAGCGATAGTAGAAAAGTAGGATGGAAGGGAGGACGGAAATTCCCACTCCCTCCCCTCCTCTCTTTTACTCCCTCCTCTTTCCTAATTTCCTCATCAATCGTTGATTGAAAATCAATATGGTCAATGGCTCAAGGTTCAACCATAGTCTTCCTAACAATTTGTAAATACTGAATATTGTCAAGCTGAGGCAGGTCGAACATTCTCGAACACATCTTGTTTTCCCACTAATTTACCACTATTCAAAACCAATTTTTCAATTTGCTCTCTCTGGAAATCAACATCAGACCCGATATAAAAATCAATAGTGGTTTTCATATTCGTATGTCTCAATTGATCTTTAATCGCTAAGGTTGGTACTCCCTTCCGGTGCATTAAGCTTGCTGTCGTATGTCTCAATTCTTTCCATGAATATTGTCTATCATCAATTCCAAGCGATTTGAGGAGTTTCTTAAATGGTGGATAGATATGCCAACGTCCATAGGATTCCCCGTCTGCTTGACAAAATACCCATTCAGAACGTTTAGGGAGGCTCTCAAAGAGGTCAATTAACTCCCTTTGCATTACCACCTTTTGTCCTCTCCCCGTGGGGTCCTTCAGCGTCTTGGTAGAAGGGAGATAGACTATTCCATCTTTGAGATCGATGTGCTCCCACCTAAGACCTAACATTTCACCTTCTCGGAGTCCCGTGTAGTAAGCGGTGAGGATCATCGGTTTAAGCCAATCCGGGGACGCGTCCACAATCCTCTCCATCTCCCCTTCCGTAAAGAAGTTTCTCAATCCCTTCATTTCAGGGTAGAAGAGGCCGATCTTGGAGGTCTTAGGGAATGGGTTTTCTTCCATGTATTCCCTGGCCACTGCAAAGTTG
>Ga0209427_10009420_pt1 | contig 10893 bp, 9 predicted proteins | sample DeeMarSWOR136_30_FD_187465 | JGI IMG/M metagenome (GOLD analysis project Ga0209427, IMG submission 187465) | Marine sediment microbial communities from White Oak River estuary, North Carolina - WOR-1-36_30 (SPAdes) (version 2) | ecosystem: Environmental > Aquatic > Marine > Intertidal zone >... | reverse complement strand
ACTGGTGGTCACGTCAACACTCTGGGCCCCCACTGTTCCAAGGATAGACCCTTCCACGGTACTTTTGTGAGAGGTGGTTCCGTCAGCGCCTGGATCCGACCAGCTTACGCCGGTGCTTCGGGAGTTCCATGTCACTTCACTCTCTACCCAACCTTCAATAAGCTGGTAAACATCTGGGTTGTCGCCTTCGTCAAACACTACTACTGTCAGTGTAGCACTATGGATGGTCGAACCAAGTGGAATCTGGTTTGCGCCACTACCAAAAATATTGGGGAATTTTATAACCGCGTGGGACTCAATAGAACTTTCATCAATTTCGAGGTCTTGACTAGAGCCATAGTTGTCATCAGGTAAACTCGCATCCAGCCAGGCATCGTCGATCTCAGAAGGAGTCCCCTTGCCATCTCCCTCCTGGAAACTGATGGTTACTCCTCCCCCGCCGCAAGGTGTTCCCACCTTCACGGAGAAATCGTCGGCTGAGCCTGCATTGTACCAGTTGGAACCGTCTGTTTCCCAGGTGTAGAAACGTATCTGAACGCACCTCGCACCAGTGGGTATGGTATAGGGCTCGATGATCCCGTACTGGTCCCAGTTTGGGTTATTCACCGTCCCAGTATCATATCTGTGTGCGACGATTTCACTGCTCGTTTCACTGCTCGGGCCATCATAGAATCTCACCTGCATATAAAACACATCGTAAGGACTAGGGTCGTACTCATTGGAGATCAAAAATCCCGTTGCTGTGACGAGCGCATCGCCTGCGTCTATGTCACTTGCATAACTGGAAAGATCTACGTCTTGGTAGAGATAATAACCTGCGGCAGTGGTTTCCCAATACGCCTGATAAGAACCTGAATGCGGGGCATCATCACACCAGTTGCTGCATTGCCAACCAATAGCGACGGTTCCCCCTCCACCATTACTCCATCCTGTGTCATCTCCGGTCTCAAAGCCTGGATTTGTAAGGAGCTCAGAAGACCAGCATATATTGTCCGTCGTTATGTTCAGTTCCCAACCGCCAGATATGGTGCCGGAATCATTTGCTGCATAATCCAAGACGTACAGGCTCCAGTCGCCCTGCGGATCTACGCCATCAAAGACTGAAAGGGTTGTTCCGTAAGGTCCGACAGGCGCTGGAGAATTCATATTTTCTTGCGGAGTATCGCTGCATGGTTTGTATGTTCCGGAAGTGATCTGGCTATCCGGAAGCTCCGATGCTGCGCTGTCGTCAAAGGTCAAAATGACTCCATCCACTTCCCACTCGTCTCCCTGGTAGTACATGAGCATGACATTCTGACCCTGAGGCCCGACAAGGAGAATGCGGACGTCGTCCGGATAGGTATGCGTGAGCCCGTTGATTGTCACCGTGACCTTCGTTACGGTGCCGGACAGGCTCGGAACTGTGATGGTTGAGGGATAAGGAGTCGCACTGCCGCTATCGGGAATGGTTATGGGGCTGGTACTGGAGTAAGTACCCCCCTGCTGGTCATAATTGATCGTCAATCTCGCAGGGTTTGAACCTTGTCGAACGTCATTGAAATCGGCCCAGGCAGCGCTTGAATTGGTGGACATCCACACGAGGTTGATCGCATTACCTGAAACCCAGCCAGTTCTATTGATAATCTCCTGAATTACAGAACCAATGGAGGCTGACTTCCAGCCTGCTCCAGAAGTAGGATTGTGGGTAACATAGGCAGTGGTCAGAGGAACTGTGCTTGGCCTATCACCACCGTCAACAAATTGTCCAGCACTGTCAACATCCCATGCCTGCCATTGGCCTCTTGGAGTTCCACTTCTGTCACTCGCACTGTGATACACCTCGATGCTTGCACCGTTTATTGTCGCCCCTTGGGGAATGGTTATATTGGTGAACCGTAGTCCGATATTCACCCGGCCATCATCATATCCTATATAGTTGTAACCGTATGGCTGATTGTTTGCATACCAGTCTGGACCACCTTCCCATTCATATCCATCGTCATTCGTATCGGTGATCGAGGTAGGTCCCCATGTTGCAGCAAACGCGGCGCCAGAACTCAGCATAAACAGCAAGGAAGCAAATACCATCATTCCGGCCATCGCGACAAAAAACAGTCTGTTTTTTTTGTAAGAATTCATTTTGTTACATTCCGGAATTAACGCTTATGGAGAGCTTCGGTTGAAAAACACTCACAATCAAGCGCCCCTTTGGTCCCCCCCATGTCACTCGTGTTTGTATTGGCCCCGTTGTCCGCGTTACTCGTGCTGTCATCGAAGATATTGTTGCTCAGATGCCAGACAGACACCCTTGTAGTAATTTAACCCACCGTCATCCCATACCCCTGGCGCATTCTGCTGGTCGGTTACGGAACCATGACCGTAGTACAAATAGATGTCAGTATCCACCGTGTTGGAGAAGGTCGCGCCGTGGGCTGTGGATACAAAGCACATCAAAGCAATGGCGGTGATGAGTGTAGCCAAAGCAGGCCAGAGCAGCGAAGGTCTCACAATGCTGCGGCTTTTGGGGCTATTTTTAATCTTTGGGATCAAATCCTTACTCTCGACAATTCTTTCTGGATACTGTGGACAAGCCCTCGGAAGGGCTTTTCAAATTTAAGAGCAAGATATATGCCACGGCAAAAATACTTAGGGTCAAATCTTTATTTTTGACAAACTTTCCTCTAACCTCCCCCAGATCCCTGGAACTCCTTATCCTTTTCAACCTCTCCCTCGACCCCTTCCCCACTTGGCTTGCCGTGCTGTAATCCAGTGCCATCATACGTCCTATTCCCCCACCCTTCAGTTCGCCATATTTGTACAAAACCTCTATAGCGATCTGCCTCAAGGTGACCCTTGCCATGTTTTCTCAGGATTGAAAAAGGGAATAGTTTGTCAAAAGTAAAAATTTGACCCCAGTACACTGTTCAAAATACAACATAGCTTTTTGCTCATTCTCGGACATAGCGCCTAACATTTTGATAATCAAAGATATATTTGAATAAACGTATGCAATCAGTCGTGTTCAAAAACCAACACATAGAGGAATGCAGGGAAAAGCTTCTTTCACTCGTTGGACTATGGTAAATGGGAGGGAAGAAATGCAGATTCTATATAATGCAAAGACAGATGAGAGGGACCTATACAAAATATGGCGTTACTGATAGAAAAAGACAGAGCCATTAATGTCCCTGTCTTTGATGTCGTTAGGTTAGTTGTTAACACAGTCCCAAATTATGGAGATAAACTAGATAAACTGCGGTTGCCCCCATATCCCAAATTTCTTTTTGGGCGCCACTTTATTACTTTTTTGTTTTTTACCACCACATCAACAACAACCAAACTACCAACTACAGCCCATCTTGGCAACCGCAATTGCCATTCATTTTTGTCCGAATCAAACAGTACTTTTTGGCCTCTTTTATTCCGGCCAACACGCATTAGCACTTCCAGGTTGGTTTCTTCATCAAGATATTCATTCAGTTTTTCCGTAACTACGCAGTCAACCACTTCACGTCCTCTTATCTCCACCTCTACCCTCAGGGCATCACCAATGTCTAGCTCTTCAATAGTTGGATTATCAACCCTCCATTTCCCGTCATGGCTGTCAACGAGGACTATTTCGCCATAGTCATCTCCCAAAATTGACTTGACCAGCATAACGGTTTCTAAAGTTACAGCCTGAACCAAGCCTTGCTGACAAAAAATAGATATAATCAACAAAAAAATGATTCGTTTCATTGTCTTTTTTGGTGAGATTTTCACTCTTGACAATTCTCTCTCGACTCTCCACAAGCCCTTGAGAGTGACAGCAAAATATGTGCCAAGCTAATGTTTCCACGCGTCCTTGTAATTTCTGTTCTTGACCGACGTCAGGCTTTATCCTCTTACCTCTGTAGAGATCTTTATCAGTTCTGTAGCACTTTTTGCCAGTTTGCCTGCAGCTCTCAATGGTTGAATTTGTTTCAACCGCAGACGCACCACGGCACGGTCATTCTTCCCTACCCCGGTGGAGTAGTCCCGCCTGGGAGGCAGGCGCAAACTATTCCGCCATATTTGTACAATAGGGCCATAGCGATCTGTCTCAAGGCCCTATTTGCCACCTTTTATTAAGAATAAAAAACCAATAGCTTGTGAAAAATAAGGATTTGAGCCCTAATCACTAGTGGAGGAATCTGAAGGTTCACCTTGACAAATGTCACCTCTACATTGTTAATTGAATGTATGGGCTTCATCTTAGTCGGCCTCCGGCCCGGAGGGAATAAAGATACACTCCCCCTTGGAGGGATTTAAGGCAGCAAATGTTGCGAGGTCAGATGCGATGGTGAGTCAGCCGGATATGGCCCAATTCCTTCGGTGTGTATCAAGAACGCACCTGAGGAAGACTGATGTGGACTGTATGCTGCATTTTTTGCAGAAAGATGTTCCCTGGGAACATCTTGTGATGCTGGCAGAAACTGAGGGGGTTGCCGGATTACTCTTTCATCACCTGAAGAATAGGGGCCTGATTGACCTTCTATCGAAATCCATTTTGAGAAACCTTGAAAACACTTACCACCAGACGACCCAAAATACCCTTGCCATTGTTGCAAAAGCGGTGGCCCTCTCGGCCCTGCTCAAACAAGCTCAGATCCCTATAGTAGCCCTGCAAGGTTTATCCGTTGTCAGGCTTTACAGGGATCCAGGTTTGCGCCCGATGTTGGATGCGGATTTGATGGTCAAGCCGGGCGATAAGGAGAGGCTCAAGGGATTGTTGTGGGAGGCCGGGTACCGAACGCCATATTTCATGTACTCAGACCGCCTCTCTAAGGACGGCCTATTTCTCGACATTCACACCCATATCCTCAACCTGGACCGGATCCAGAACCGGAGGTACCTCTTCCCCGAGGACCTTACTCCCATGTGGGAAAGAGCTATTCCATACTTTGATCAACACGATTATCTGTTAGTCCTGGACCCTTACGATAATATCATTGCGCTAGCCGCCCACGCCTTGAAGCATAGCTATTCCAGGCTGATATGGTTGGCAGATTTGCATGAGTCTCTATTAAGCTTGGCCGACAATCCTGATGCCTGGGAGGAGATGGTAGAACGTGCCCGATTTTGGAAGCAGGAGCGCGTGGTCCTTTATGCCACGATTTTAATGGAGAGGATTTTTGATCTCAAAGTACCTGTGTGGGTTAAGAGCGACCTGGGGATCCAGCGGCTCAACGTCTTTGAAAAACATCTCATTCGTCTGAAGCTCAGGGGCCTTTCCTCAAATGAACTCTGTATTGCATTATGGCTTTGCAATATCAACGGGATAGGGAACAAGTTGAAATTTATTACAGAAACGGTTTTCCCCAGAAAAGAGATTATGTCCCAGATATTTCCCCGGAGTTCGGGAAAGGTCAAAAGGTTTGATTACGCGAAACGAATAGTAAACACCATTATTTTGTTGTGCAAAAATTTGGGCCACATCCTGGCAATCTATTTCAGAGCACGGAAACAATAACGATCGACTGATAATTTAGACGGATTTCCAGGTAGGGCCGCCTCGTCCACAAACAGGCGGAAAGGTCGCCGTATCTTCCATCGAGTCCCCCCGGGGACGCGCCTGCCGATCATACGTGGGCCCATAAACAGTTGCAGTTCCGTTCCCCTAGGTCGGTTAAAAGAGACAACTCGTATTTCTATCCAGGCATGGAGCCATCTCCTGAGGAGGCCGGCCTGGGTCAGCTGGTGATAGGCAGGGCGTAGCAGGTAAGATATGCCTGAGTCAATCAAGCGCATGGCCCTGACTGCCACTGCGAACAAATGCCCCATTGGTCCCCCAACGACTCGCCGCAGCCTGTTTCCTCTCTGCGCGTAGACCACACGTCCAAGGATGTCCTCAGGGTTGAGGCCCCACGCGTCGACCTGGCTGTTGTCCCCTCGAGTTCTGATTCCCCGTGAATCAACGGAAATGACGCGGTGGGTAATTTTGCCGTCCCCTCCAGGGGAAAGGAAAACGATCACATCCCCTCGTCGAACTTCCCGACCATGGTAAGGAATCACTTGAAGTCTATCCCCAGCCTTGAGGGTGGGATTCATACTAAAGCCCGTGTACGTGAGGGACCTTGGAGGTATATCGCTTGATGGCATTTTCATAAAATGACTACCAGTTTGAGAAGCCCCTTATCAACAACCACAACCAATTAAACCATCTATACTATACCATAACTCTTTCCATCTCTTCCCAGAATCTCCCGTTCTGGCTCACTCGAAGCTTAAATGCAGGGATTACCCTGGCCAGAACGCACGCGTTTTCAAACAGCTTTGTCTTGAGAGGCCTTAGCTCCTCACAATCCAGATTCCTCCAATTTCTACGATACACCTGCATGGCTGATTGGTTCATGAATGCAGCAGCCTCTCCCTGCCCTATGGGGACCACTTCGTCGGTCTCTGCCTGTTCTATAAAGAATATCGCGGATAGGGGAAGATGCTGTTGGACATTCCATGTCCGCTCGGAGCGTCGCCTGAGATAATCGCTCCAGGTTGGAAAAGGGTGTGCCAGGTATCGTTTCTGATTGTCGCGCACGATCAGCGTTTCATCATCGCAAAGGGGTTGCCACTGGCTAGGAAAGCGGCGGCAACAGGTCGATTTTCCCGTGCCCCCTGGAGCTGCCAACAAGATGGCAGTTCCATTCCGTTTAACCAGTGCCGCATGCAAGGGAAGCCCTCCTGATTCTTGAGCCCGCTGATAAATGGGGAAGAGAGCCTGCCACATCCTTATGATGTCCAGGCTGTGACTCCGCTCGGCTCGGACCTCGAAGAATACGTCCGGCACGTCACAGTGGGACCAGAGTTGGAGGGATCTGAGGTTCTGAACCCTCCAACCATCTCCTGGCCCATTATTGAGGGACCAGAGTTGGTGGGACATGAGGTCATGAGCCTTCCAACCACTTCTTGGAAGACCCTCCGGTATTCTGGGCTCCATGCTGCGTATCAGCTTTCCATACCCTTCTTTACCTGAGTCCATCTTATGGAAGATGATTCTTGGGTATCCGTTTTCTACACAGCATTTAAGTTCCATTATCGAGGTCAACTTCTCTACCCAAGACCTTACCCCTTCAGTGGCTATGATATGCCACCCCTGGCCATTGGCCAGCCTCAGGCAGTAGCCATCCTTACTGTTTAAAAGTGACCTATTGATGTCCATTCGAGTAGAATTATGAACCAGTAAAAGAATTTCCGAAAGTACAGAGGCCTGTAGCACCTTGCCCGGGAAAACTGCAATTGCCTGAAGCGCTGCCCCCAGGCATACCGCACGTGCCGGTAGCTGTTCCCCCGGGGAACGCACAATTCACCACCCCACTTGTCAGGTCAACATCACCACTTAATACGATCAATTTTGGTTTCTCGTATTGTATCTTGGTCTTTTTTCTCATTATTCTCCCCCTTACGTGCCACGCCCATTTCTGAGCCCTAAAGCCGGCATGCATTTTTCTCCCTGTATAGGCCTCGGATGTATCCGAGATTCCGGAAACAGCCCTCGCTTCTGCGCCTCCTCGCAATACCAGAATGGCGCCCAGACGTTCTTGCTACGGAAATAATTCAAGGCAACACAGCATCCAAGGCAAAGATCCTTCATGAGACACTCATCGCAGATACCCTCAAAGCGATGGGGAATTCCCTCACGAAGTTCCACAAGGACGGGTGTGTTGTTCCAGACATCCTCGAGATGATCTGTAGCTGCGTGCCCAAACACAAGATCAGGGACTGTCTGCCCAATACCGCACAGGGCATAAGAACCGTTTGCCAGGACGCCAAGAATGCCCAGAATACCGCAGACGTGACAACCGTCTCCATTATCGCCAAACATTTTTCCAAGGGAGCGAAAAGCCATGGGATGACTGTATAAAAGCGTTAAACTTGTTGAAGCCGAAAGGGTATTTTCAACCCACCGCCCCAGACCCACAAGCTCTTCTATCGTCAGGGCCTGTCCTGCCTCATATATCTTCTCCCCCCTGCCAGCGGGCATCACGATACTGAACTTAACCGAACCAGCACCTAAGGATTCAGCCAAGCGCACAACGGCCTCCATCTGGTCTTGGTTGTGGCGCATCATGGCCATGATGACTTGAGGCCTGAGTCCGGCTTTTACGAGATTCCGTATGCCCTCCAGGGCAGCTTCGAAGCAACCCGCTACACCTCGCACCCCTTCGTGGGTTTCAGCGTCCGCGCCATCCAGGCTCACCGAGGTAAAGGCATTCTTGCAGGCCGCGATCTCCCGGGCCAATTCAGGCGTGCACAGGACCCCGTTGGTCTCGAGGGCGAGGCTGAGATCCTCCATCCGAGTCAACTGCAAGATCTCGTGGATCTGCGGATGCAGGAGCGGCTCACCACCAGTCAACTTGACCCCTTTGAGCCCGAGCGGTTTCGCCTGTTGCACGATTGATCGAAAGAGGTCGAGGGCCAGCGACGGATAGGAGCGCCCCTCGGTCTGGTATTTGGGCACGATCCAGCAGTGACAACAGCGAAGGTTGCACCCTTCAGTCAGGTAAAAATAGATCTGGTTCAATGAATATTTCCGCTTTTCAGATTTGTCTGGCATGTCTTTTTCCATAGTGCTCAGCGCTCCTTGAGGCCTTCAGGCCGATCCTCTACCGGCAATCTTCCTCCTGCTTCCAGGAACCGCCTCAGGCAGGCATCGGGGCTTGGATGATTCTCCTCACCCAAAATCGTGTAAGCCAGTGCGGGACAGCTTCCGACACAGTAGTTGATGTAATCGCACCCCTGACAAAACTCAAAATCGCTCAGTGGAATGGTGCGCCGCTCCCTCAGTCTCTTAAGTTCTGAATGATTCTGCCAGACCTCTTTGAGGCTGTCTCTGTTGATTCGACCCAACTCGATTTGGCTCATTATAATACATGGAACCAACACTCCGTCGGCACGAACCGCGAGCTTATTCATGACCCCACCGCAACTTGTGAGATAGCCTCTGCCAGGGACACGCTCTTTCCCCTCTCGACGGGCCTGCTCCATCTCAAACCAATGTTCCCCCTCAGCCAGAGGACCCGCGGACGCGCTGATGCGCCCATTGTATTTTTTATTGAGTTTCAAGAGCGTCTCCATCGCAAGGGAGCGCTCTTCAATGGTGAGCTGGACCTCGTCGGCATGCTGCCGGCAGAGTCCCATATACGAGGCATCGTTGGTTGAAAAACCAGCAAGGCCGATCTCTTCCAACAAGAACCTGGCAATTCCCTCGAGATCCCTGACATTCTGCCGGTGAATGGTAACACGGACTGAAACAGGAAGAGATTGTTTCTGGAGGATCTTGATCCCCTGAATTGCCCTGTGAAAATTCCCCTCGCCCCGGCAGGCATCATGGGTCATGGGATTTGAGCCATCGATAGAGACCTGCACCCCGTCACAGCGCCCGGTTGAGGCCAGAAAAGCCGCTGTCTCATCAGTAATCAACGTTCCATTGGTAAGGATATTGAATCGCATCCGGTTGCGGATAATCCCATTGATGAGCTCCTTCAGATCCTCTCGACAGAAGGGCTCTCCCCCCTCAAGCGTCACATTCATGACTCCACAGCTATTCAATTCCTCAAAGAATGTGAGCCATTCTTCACTGGATAGATCTCGATCCACATCGCCCGCACTTGTGAAATGGCTGCAATATGTACACCGGAGATTGCATCTTTTCGTGATAGCCAGATCCACAGACCTGGGCGTATTCATTATTCTCATAGCCAGATTAGGCCTTTTTGTTTAAAGTTCAAAGAGGTCTTGTCCATGATCTCTTGAAAAGTCCAAATGACAAAATCCAGATGTCAAATCAGATCCCAATGCGAAGAACCATGGTTCTTTTGCATTTATCAAATTCATCTGAACACATTAATAGAAATGCCCCAGTGATCCCTTGCACTAAACCTCTTTGGCCTCGTATCCTGCTAATCCCCGCTCGACCAAGTCCTGAACTAAATTTCTGAGATGCTCCTCTGCCTCATCAGGCACGCCTTCGCAGTTCTCATGAAGCTCTTTCAGGATGTCTTGGATCGTATGCTGACCGTCAAGGCGTTTCCATATAAATACACCCACAGGATTCAGGCCAAAGGCATTGCCAGAATCTGGATCAAAAAGAACCGCCCAATCATCGAATTCCTCTCGGAGCACTGTCAAAGAATTTGCTACGGGCTTATCATTGTCTTGCATGGCGCTACCTGCCCCCTTTCTATAGTATTACATGTTATAATTATGGGAAATTTTGGTAAAATCTTCTAATAATAGAAAGATCAGCAAACCTCCATTAGGAATTATTTGGATCAATTTCTTTCGGGTCAAATCTTTACGGGCTGTCGCCCAAATAGTGCTTGTACACATTATATAGTAGAACTAGACACATGTCAAGCACAACATCTATGGGGTCTTGCCATGATGCGTTATCAGCCTCTTTCCGGGCACAAACCTTTCGTGGCTGTAATATGGAGAAACGTAGCAATAACTCGTTAATGCAATCCACGTACCATAACAGGGAACGAAAGAGGAAGAGATTAGGTGGGCACGGCCGCCGTTATCGCAGTGGAGTCAAGAGATGCTCAGAATACAACATGCTTCTTTGTCTGTTCCTTCTGGGTAATATTGGCTAACATATTGATACACAAAGAGATATCCGAATAGATTTATGGAAACAGGGGTGTTCAAAAATCAGCACAGAGGGGAAGGCAGGAACGCAGCAGGAATTGTCTATTGTTACCTCTGAATGAAAATTTTGGACAATCTATTCCATCGTTCCTCATGTCATTTTAGGGTCGCAACATCCATCGTTTGAGACGAGAGGCACACACGTGTGCGATGCGCAGCATTTTGGCCCTTCTGCTATAGAGATCAATGGTGTAGCCCCCCCGCTCCACGGAAACTACCTTGCCTAAAACCTGCGCTGGCTCCACA
>Ga0209427_10009419_pt1 | contig 10894 bp, 6 predicted proteins | sample DeeMarSWOR136_30_FD_187465 | JGI IMG/M metagenome (GOLD analysis project Ga0209427, IMG submission 187465) | Marine sediment microbial communities from White Oak River estuary, North Carolina - WOR-1-36_30 (SPAdes) (version 2) | ecosystem: Environmental > Aquatic > Marine > Intertidal zone >... | reverse complement strand
AAACTTACCACCTAAAATTGGGGCTATTCCGGTGCAACAGAGATAACAATGGTATTGGCTGCAAGATAGGCTGTTGCCTGTCCCTACGGTGCAAGTTTCATGCTGATATTGCCCGAAGCCAGAGAAACGCCCGCGGAGGAAAGTCCTATTAAAAAGTTATATCCAGCCCGTTCCTTCGATGAGTTTACCTCCGAGGTCAAGCGCTTTTCGTACAACCTTAAAGTAATGACCCAGATGTTACTAATACAGGAACATAATATTTTACACGTTTGTAAGCGCCAAGCTGTTCAGGATTAACTCATTTATGCGGGAGGCGATTTTGTTAGACAATCTGTTAAAATGAAGGAGTTTGAGACGGACGTCAGTGACTAACCGGAAAAATTTAAAAATTAGAGAACATTCTTAGAAAATAGTAGTTAATACTATATAGTAGCTGCTAAGGATAAGATGCAAAATAAAAATGATTTTATTTATATAATCATTACTATTAGCATTCAATGATTTATTGGTCCATATATTGGGTATTGATTTGTTTACGGAGACTTTGATATAATTGTGGCATTGAACAGAGAAAAATATGTTTTGTAAGCATTTAAATGGGAAATATCAGGTTATACTATCTTCAATGATCGTTTTTTTTATTGTTAGAAAAAGCAGTTTTTCGCCGGTAAGATAAGGAGATAAAATGGACACCACGTTCAGTGCTGATGAGATCTTCGATAAGGCAGAAGAAATCGAACGCCAAGACGCTCGGTTCTACAGGGAGGCGGCACAAAAGGCCTCGACCCGAAAGGTCAGGCAAGTCAGACAATTGCTACTTGATTTAGCCACTATGGAGGATGGACATCTGAAGATATTTGAGAATATGAGGAAGGAGTTCAATAATAAAGAAAATGATCCCCCGATCCTCGAGCCTGAAAGTATTTTCTACTCTTACTCGCAAATAGTGACTGAAAGTCCCAAGAGCGAAGGAGCTGAGAATTCACTAGAGCGACTAACCGATAATAAGACGGCAGAAGAGGTTATGCTCACAGCTATTGAGAGAGAGAACAGGTCGATTTTATTCTATGTGGGCTTACAGAATCTGTTCCATACACAGGCCGATAAGGATAGACTGGAAGCTATCATCCGGGAAGAGATTAGCCATGTTGTAAGTTTGAATCTTTGCCTGACAACATTAATATAGCGTTTATACCATTAAAGATAATCCATGGCGAATATATGGATTAAGTCTATTAAAATAAGTTAGCTTCCACAATATGTTAATACTATAACGATTCCTGTCATATAATTAGGTGCTAACGTTGTTTACAAGTTTCTTAGAAAAATCTGGTTTTTTAGCTCAGTATTAGAGTTTGTATTATTTGAGCTACAAAATCTTCAGTTTGAAATCTCGATTTTTGCAGCCAAACACAGTACTCTGAAACACCTGTACACGGCGTTAGGTTCTACAAGAATATAGACAAACGACTTTTACCCTCTTGGCTCACTCAACTTTGATTCCTTTTCGTTGAATTACCGCAACTCTTTAAAGATTATTCGCTGATTGGTGTCTGCCGGGCTTGAATCAAATGAATCACATGCTTAAGATCATCTGTACACTGGAACAGAGTAAGGTCATCCATCTTAATGGTCTTCTCAGGCACAAGGGTCTGCCTTAGAAAGTCGTGCATCTGATCCCAGTAGGATCGCCCCATTAAGATAATCGGAAATTCCAGGATTTTATCGGTTTGCATGAGTACTGCGGTTTCAAACACTTCATCAAGGGTACCGAATCCGCCGAGAATCATAGATAAACTCTGCCTGACCACTGATCTCGAACGTTACTTCAAACTCTATGACCTGATCGTTTTTGTCCTTTAAAAACTTCCATATCGATCCGATATCCACCCTTAATTTTTGATCAATGTCTTTTTTCCCGTTTTCCACAACACATGCCACTATTTTCTTGCTGTCAATATCAAATCAGATATACTTATTTATAAGAGCCTCCTGTAAAAAAAGGTTATTGCGGCCCTCTTCCTGCGGGAACACATAAAACGAAATACTTGGGGCGTTACGCACGACCCGGCATATTATAACCTCTTGCGGGAGGCTCCGGTTACATACTTCATGTTGGAAAAAAGATCTGTTCATAGAGTAGTGAGGCGTCTCCCGACGGGAAGGGAAGTAAAATGGACATATTGATGGGTTTCGACGGCAAGACAAGGGACCAGTTGTTCGAATCCCTAAGCTCAACTGAAGACGGCCTGACGTCTGATGAGGCGGCAAGGAGAAGGAAGAAGCACGGCCCCAACCAACTCGTGTTCCACCGAAAGAGGTCTCCGCTCATCATGCTGCTTGAGGAATTCAAGAGCATGTTCCCCATGCTTCTGCTGGTTTCTGCAATACTGTGTTTCTTCGCCAACACACTTAGCCCTGGCGAGGGATACAACTTTATCGGCCTAGCCCTTCTGGGGGTCGTCGTTCTCAATGCCGGCGTATCCTTCGTGCAGCGGTACAAAGTCGAGCAACTGATGCAGTCGTTCCAGGACTACATCCCCAAGCAAGTCGCGCTCATGCGGGACGGAGAGCGCAAGGTCCTCGATGCGAAGGGGATCGTCCCGGGAGACATACTCCTCGTTCAGGAGGGCGACAGGATATCAGCGGATGGGATCATTCTCTCGTCCGCCGAGCTGATGGTGGATGAGAGCATACTCACTGGAGAATCTGAGCCCTTGGAGAAGGTCGAGTTCGGGACCGAGGGGCAGCAATCCTGCGAGGCATACTCCGGCTCTACGGTAATGAAAGGCACCGCAACCATCCTGGTCGTCAGAACGGCGAAAAAGACGAAGATGGGCTCGATTTCCGACCTGTCACAGACCATTGAGCGCGACCTGACCCCGATGCAGAAGGAGCTCAAGATCTTCGTGCGGAAGATCACATACCTGGCGGTCGCCCTGGGTTTGGTGTTCTTCCTGGTAGGCTTCCTGATCGGCAACACATTCTGGACCAACCTTATATTCGCCATTGGCATCATCGTGGCCAACGTGCCGGAGGGGCTCCTCCCCACCGTCACGCTAGCTTTGACCCAGGCTTCTGCGAGAATGGGCAAGCGGCATGCTGTAGTGAAGAACATACTGTCGGTGGAGACTCTGGGGTCCACCACGGTCATCTGCTCTGACAAGACAGGAACCCTCACGCAAAACAAGCTCCACGTGGCCGGTGCCTACCTTGACTTCACGGAGCATTCGTCTGACAAGACTGAAGAATTGAAGAAGCGAGTGGTTGCGAAGCCCCTAAGCGAGATCATGGCCTTGTGCAATGACGTAGTCAGCGCGACGAACGGAGCTGGCACACAATCATTCAAGGGCGATCCTACCGAGGTAGCGCTGGCCGAGTTTGCAATGCAGATGTTGGGCTATGACAGCATTCGTTCCGGCTTCGAGGCCGTGGGGGGGCAGCCGTTCTCCTCTGAGACCAAGTACATGTATTCCACCTACAAAACGGCCGATGGCAAATACTACCTGACGGCAAGCCGCCCTTTCTTTTGTTGTCTTCTTCCTCATCCTGGCGGGAGGCGCGTGGGCCTGGGGGGAGAGACTGTCGGTTTCGAACACGCTCTATCGGCAAGCTGCGGCCGGGTTCCTAGCCACTATTATATTCAGCCAAATAGGAAACGTGATGGCATGCAGGACCAACCGGCAGAGCGTTGCCCGGCACGTGTTCAAGTACAACTCATGGATTACCGCCGGTGTGGTCGTGGAACTGGCGTTCATTTTCGGGATACTCTATCTGCCTGTGGCTGTGATCCATCACTTTTTCACCACGGCGCCGCCGCCTCTGGGGATATGGCCTGTGATCGTACTGGCACCTTTTGTGATATTCGGGATAGAGGAAATCAGGAAGTTTCTTGTCAGGAGGGGGGTCAACATACTCTCTGCTTGAGGAGTAAGTTTCTTCTTGGTGACCTTTCCAGCTAATGCGGCAATGAATAAGAAAAAAGGAAAGCCAGCACCAACCAAAAGCCACCACTGCCCTAACAATGGTGGCTTCTGTGTTAGCTCAGGTCGGCGGACCATACCACTAACCGGAACGCGGCTTAATGCTTTTAAGCAAACCGAATATGAATGGATATCTTTGTTTGGGGGAGCAAATCCGTTAACTGGGGCTTCATCTGCGTTGCTTGCAACGACGGTGATTATCAGCAGCACAATAGAATCATCACTTGGACAAGATTAAGAGCTATAGGATTTACCGGCACACCTCAAATCCGGCAATTAGATAAGTGATTTGATCCGGTCATCCAACGCTTTCTGGTCGGTAGCAAATGCACAGAAGGCGCTGAGATTCATCAAAGCATCCAGACCAACCTGGCCACGAGTGAGTCTGACTTTCCAATTTTGGAAAACCGGAATTTTACCGTCCTTGGTAGCAGTACTTATATCACTATTGGAGAAGTCCGGTAAAAAGTCAGGAAAGCCGGCTTTGGCAAAATGCTTCCGGACAGCTTCTGGCGTAAGAGTTTCGATATCCTTTTCAAGCAACCGGTCAACAGCTTTCTTAAACGGCTCAGAAACATCCCACAGCGTTTGGGCCTTGAAGTCCTCGAGCGTTATTCCTTCTGCAAGTGAGACTGTTGGATCCTGTTCTATTTGCCGGGAGGGTTCATCGACAGGGCGGCTTTCATACTGAGCGGCCACCTTGGGTGGCATAGTGTATACATCAACACCTCCAAGAACGGGGACTTGTGCTCCTTCTCTCATGCTTGCGGCTATGAGCAGGCTGTGAATCCTTTCGGCTTCTCGAAGTTTCAACAATTCTCTCTGGGTAGCGAGGGTTGCTTTCTCGCCGATGTTTTTTCCATCCCCAAGACTATTGTCAGCGACAAACGCGTTCATTCTGCCTAAGAATACATTGACGAAAGCGGGTTTAGCGAGCAAAGCTGCAAGGTAGTTCTGTCTGGCAGAGAAACCCAACGTGAAGTTTACAGGCACGCCAAGCTGGCCTAGCCTGCGGGTCGCCAAAAAGCCGGCTGGTGTTAAGGGGACTTTTACATAAAACCTTTCGGGACAAATGTCAAAGTACCGCTTTCCGTATGCAATGGTCCTACCGACATCATGGGCCATATCGGTATGGAGCTCGACGCTGACACAGGCATCGAATGTTTCGACAAGCTTCAGGGCGTGATGAGCATTTAGCACAAAAGCTATCTCCAGAATCAGCTCTTTTTCATCGATGTCCGGAGCGGCTTTGCGAATGACGTCGGCCGCCTCATAAACTAAACCGTCATAGATGCCCTTTTGGATTTCCTTGTTGAGCAGTGTATTATTGGTGGTCAGTGCTTCGAACTCCGAGCACCACAGCTTCTTCGCTTCGGCGATGTCCCCAGTGTCAAGCCATAATCGTGTTCCAAGATCGCGCACTTTTTGCCAAACGGGTTTCTGCTTAAGTTCCACTTCAGGCCTTCCGAATTCATGAGAGAAACTCTTGCGCGATATATCGTGTGTGACGGCAGCTACTGCTTCTGTATCAATCATTTTGTTTCTCCCATCTTGGAAGGGCCTTTGGACGGTTGTAATTCTTGCTTCCATTTCCATTCGCGAATCTCCGGCATATCCTGCCCGTATTTCGCTATGTAGTTCTGGTGGTCAATCAGTCTATCGCGGACATATTGTTTGGTATAGGCAGCCATATATCCAAGTTTTGGAACTCTGTCGATTACGTCCATCACCAGATCAAAACGATCCAAATCATTGAGTACAAGCATGTCGAATGGGGTAGTGGTCGTTCCTTCCTCTTTATAACCTCTGACATGCATATTCTTGTGATTGGTCCTGTGGTAAGTAAGCCGGTGTATAAGCCAGGGATAACCGTGATATGCGAAGATAATTGGTTTGTCCGTGGTGAAGAGCGTGTCAAATTCTTTGTCCGATAGACCATGAGGATGCTCTTCTTTGGGCTGCAGTGTCATTAAATCGACCACATTGATTACACGCACCTTAAGGTCTGGGGCATGTTCTCTTAGTAATTCTACAGCTGCCAGCGTCTCCAAGGTCGGCACATCTCCCGCACAAGCCATTACCACGTCCGGCTCACTGCCCTTGTCATTGCTTGCCCATTCCCAGATACCGATTCCGGATGTGCAATGCTTTACAGCCGAATCCATATTGAGCCACTGCGGCTGCGGCTGCTTGCCTGCTACAATGACGTTAACATAATCGCGGCTTCGCAGGCAATGGTTAACTACGGACAAAAGAGTGTTTGCATCAGGCGGGAAATACACGCGAACCACATCGGCCTTCTTGTTCACAACGTGATCGATGAACCCGGGGTCCTGGTGGCTGAATCCGTTATGGTCCTGCCGCCAGACATGCGAGGTCAGCAGGTAATTTAATGAAGAAATCGGACGCCGCCACGGGATTTCCTTGCGTGTGACTTTCAACCACTTTGCGTGTTGATTGAACATCGAATCTATGATATGAATGAAGGCCTCATAGCAGGAGAAGAATCCGTGCCGGCCAGTGAGCAGATATCCCTCCAGCCATCCCTGGCATGTATGCTCACTGAGAATCTCCATAACCATTCCATCCGGAGAGAGGTTGTCATCTTCGGGCAGGATTTCGGCCATCCATGTTCGACCGGTCGATTCGAATAAAGCGCCCAGACGATTCGATGCCGTCTCATCGGGGCCGAACACCCGGAAATTCCGCCGCTTCTTGTTCAAATTCATCACGTCGCGTAGGAAACTACCCAGCACCCTTGTTGACTCGGCCATGATAGCGCCCGGCCTGGGCACATCCACAGCGTAATCCTCGAAGTCAGGCATTCTAAGGTCTTTAAGAAGCAGACCGCCGTTGGTGTGAGGATTAGCGCCCATGCGCTTTTCGCCGGAAGGGCTCAAAGCCGCCAGTTCCGGAATAAGCGTGCCGTTCTCGTCGAACAACTCTTCCGGTTTATAGCTCTTCATCCAACTCTCAAGCAGTTTAATATTTTCCGGTTTTTTCATCATATCCGACAGCGGGACTTGGTGTGAGCGCCATGAGCCTTCGGCTTTCAGGCCGTTAACCTCTTTAGGACCGGTCCAGCCTTTGGGGGTTTTCAGGATAATCATCGGCCATCTGGGACGCGTTGCTTTGCCCTGTTGATGTGCCTCTTTCTGGATTTTCTTTATCTGGTTCAGTATTGTATCAAGTGTTTTGGCCATAAGCTGGTGCATGGCCTCCGGTTCGGAACCTTCCACAAAATAAGGTTTGTAGCCGTAGCCGCTAAAAAGCTCCTCAAGCTCTTCGTCAGGTATACGGGCCAAGACTGCAGGATTGGCGATTTTGTAGCCGTTCAAATGAAGGATAGGCAATACCGCGCCGTCACTGACAGGATTAAGAAACTTGTTCGAATGCCACGCTGTCGCGAGCGGCCCGGTTTCGGCCTCACCATCCCCCACCACACAGGCGACGAGCAGGTCGGGATTGTCAAAGGCCGCACCGAAAGCGTGCGAAATTGCATATCCAAGCTCGCCCCCCTCGTGGATTGAACCCGGTGTCTCCGGGGCCACATGACTCGGTATGCCCCCGGGGAACGAGAATTGCTTGAACAACTTTTTCATTCCGGAGGCATCCTGTGAGATGTTTGGATACAACTCGCTATAGGTCCCCTCGAGGTAGGTGTTGGCCACCATTGCCGGTCCGCCGTGGCCTGGTCCGCATACGTAAATTACATTAAGGTTCTGGGCCTTTATCACGCGATTTAGATGAGCGTATATGAAGTTTAGACCCGGCGTTGTCCCCCAGTGTCCCAGCAGCCGAGGCTTGATATGTCCTAATTTCAGAGGCTCTTCCAAAAGCGGGTTGTCATACAGATAAATCTGCCCCACCGAAAGATAGTTTGCCGCCCGCCAGTATGCATTCATAAGTCTCAACTCTTCTTTGGAAAGGGGCCCTGATTTGGTGACAGGTTTGAGGTCGGCTGAATCTGTCTTGCCCATGATATCCTCCCTTGCTTTCCATGCCGGGTGAAGTCTATTATTTAAGAACTTTCCGCGGCGTTCAATTGAGTTTTTAGCTTAGACTAATCCAACGATAAAAACTACACAAAATTGTAAGACGAACCATTAGTACAAACAAGAAAAATTGCTATATTTCCCGGCCATACCCAGTTTGTTAGCTTTTGCTGCGGGTTAGGATTCTGTAAGTTTCACGTGCGATGACCAGCTCTTCGTTGGTGCGAATCGTCATTGCATAAACTTTGGAGTTTGGCGTTGAAAAGACCGCTGCATTTTCCTTGTTTTTGACTTCATCAATTTCGAGGCCAAGATATCCAAAATTTTCCAGAATTCCCGCCCTCAGGTCGGGGCTGTTTTCACCGATTCCGGCCGTAAATACAATGGCGTCCACACCATTGAGGGCCGCAACATAGGCCCCGATGTATTTCTGGATTCTGTACACAAATATTTCTATGGCCGTTTTCGCTTTCTCGTCGCCATTGTCGGCTGACTCCAGGACATCTCGCATATCGCTTTCGCCGCAGAGGCCAAGCAGGCCGCTTTTTTTGTTAAGAAGCAAACCGACTTCCTCGAAACTCAACCCGAGGTCTTTCGTGAGGTACAGTACAACAGCCGGGTCAATATCGCCGGTGCGTGTCGCCATCATTACACCTTCCAGAGGGGTCAGACCCATTGAGGTATCAACGCTTTTTGCCCCGTCGAAAGCCGTTATCGAGCAACCGTTGCCAAGGTGGCATGTTATTACTCTTAGAATTTCCGGAGGTTTTCCTATTATTCGAGCGGCTTCGTTGTGAACATAACCATGGCTGATACCCTGAAAGCCGTATCTGCGAATCCCGTGCTTTTCGTAAAATTCCAACGGCAGTCCATATAAAAACGCCTTTGCCGGGACGGTCTGATGCAAAGCCGTATCGAACACCGCCACGTTCGGAACATCCGGCAACAGCTCTTCGCAGAGCGCTATACCTGCGGTGTTTGCAGGATTATGTAAGGGGGCGAATCTTGAATTATCCATTATCGATTTGGCAACATCTTCATTAACCAGAGTGGAGTCTAAGAACTTGCTACCGCCGTGTACTACGCGATGGCCAACAGCATCTATGTCAGCTCCGGATGTTAGTGATGCATGCGCATCATCCCGTAAAATCTCGAATATCGCCTTTAGAGCCGTTCTATGGTCGGCTAAAGGCCTGATAATTTTCTCATCCCGCCGGTCATGTTTCTGATGGCGAAGAAAGGCATCGTCCAAACCGATACGTTCCGCAGAACCGCCGGTCAATAGTAAATAGTCCCGGCTTTGATCAAACAACTTGTACTTTATCGTACTCGAACCGGAATTAAGAACCAATATTATCATTGTTATAGTCGTGAAAAGTAGTTTCTTTTTTCCTTAAGAATTTGAACCGGTATCATTGGTTCTTATTCGCTTTAATGCCTGCTGTAACGAGCGATATCCGATATTCTCTCCATATTTGCCCTCCCATCCGGCCCTTGCAACAAGGTCTCGCACCGGCCCTTTCATGCAACAAAAGGCAAACCGAACCCCTCTTTCACTGTAGGCTTTGATGATATTTTCCAAAGTGCTAATAGCTACGGCATCAACATCGTTAATACCCGAGAAATCAAAGAGCACCCATTTGAGCTTCGAATTGCGTTCAATCCACTGCCTGAGCCGGTCCTCGACAAATCTCATATTAGCAAAATACAGTGAAGCATCGACCCGAAATATTAGAATATCAGGATATGTCCGTGCCTCAGGGTATCGCTCGATATTGCGAAACACATCTTCGCTTTCAAGATACCCAAGCTGGGCCATATAAGGATGAGCACTTCGCTTGATAAACAGTCCTAGTGAAAAAACCGCTCCAACCAAGATTCCCCAATCAACGCCCAGCCCAAGCGTGCATACAAAGGTCAGCACCAGCGTCAAGGCATCAGCAGGTTTTATCCTGAACAGGCGAATCGGCTCTTTGATATCAATCAGCCCGACAACTGCGACAATGATAATAGCGGCCAGGATTGTATTTGGCAGATAATAGAACAGCGGTGTTAGAACAAGCAGAGTCAGCATAACAACCACTGCGGTAATGATGGATGCCAATCCGGTTTTGGCACCGGCCTGGTAATTAACAGCCGTGCGGGAAAAACCGCCGGTTACAACATAGCCTGAGAACAACGAGCTGATAATGTTGGCCAAACCCAGACCTCGCAGCTCCGAATTGGCATCGACTTCATATTTTTCCTTTGCTGCAATGTATCGGGCCACTGAAATCGACTCCATATATCCGACAAAAACAATCGCCAGTGCCGCCGGGATAAGTTTGAGCCACTGGGCCGGGTCAAAATGAGGCAAAGAAAAACCAGGCAGACCTCCGGGTACTTTTCCGACCGTTTTGACCCCGGCATTCGGCAGCTTAAACATATACACAATTAACGTCCCTGCAACGACGAACATTAAAGCACCGGGGAACCTGGGATACTTTTTCTTGATAATTGCCAAACCGATGATAGCACAGGCCCCAATCGCCAGTGTCGCAGGATTTGTCTGCTGTAGATGTTTTAGAACAATCAAAATCAGTCGAAACGCCGAATCCTCATTAGGTAACTGAATCCCGAGAAAATGTTTCATCTGACTGAGGCAAATGACGATTGCCGCTGCAGAGGTAAAACCACTGAGCACCGCATGCGAGAAAAAATTAGCCACAAATCCCAGTCTGAGCAGTCCCGCGGCCATTTGCAGAACACCGACCATGATCGTCAATGTCACCACCAGGGAAACATACTCCGGTGAGCCGACCTGGGCTTCTTTGGAGCAGGCGGCGAAGACCAGCAGGGAAACCATCGCTACCGGCCCGACGGCCAAATGTCGCGAGGAGCCCAGTAACACATAGGCAATTATTGGAAGCGTTGAAG
>Ga0209427_10009418_pt1 | contig 10895 bp, 25 predicted proteins | sample DeeMarSWOR136_30_FD_187465 | JGI IMG/M metagenome (GOLD analysis project Ga0209427, IMG submission 187465) | Marine sediment microbial communities from White Oak River estuary, North Carolina - WOR-1-36_30 (SPAdes) (version 2) | ecosystem: Environmental > Aquatic > Marine > Intertidal zone >... | reverse complement strand
AATAATTGGGAGGGGGATAAAGAGCAATACATAAATATAAAATACGAGCCTCCGTTATAAAAAAATGAGAAGATACAATCGTTATCGGCGACCGAGAATTAAGCCACGCAAAAGTTGCTGGCGGGAAGGCTGCGACAAGGGCTGGATCATAGAAAAGCGGGAGAACGGCCAGCTTAAAGCGCGACGCTGCGAATGTTTGCTGGCGGATATGAAAATGGAAAGAGACATGAAAAATAAAAAAAACGAAGATAAAAACCGGGGGGTTTTATGAAAGATTCCGTGAAGAAAAAGCTGATGCTTTACGCGCCCAGGATCCCGGTAATCCTTTCAGATCCGCGGCAGAATCCGAACAATACGGAGGCGTACCGCTTCGAGCTCGACAGGATCATGCCACTTTCGGAGGACGCGGCTGCGATCATCTGCCGGAACATGGACACCGGGAAGAAGGTCGCGGTCTTCGCATGGTGGACCGGCGCCCGCTGGTGGCGGCTGGTGCCGACCGACTCGCACGTCCTGGGCATGCTGAGCTTCCCGGGAATCAAGGGCCTGGTGGAGGCGGAGAATTTCGATATAATAACCTCAAGGCTGGGAACGGACCCGACGGATCCATTTCCGGAAGAGGAAATATAAAGAGGAAAGAACATGACAGATCCAAGAGCAGGAAAAACATATCAAATACCATGGCCCGAATGGGTCCAATTTTGCGACGAGCAGGATATCGATCCGATTGAGAATTGCGAGCTGGGCTTCGACCTAGGCGGCGGCGACAGCTACACTGTGGCCTGTTATGATCCTCCGGAAGAAATATCGCATCTGCAGGACGTACAGCACAGGGAGGACGTGTTTAGCTTGCGGAGATGGCGGGATGGGGAGAAATAGCTTAATGCTCATTAACTATATCTACAAATGGAAAAACAACTCAAAGCGACAATCTCTATACGGAAAGCATTGTCGAGTATTGGCAAGGGGCAAGATGAATAGTGCATTAGTCGAGTTTGAGAATGGGGATCGGGAGGTTATCAGCAGAAATGCTTTGAGAAGATTGTCAACAGGAGGAGAAAATGCCAACCCTTGAAGATAATTATAATAATCCAAAGCATCGAAATCCAGAGAGAGAAGAGAGAACAAAAGCACATATTCAAATAAAAGGAAACGAACAAGCAGTTAAAAAGATGTTGGAAGCAATAGAGAAGATTGAAGATTTGGGAGTTGAGGTTCGGCTGACTATTGAGAAAAGTCGTTGAGCTAAATAAGCCAATGATAATTTTACCTATACTTATTCACAAGTATTCGTATCAACGAAATAACTTATCAATAATGATAAGGAGGAGAAATGAAAGATAAGCTCAGCCGAGAGGAAGAATTAAGCTATTATTTGGATGATGTTTTTAAATGGTATTTGGATACTTATGTCTCAACACCAAGTACAAAAAGAGAGCTTAAAAAAGCCTTAAGAGAACTCAAATGCCTGCTCACCCCTGTTTCTGAAGAGAAGCTGAAAAAATTTATAGATGAATGGATGTATAACATTGAGTGGAAAGATAAAGATGAGTTGAAGCACGATTATATACCTAGAATGCTTAACGCCTATGACAATCTTCGTGAGGGAAAGGAGGGGTGATGATAAAAACGATTGAACAATTTGAGGATAGAGTAGAATACCGAGTTAATTGTGATAAATGTTCATTTTATCAAGATTTCGAGGCGTTCAATTTCAATGACCTTAGAACACAAATGATAAAAAGCGGTTGGGTAGTAAAAAGAAACGAATTGGATATATGGGAAGATATTTGTTTTGAATGTAAGGAGTCCGAAAATGAGTAAGAAAAAGATGCTTAAAGTTTTGAGTGCCATGCGAAAGGCGGCATTAGATAAGATGGTCGAGAGTGGACGCATTGAGGGATTTTCCTCAGTGACCTCAGTAGACGTGATAGATGTAGCCGAACGACTTCGTAGTTTTATTTTACTTGCCTTTAAGGAGTCCGAGAATGAAGGATAAACTCAGCCAAGAGGATGTTTTAAAATGGATAGATAAGAGAATAAAAAGTCTTTCAACGAGCTTGGAAACGAGTAAAAATTTTGGATGGTATGATAAAGTTGCTGCAATAGAACAAGTATTGTCTTTTTGGAAAAGAATCAAATCCCTACTCACCCCTGTTCCTGAAGAGAAGCTCTTTGAATTAATTGATGTTTATGAACTATTATTGCGAGGAAGCATAGAATCGCCAGCACAAAGACGAATGCACTTAAGGAAACTACTCAAAGCCTACGACAATCTTTGTGAGGGGAAGGAGGGGTGATGAGAAAACAATGTCCTAAATGTAGGTGGTTTTTAATATTGCCTGAAAAAATACTTGGAATGTGTATAGCATTGGGAAAACCAAATAGCAAAGCCAAGAGATGCTTAAGATTCAGTGAAAAAAAGGAGTCCGAAAATGACAATTCAAAATGATGCTAAAAAGAGCAACGAAGAGAAATATGTGGAGGAGAAGGCTGAAAGATTTATGATTAGATGTCCTGGCTTTCCTCCTACTCAATTAGACCGACTTAAAGACTTCATCCGCACTATCATTAACGACTGCAAGGTGAAGGTGAATATGCAATATTTGCATGACAATATTCTATGCCCCCATTGTCAACGATATGAGACAAAAACACTTCATTGTGATTATTGCGGAGAAGAAATTGTGGAGGTGGAGGAATGAGCCTGCGCGAGAGCAAAGGAAACATGTATCCCTGGACGACGCACACCTGGAATCCGATCTCGGGGCTCTGCCGGCACGCCTGCCTTTACTGCTACATGCGGCGCTACCCGCTCCGGCCCGTGCGGCTGAAGGCGGAGGATCTTCGCGAGGACCTGGGCTCCGGCCGGGTTATCTTCGTGGGCTCCGGGACGGACATGTTCGCGTTCAATATACCGAATGCCTGGATAAAAGCCGTCCTCCTGCACTGCCGGTTTTATCCCGGGAACCAGTATCTGTTCCAGAGCAAGAATCCCTGGAAATTCACTTTTTTCAACGGGCTTTACCCGGCAAACACGATCTTCGGGACGACGCTGGAATCGGACATCGGCTATCAGGACCTGTCCCAGGCGCCGCTGCCGGCGGCCAGGGTCGAGGCCATGGGATCCCTCAAGTGGCTCCGGCGAATGGTCAGCATTGAACCCGTGTTGCGGTTCAATCCGAAGAAATTCATAAACATGATAAAGGCGATAAAGCCGGAATTCGTGAGCATAGGCGCGGACAGTCAGGGCCATAAGCTGCCGGAGCCGACGCCCCGGGAGCTGGAGGCGCTGATCGGCGCACTGCGGGGATTCACGGAAATAAAATTGAAGAAAAACCTGGGCCGCATCCTCGGCCGGGAAATAAAAGACAGGGGGTGAACAAATGATAACCGTAATTTTGGAAGACAAAAAGGGCTTTAAAAAATCTTTTGATATTCCCAAATTCAGGCCATATATCGACATTCCGCTTCGCCCAGATTCAATAAGACCGGCATTTATCGGGGTGAACAGATTGAGCGCGGGGAGACTTCGATTTCGTTTTCACGAATGGCTGAAAAAGGGCGAAGTGGCTTTGTACAGGGAGAAATAAAAGACAGGGGGTGAAATATGGGAAAAAAAGGATTTATTTTAAGGGATCAGCATATTAAATTGCTATCCAATATGAACGTGAGTTGGTGGGATGCCGAATTCGGAGCGCCTTGCATCGATCCGAAGCGACCTTATGGAAACTCGGCCGTTTTGAAAGACATGGTCGAAATCCTTGATATTGGAGGAAAGAGCTGTCCCCATTGCGGAGAGCTTTTGGAGGAGCGCGATGAGGAGCGACTTCTTAATCTTCATAAGGAAATGGAGATTGCCCTGCAAATAGTATTGTCTACGAAATCATTTAAACCGGGGACATATATAGCAGATGAATACAACAGGAATTGGAAGCTAAAGGATTAAACATGAAAGCCGTCGAGAATGCCATTTATTGCCAGGCTTGCGTCGGCAAGATCCTATGGGGCGCCCCTTTGGATCTAGCGCTCCAATTCCCGGCTGATAAGGGCGAAAGTGCGTGTCACGGGATGCCGGTTTACCAGCTCCCAATTGCAGGTTTTATAAACGAGATAGAATTCGGCACGGAAGAAGAGGCGGAAAAAATAATAAACGGCTGGTATTGTTTAAAATGCAATAAAATTTGTGAAGTCATAGGAAAAAAAGGGACCTGCCGGGGCTGCGGGAAAACCGTTGAGCTTCGGAAGGCCAGCAAAATCGTGAAAAGGAAGGTGCGAACATGATCGAAGAACAAAAAGACATTTACTTGAAATTCATAATCCGCGGCCAGGCCGTGAGCAAGAAGCGGAACTGGACCATCGGCCGGAGCCTCAGGTCGGGGAGGCCCAGGATAATAAAGAAGCAGGTTTACCGGGACTGGGAGGACAGCGCGATCGCGCAGCTCTGGCTCCAGAAGGCCCAGCTCGACATGCGGGAGCCGATTGACGAATTCGTCTGGGTGACTTTTTTGATTTATTTAAAAACCGACCGAACGCAGTATGACATGCTGAACATGATGGAAGGCCCAGCGGACGTCCTGCAGAGCGCGGGGATCCTCAAGAACGACAATCTGATACGCAACGTCGACGGATCCGGGATAGAATACAACGTCCCGGACGGGCAGGAACGGGTCGAGATGATCATCCGGCCTTTCGAGCTGCCGAAGATCCGGAAAGTCGAGGTCAGGAGCATAAAACCGGAGCATCTGAAATCGGCGGAAACGAGCGAAGACAAGGGCGGCTATTTGCCAGATGCCCGGACATTGGAAAAAATGACGAAGGACCTGGCGGCTAGTCTTATCAAGGATCCGAAAGAATATAAACCTCATTGGTTTCGAGATTAAGGAGGCGAAAATGATTAGACGACTGCCCGGATGGGCGAATGCTTTGGCACTCTGGCCAGTTTACTGCGTGGCCGGGGGAGTCTTTTATTATCTACTTAAATGGTGCTTCGGCCATGTGACTTATCGGGGCCTTATCATCATGCTGGCACTTTTCCAGTGCTGCCTGTATATAGCCAAATGGAGGTATTTCAATGGCGAGCTCAAATTCAAATAAGAAACAATTCTGGCTCGGCTTCCTCGCCGGCGCCCTAGTGGCATTTCTTTACGCATGGCTCTCGATCTGGGCGACCTATGTCGAGCTCGAGCGGGGATCCCGGGCCAGGGAGGCGGAACTCCGGCAGATCAAGCGGATCATATATTTTAGCAAAGACATTTTTATCCAGCGAAAAGATTCATTCGAATGGAATCTCCAGATGGTGTTGCCCACGCCTGAATGGGCGCAAACGGAGGAAGATAATCAATGAATAAAACGGCGATGAATAAAAAGGGCCTGCCCTCCACTTCTCATTCAGACTCCTCTGCTTCTTTCCCCTTCCCGGTTTATGGGCTCCTTCCGGGCATCGCCGGCTTAAAGGAGGAGATTTATGGATAAAAGATATCACGAATTGGCCAAGAAACAGGCCGCGAATAAAGAGATTGAAAGCTGCACGATATACGGGCAGCCTGCATTAGGCTATACGAAACGCGAGATTGTGGCCATGCTTATTTTAATGATGAAGGAGCGGGAAGAGGACATTGAATTTCATTCGAGAAGTTTGCAGTTGATGGTTGATTTAGGAAAGGCGAGAAGAAGACAATGAAAGCAATCTCGCTTAAACAGCCCTGGGCAAGTTTTGTGGCCATAGGCAAAAAGACTATCGAGATCCGAACGTGGACTACCCGCTACCGCGGGGAACTTCTGATCGTTTCCTCGAAGACTGCCGACAAGAATTATCCCGGCCATAATCTTCTGGAGGTCATTTTTAAAATTCCTTACGGACAGGCCCTGGCCATTGCAAAATTGACCGACTGCCGACCGATGAAAAAAGAGGATGAAAAAGCGGCCATGATCTCTTGGCATCCGAAACGCTACGCCTGGATCCTCGAAGACATTAGGGAGATTGAACCATTCCCGGTCAAGGGCCAGCTCGGGCTTTATGAAGTCCAATATAAGGAGATATAAATGGCAAAAATAAACTTTGAAGATGCAGTAAAAAAGGGTGCCGGAATTCAAAGCATATCCCTCGCTTTTCCAAGCTCAGAAGCGGTAAATATAGTGCTGACTGAATTAATGCAGGCGAATATTGTGGAATTGAATATCGACAATCATTTCACGACTATTACGGATGAAACTGGCCGTTTAGTCGAACAGATAGTTGAAGGGCAGGAAATAAGTTTTAAGTTAAAAAAATCCCTATAAAAAGGAGGTGGTAATACAGCAGGATGAAGGCATATTTTTCACTCGTTCTCAACCCGTCGAGCTAAAGGAGAAATGATTTATCAAGGAAGCGCCGCGGGCGATGGGGCGGCGGGAAGCTGAAAAAGCCCTCTGGTGGGGGAGGCAAATTTAAAAAAGGAGCTGAATATGAATAAATATGAAGAAATCGAATTGGGACGGATAAGTCCTAATCCCAAGAATCCGAGGAGAATCAAGGATGGCCCGAGGATGAAGGAGCTTGTTCAATCGGTCCAGGAGAAGGGTGTCATCGAGCCCATAGTGGTCCGGCCGACGGGGGTCGGGGTTTACGAGATCGTCGCCGGCGAGCGGAGATTCAACGCCGCATTCAAGGCGGGGCTCGAAAGGATCCCGGCGATTGTCCGGGCCCTTGCGGACGACGAGGCTTATGAATTCATGATCATCGAGAACCTGCAGCGCGAGGACTTGACCGATTATGAGGAAGCCGCAAGCTTCAAGGCGTTCATCGAAGGCAAGGGCGGGCATCGGGACGCGGCGATCATCGAGCTCGCAGCGAAGATCGGGATAAATGACCGGTATATTCGGAGCCGCGTCGACGTCCTGGGGCTCCCGGCATATATTCTCAAGGCCTGGAGGGACGGCAAGCTTCATTACGGCCACCTGGAGCAATTTCTTAGGATTCAGGACGGCCCGAAGGACAAAACAAGGAAATTTTTCAATTGGGTGATGGACGGCCGGGAACGGGGCAAAAGCGAGCCGGTCTACAGGCTGCGGAATTACATCGACAATGAAACTCCGGAGCTCAAGCATGCGCTATTCAGCAGGAAAGAAGCCGGCTGTGAATCATGCCACAGCAACTCGAAAATCCAATCAGAACTCTGGCCGCTCGAAGACGAGCTGCCCGGGCTCCGCTGCCTCAAACCGGCATGCTTCATCAAAAATCAAAAAAAGGCCCTGAAAACGAATTGGGAAAAGACCGAATTCTGCAAAAATTATAAGACGACCGGATTCCGGTTCCACGAGGAAACGAACTGGAATGATTATAGTAAATTCTATGATTATATCGGCGCTTTCAAGCCTGAAAAGGAGTGCATGACCTGCGAGAAGTTTCTCACCATCCTGACCTACTTCGGAAAAGTTGACGAGAAAAGAGTCTGTTTCAACAAAAAATGCTATGAATCGAAAAAGAGAAGCCGGGAAGCAAAGGGGCGCGTGAAAAAGACCGGCGAATTCCGCGTGCCCTGGCACGGGGAGTTTTTCCGGGAAGAATTTCTGGCCGGCGTCATGCCCGGGAAGTTTGAGGAGCATCCCCCGCTCGAAGATGAGGATTCGATCCGCCTCACGCTTTTCGGTTTCGCGAGCAGCTCGCATCATTTCAAGTCGCTCATGTCGGACAAGCTGAAAGAGGAGGGGAAGCTTAAAGATAGATTCAGCCTTTTTTACAAAGAGGGCAACGCGCGCCTCTGGGCCCTGATTGAGGAAATGCCTATGGCCGACGTCAAGGCGTTTCTCGTGGAATTCGCAAAGGACGTGATTATGAACAGAGAAGAAGTGAGCGCGGGGGCGCGGCTCGAGATCTCGCGCTTCCTGGGAATCGACCTCATGAAGGAATTTGCGGTCACGGAGGAATACCTGCAGAAAAAGACCATCAAGGAAATGCTCGAATTCGGGAAGAAATCGAAGCTCTTCGCGGATCCGGCCGTCATGCGATATCTCAGGGATACGGTCAAAAAGGACGCATTCGACAAGTGCAAAAAGGCCGAGCTTGTCGATTGCTTCCTCAAAAGCGGGGCGAGCCTGGTCGGGAAGATTCCCGCCGAGATCACGCCGCCAAAAAGGGGGAAAAAATGAAAGCCGTATCGGAAAAAAAGCTCATAGACGAAGCGCTTCTGGCTTACAAACGGCATAAGGAGGCCGAGAAAAAAGAAAAAAAAGAGATAGCCGCAGAACGGCTTAAAACTTTCAATGCGGAACTCTCGCGGATTTTTGACGTGACGCTGACCGTTCGAAAGCTGGAATGCGATATCGGGAACATAAAGCTCGTGCCGGAAGTCGATTATTCCGCCGCAACGTTATGCGCGGTCAAGGCATGCCCGAAGTGCAAAAGGCCCATCAAAAGCCGGACGGTCTATAACATGCGGACAGTCGGCGCCCTTTTGGCCGGGGACCCCTCCATGTGGCGGAAGCATACCTGCCCGGAATCCGAAAAGAAAGAGAAGGCTCCGGGGGATGAATTGTTCGAGTTGCTCTACCGGATGCTTGATATTCTGGGGGTGCCCGCCGAATGAAAAAAAGGGGATTCTCCGGCCCTCATTCCGAGGCCACAAAGAAAATTCTCAGCATGAAAAATAAAGGAAAGCGATTTTCGCCGGCGACGGAATTCAGGGCCGGCCATATTCCTTGGAACAAGGGCCTCAAGAGGATCCGCGTGAGCAGGCCGACGGAATTCAAAAGGGGGCACCGGCCGGCGAATTGGAAGCCGGTCGGGACCATAGTTATCAGGCCTGAAAGCAATGGCACTTTGACCAGGCGCATAAAAGTTGCGGATCCAAACAAATGGGAACAGTATGCGAGATATTTGTGGAAGAAGACAAAAGGCCGCGGCATTCCTCCAGGATTCATCATTTATCACTTGGATGGAAACAGCCTGAACGATGCGCCTGAGAACCTGATCTGCATTCCTCGTTCGATTCATATAAAATGGCTTAAAGCAGACCTCGAAGGCTTTGAAGCCAAAAGAATAAAAAATACAAGCATGGCCCAGAAAAAAAGGTGGCAAAAAAAGAAAATAGCGGCCCCGGCTCCCATCCTCCCGTTCCGGGAAATCTAAAAAAGGGCGACATGAGTCTTCTCAGGCCGGGGCCGGTTTTTTCATTTTTAGCTTGACAATGATATGTCGACTCGCTTATTTTAAAAAGCAGATTGAGCGCTGCAGCGACCATTCAAAAAAAATTCCTGATCGGACTCGCCCGCGCATTCTACAACCGCCTTCCCAATAAGACCAGCCGGAACTCCCGGCGCATGCAATTTTTCTTCTTCTTCTCCATCCTCGTAGTCTACGCTTTCGTGAGAAACATCCATTTCATGCCCTACGAGATTTATCGCTCGGCCGAAAAGCAGAAAAAGCGCTGGAGGCAGGGGCGCGAACTGCCCGGGCCCATCGTAACGAACGCAGACGGCTATAACAAAAAAAGCCGCCACCAGCTGTGGGAGGCCGGGGACGGCCTGGTCCTGTCCTGGGAGGGCGTGCGCTTCCAGCAGCGCTGGACCCCGCGGGAGCCGTACGCCGTGCTCGGCGCATTCTGGGAGGAGCTGCCGGGCTGCGAATGGGGCGGATACTGGAAGGAGCGGGGGATAACGGCCTTCGACGATCCCTACCATTTTCAATTAAAAAAATAGGAGGAGCCATGCTGAAAAAAATATTCGATTTCGTGGAGAGGCGCTGGCTTCCGCTCTGCCTGGCCGGCCTCGTGCTCTGGCTTTTATCAAGCAATATCAGGGCCTGCGTCGACGAGCTGGGATACCAAGGCACGATAAAAACCAAAAACAAGGAAATAACCGCTCTCAAGCGCGATAGAGAGGCGGAGGCCAAGAAGGCCCAGGACGCGCTGGCCCGGGCTCTGACGGCAGAGGCCGAAGCGCGGAAAGAGCGGGCGGAAAAAGAGAAGCACAAGGCGGACGCCGCCCGGAGGGAAGAAGAAAAAAAGGAGCTTCTGGCGAAGATAGCGGCCATGCCCCCGACGCAGATCGTAGTGCACACGGTCCGGATCCTGCAGGTCGACCCGAAGGAAGTGACGCTCGAATCCAGGGGCGTGCTGTTCACGCTGGTGGCCGCGCGCCGGAACCTTGAAATATTGGGGGAATTCTCGCTGGTCAAAAAGCAGTACAGCGACATCCAGCTCGCGCTGGCCAGGTCCGAGGCGAGCGACAGGAAAACCCAGAAGGCGAATATTGAATTGAAAAAAGCGGTGTCTTCTCAAAAGACAGAGCTCGCCGGCTGGGTGAAGACCGAGATAAAATGGAACGAGAAATTCGACCGCCAGGAAGGCGAGCGGAAGAAGGCCCGCAAAAAGGGCCGCAAAGAGGGGGGGATCGCCGGGGCAATTTTCGGGATTGTGCTCATGTTATTTTTGAAGAAATAAAAATCCTCGAGGGAATTTTAAGGATAAAAAAATGGCGAAGAAAAAACCGTTTGTCGTTACCACTTCGATAGCCGTTATCGGCTTTGCCGTCCTGGTGACCGCGGGGTTTTATTATACGGGATTCAAACCGACGGCCCAATATATCGCCTATGTCGGGGCCTTGACGACGGCTCTTACAGTGATCGCCGGGAAGCGGCTGAGGCAAAAAAAGAAAGAGTATCAGAATAACGACGACGAGAATCAGGGCGCATGATCAGGGGAAAAGAACGGGGAAAATAAGCGGCAAAGGAGAAAAAAGATGGAAAAGCTGGCCACGGAAACAGTCGCCTTATTGGCGACCGGCGCAGGAGTGCTTATTAATTTCGGGGCTTATTGGTGGAGAGAGATTAAAAAACATAAGACCTGGAAAACGAACGGGAACGCGGCGATTCAAACGCAAGCCCTCTTATTGAATGAAGTGAAGCCCATGGTGGA